>Ga0154577_1047_pt1 | contig 33539 bp, 19 predicted proteins | sample RifGroF2_FD_116006 | JGI IMG/M metagenome (GOLD analysis project Ga0154577, IMG submission 116006) | Planctomycetes bacterium GWF2_42_9
CAAAGGGTATAAGTCTCTTCAGAATTCCACGTATCAGCCCGGAACCCTTGTAAATAAAAATAATTATTACTGGCGTGTTGATGAAATGGATTCTTTGGGCGTTATTCACAAAGGCGATGTATGGGCTTTTACATACGATTCTCGCCACATAGTTGAGTTACTTCAAGATCCTGATTTTCAGCAAGGCGTTGAAGTATGGGATCCGGCTCACAGCGCCTGGGTTTTACAGGGAATAATTCAATGGGATACCACACAGCCTTATCCAGCTTGGGGTGTATCGCAATTTGGCAGTATGTACACACTCTACGGTGCGGTTCCTCAGTTGCTGCCTTCTGGTTCATATAAGATTGGAAATGTGGCCAAGGCACTGATTATGGGGCCGATCTATTCGACAGATGCTGATATGGTGATTATGCTGGACACCAGGCCAGAATATGATTACCCGGGTTATCCTGCATACGATTGGCCCAGTTCTGATGTTTTCCAGACCATCACTGACAGGTGTCCTCGATTGACGGACATGACTGCGCTTGAGTTTCATCTTGAAGCGAAGATGCTGTCTCAACAACGGTTTAATCCGGCCCCTGGCGCACCGACATATTTCAAGACCGGTTTTATTCTTCAGGATCAGAATGTAAGTTCGCCAGGCTATGGAGATTTACTGTTTTTCGGTATAAATATGTATAGAAGCGACAGGACAACATTCGAGACTGAAATTATAGGTGAGGATACCGGGCCAGGCGGATTAGGTAAAATGATTTACAGTTGGGGAATGGAGCACTTTACCGCTCCTGGCGTTACTCTTCATAGTGGCAATTGGGAGACGTTCAGCGCTGATTTACTTCCTCTGATGTATGAGGCGATCAATGAGGCATGGCGCAGAAATAAACTGACGAATTCGCATAATTACTCGAATTTTAAAATAACGAATTTCGGTCCAGGCTGGGAGTCTTCGGAGAGGTATAAGGGTGAATTCCAGATACGCAATTTGAGCCTAAAGGCGATTCTTCCTTGATGTGATTATATAAGAGTTAACATTATTCAGTAGCAAAGGATTACCCGTGAAAAGCGTAGTGGCTTTTATGTTGGTGTTAACAGTTAGCGGCAGTGCGTTTGCCTTAAGCCCGAATGCTTTTATGGGCACTATTGATAGTGATTGGGCTACCGGCGGCAACTGGACAAACGGCGCAGCCCCGACCACAGAAGATGTAAGTATTAGAGCAGCAGCTGTTATTGCGCCAAGCACGGCAGCTTTCTCTAACATCCTTCGTGTTGGTAACGGAGTTTATGGGGCATCGGAGGTGGGGAGTATAGTAATAAATGGTTCACTGACTACCCGTTATGATATAAGAATCGCCGAACAGCCTGGCGTGAATGGTACAGTTACTGTAAATGCCGGTGCGATTCTTGATAATCGAACAAGCGCCGCGGTCGGTGAATTTGGTGTCGGCTATGGCGGCACCGGGACGCTGAATGTGTATGGCATTGTTTACACAAAATCAATGGACATAACCAACTGGTACTCGCCGGGGACAAGCATTGGTACCGTAAATGTGTTTGCGGGCGGTGTTGTGGTTGATCAAGGCAGGTTAACGGTAGGAGGCTCAGAGTCATGGGGCGGCAACGGATCCCTGGTTATTTATCCGGGGGGTTCGTTTTCGTGCGGTGATAACTGGAATAGTAAACTGCAGAGTTGGATTGATCGTGGCGCTATCAGAACTATACCCGGGGCATTGCTTATTGTTACAAATAATTCAGGTAATCCTGGTAAAACTTTTACCGCTAAGGTTATTCCACAAATTGCATCGGAACCATCTCCGGCTATCTCGGTAATGATTAATGATTCGATGCCTGTTCTTAGCTGGAAAGCAGGTATAAACGCTATTTCACACGACATATATTTCGGTACTGATATAAATAAAATTGCAACTGCCCATCGTTTGGCTGGCGATTTCAATAATGACCGCACTGTGAATATTACGGACCTGTCAATTTTTTTAGAACAGTGGTTGGCGGCTCCTACTGCTGGTGTTCTCTCTGCAGATTTCGATGCCAGCGGCGATGTTGATTTTAATGATTTTGCGCGGCTTGCGGGCAACTGGCAGGCGTCTGCTGATTCGGAATCTAAGAGCAATCAGACGGATACCGGTTATATAGTTAGCCAGGAACTAACTCCAGGTGAGACGTATTACTGGCGAGTAGATGAGATTTCAAATTTTGGAGACGTCATTATCGGAGATATCTGGAGCTTTATTTATAATGGTATGAATCCGAAGATCGCATTAGATGCGTATTACATAGCTCCCAATGCGCACTCAGCTGTAACGCCAGCATCGGGGTTAATTCTTGATTGGTGGAGTGCACGACATCAAGCCATACTTAATCGTGTTGGGCAGGGTAATGTTGATTTGATCTTTATCGGTGATTCGATTACACATGGCTGGGATGTCAGCGGTGTTGATGTCTGGCAGCAATACTATGCTGACCGCAACGCCGTAAATATGGGATTTAATGGCGACCGTACTCAGCATGTGCTTTGGCGTCTGAACAATGGTGAGATCATGGGCATATCGCCGAAACTTGCTATCATCATGATAGGTACAAACAATGCATACGGGTGGAATACCGCGATAGAAACCAGCGAGGGTATTATCGCAATATGCAAAGTGCTGCGTAATAAATTGCCGCAGACTAAAATCCTGATACTCGCGATTTTTCCGCGTTTTGACACGCAAACAGGCGCTCCTTCATCTGCGGCCATGCGTGAAATAAATGCCGAAGCGAGTAAGCGTGCTTCGGTTGTCGCCGATAACCAATGGATCTACTATATGGATATCAATGACCAATTCCTTGATGAGAATGGCGCATTGTTAGTAGATTTGATGCCCGATCTTTTGCATCCTGGCGCTAGTGGCTACCATGTGGAGGCTGAAAAAATTGAGCCGATGGTGAAAAAGCTGATGGGTGAGAATAACTGAGGGAGAGATGAAAAAAGAAGTATTGTTTCTGGTGTCGATGTTTATTTTTGCCGGTGGAGCATATGGTGCCACATTTAACGGTACAATAAATAATAATTGGGCTACGGCTGGCAACTGGAATCCTGCTGTTGTTCCAGTTATTGGAGTTGATGCAGCACTTCAGGCGGGCGCTTTTGTTTTTTCAGGCACCACAGCTTATGCGAATATCCTTCGTGTCGGCTGGAGTTCTTTGCCACAAAAGACAGCGACTTTGATTATAGATGGTGGCGGCAGCTTATCTACCGGTCATGACATAAGGGTTGGCGAAGGAGCGGGCTCTACTGGCACGATCACTGTAAATGCCGGCGCAGTTCTTGATAATAGGACTAGCAGTTCCACTGGTGAGTTCGCTATTGGCTATGGCGGCACCGGCACACTGAATGTGTATGGCACTGTTTACACTGATTCAATGGATATAACCAACTGGGGATCACCTACCAGCAGTACTGGTACAGTAAATGTGTTTGCGGGCGGTGTTGTGGTGGATGCAGGGAGGCTAACGGTAGGCGGACCAGAGTCGTGGGGCGGCAATGGCTCTCTAGTTATTTATGCAGGTGGCTCGTTTTCGGCGGGCGATAATTGGAGTAGTAAGTTGCAAAGCTGGATCGCTCGTGGTGCTATCAGAGCCGAACCCGGCGCATTGCTTGTGGTAACAGATCACGGCAGTGATGCCGGAAAAACCTTTACCGCTGTTATGCCGACAACGGCATGGAATCCTTATCCTGCCGAGAATGAAGTTATTACCAGCACGACCCCCACACTTAGCTGGACAGGTGGTAACACTGGCTCTTACGACATTTATTTCGGCACTGATATAAATAAACTTGTAAACGCCCGTTGTCTGACCGGCGATTTTAATGGCGATGGACAGGTAAATCTGACTGATCTGTCAACCTTTGCCCAGCAGTGGCTGACTGCTCCTGATGCTGGTGTTCTATCAGCAGATTTCGATGCTAGCGGTATCGTTGAAATTAATGATTTCGCACGGCTGGCCAGTAATTGGCAGACGATTGCTGGTGCGGAATATAAGGGCAATCAGGCTGGCAAAACATACGCAATTGCTTCATCGCTCACTGTCGGGCCGACCTACTATTGGAGAGTAGATATGATCGATACCGACAATCAGCTTCACATCGGCGAGGTCTGGCGCTTCAATTGCAGCACCCAGCATATGGTTGAATTGTTTAAGGACCCTTATTTCCAGCATGGCCTTCAAGTTTATAATCCCACGCCGGGGGCAACGGCCCCTGAAGGGATTTTAAAATGGAATGATGGTTGGCAGAAGCCCTCGTGGGGCTTTAGTCAGCTTGGTAGTATGCATGATATAAATGGTGTGGAAGCGGTACTGTTACCTTCATGTTCCTATAAATGGGAAAATACTTCAAAATATGTGATAATGGGGCCTGTGAATTCTACCGATTCCGATATTACTACTATGATCGATACAAGACAGGAACTGATGGCGGACCTCTGGTGGCCCGCGATAGATTTTGGTCAGAACCTTTCCATTCAGTGCCCGTGGTTCAACGATATGTCGGCGTTGTGGTTTAATCTTGATGTGCGGATGCTCTCAGACCAGCATTGGAATGATCCGAGTACTCAGGGACAGACATTCTTTAAGATAGGGGGTATTTTTCAGGATTTGAACCCAACTTCTCCGGGCTATGGGGATATGCTGTGGATATCTCTTGGAGTCTACCGCAATGTTACTCCTAGCCGTCTCGATACGTATGATTTTACTATCAATGGTGATGTGGGGCCTGATGGCGGGCAGGGCAAATTTATCTATCAAGCTGGTTCGACACACTTTACTGCCTCTAACGCGACATTGCAGGGTGGTGAATGGGTTAATTTTCATGGTGATTTAAAACCCTTGCTGCAGGATGCATTGAATAAGGCCTGGCTCAATGGATACTTGGTTAATTCACACAGCGCCAGTAATTTTAAGCTTACGTCCTTTGGTCCCGGCTGGGAAAGTTCTTACCGGTCAAGGGTCGAATTGCAGATCCGGAACCTGAGCTTTAGAGCTGTTGTGCCTTAAAGATAGTGTACAATAATGAAAACAAAACTATCAGTTTTGGGTTTAGTGTTAGTATGTGCCGGCAGTGCATTTGGAATGTGGTTTAACGGAACCTTTAGCTCTGATTGGGGTACTACTGGCAACTGGAACCCCGCTCATGTGCCGACCATAGCGGATGAGGTTTATGGCTATTCGGTATCGAACCCAACGATTGCCTCTGGTACCAATGCGTTCGCGGCCTGGAATCCAATTGGTGGAGGGGTAACTCTCATCATCAATGGCAGTTATACCAGCGGTCAAAGGATGTCGATCGGTTACGGTTCCGGAACTGGTGTGGTTAATGTAAATACTGGTGGAGTTCTTAATCTTGCCGGAAACGACTTGTATGTTGGTGAGGGTGGCATAGGCGTTCTTAATGTCTCCGGCACTGTTAACGCTGGAGCAGTAGATATACTCGTGGCGAATGCGGGCTCGGGCACAATAAATGTACTTCCCGGCGGTAGTGTCGTGAGTACAAGCAGGTTAACATTAGGTGACAGGGTGCCCGGAAGCCCCGGCACCGCAGCCCTTATCATTTCCGTAGGCGGTTCGTTTAGTTGTGCAGCTAACTGGGGTGATCTGGATGCCGCTGTTGCCGATGGCAGGATTCGTGCCACAGACGGAGCAGCACTTATAGTTGAAAATCACACAACTGATTCCGGTAAAACATTTACCGCTATTATACAAACAAGCACGTCGGATCCTTATCCAGCCGAAAACGAAGTAATTACCTGTACGACCCCAACGCTGAGTTGGAAAGGCGGCACCGTCGGCTCTTATGATGTGTATTTCGGCACTGATATAAATAAGATTGTAAACGCTCGCCGTCTGGCTGGTGATTTCAATAATGACCGCACGGTGAATCTGACTGACCTGTCAACCTTTTTCGAACAGTGGCTCACTGCACCTGCTGCCGGTATTTTCTCTGCAGATTTCGATGCCAGTGGCAATGTGGATATGAATGATTTTGCACGCCTCGCTGGTAATTGGCAGGCCGCCGCTGGCGTGGAATATAAAGGCAATCAGACGGCTAAAACATACTCAATTTCTTCACCGCTTACCGTCGGACTGACCTACTACTGGAGAGTAGATATGAGTGATGCCAACAAACATATTCGTATCGGTGAAGTCTGGCGTTTTAGCTGCGGCACAACGCACATGACCGAATTAATCAAAGACCCTTATTTCCAGCACGGCCTTAAGGTTTATTCGCAATTAATACCCGGCCCCAGTGCTTTTGAGGGTATTCTTAAATGGAATGACAGCTGGCAATTGCCGGATTGGCCGTTTATGCAGACTTTTGGCAGAGATGATTTGACTGGCGCTGTCGCGCAACTGCTGCCTTCCGGTTCGTACAAGTTTGAAAATGCATCCAGAAGTGTGGTTATAGGCCCTGTGAACTCAACTGACGCTGATTTCAGGACAATGATCGATACACGGGGTGAAATAATTGACGGGAATCAATGGCCGAGCGTTGATATGAACCTAAATATTGCTTCGAGATGCCCGCAGCTGACAGAGATGTCGCAACTACGGTTCACTATGGATATTCGCCTGCTGCACAATGAGTATTTCGCCCCACAGAATAACGGTATTTGTACGCTTTTTAAGACGGCCCTTTGGGTACAGGATATGAATACCGCCTCGCCTGGATACGGTGATTTTTTCTGGCTTGTTTTTGCTGGTTACGATAGTAGAATCGGCTTTCCTACCGATGACAGGTACGGTGCTATCAGCTGGCCAAGCCGCAATAAGCTGTTGTACGATATAGGTACAGAATATTCTACCGACCCCAATATCAATCCTGACCCCAGTAGCGACCTGTTTGCCGGCAAGTGGGTTCGCTTTAGCTGCGACCTGCTTCCAAAGATCTATCACGCTATGCAGACGGCATGGGAGGCTGGTTTGCTGCCGTATGCTGATCCAGCGAATTTCAAGATAACGAGCTTTGGCCCGGGCTGGGAAAGCAGTGAACGGGTCAAATGTGAATTCCAGCTTCGCAACTGGAGCCTAAAGGTAGTTGACGGTACCAGCCAACCACCTGAACCCCAAACCGCAACCACGCTTCTGCACTTAACAAAAGGTTCTGACTGGGGTACCCTTGCCAACTGGGAATACCGTCCACTCAGTGCGATGATGCCTGCTACGGCGCTACCGACCTTAATGAATAACGTTTATCTTTGGAATAGCGCAACGATTGCTTCCGACACCACAGTTCAAGCCGGGTGGGTTCCTGTCGGTTACAATGGTTGGCCTGCTACGACGTCAGTAGGTCTTACCATAAATGGTACCCTCACCCTCGGCGAAAGCACAGCAATCGGTGTGGGAAGTGGTGCTAATGGCACAATTACGGTCAATGCCGGCGCGACTCTTGATGCCCTGAGTAGCAGTATTAATCCCGATACGCATAATGTTGCCGGCCCAGGCGCTGTTACTGTTGGTGCAGGCGGTACTGGCGTGCTGAATGTCTTTGGCACTGTAATTTCCAAACGTATGGATATTCCCAACTGGTTTGCTGGCGCAGGTACCGTCAATGTGCTTGCTGGAGGTATTGTCCATATTACGGGTGCCTTAACCGTCGGCGGCTCAGAGTCGTGGGGCGGTGTTGGAAATCTGATCATTTCTCCAGGCGGTACAGTCATCTGTGGAGATAATTTTAGTGGCCAACTTCAGAGCTGGATCAATCGCGGTGCTATCCGTGCCGCACCAGGCGCAACGCTTGTGACAACATGGCACACGGGCGTCGATCCCGGTGTTACATTTACCGCTCATCCTTGATGTGATATGTGCAGGATAATATTATTGGGTAGAAAAGGATATACCGTGAAGAAAAGAGTAATGGTTTTTGCTTTAGTTTTATTGTTTGGCAGCAATGTATTCGCAACCTCAAGAGCATTCACGAATGCCATTAACACCGATTGGGCAACCGCGGGCAACTGGACCGGTGGGGTAGTACCATTCAGTGGCGATGATGTAGTGATTAGAGCTGCCGCTGTTATTTCAGCAAGTAATGCAGCCAAAGCGAATATTCTTCGTGTTGCTTGGAGTGCTTACGGGTCGATCGAGGTGGGGAGCATAGTGGTAAACGGCACTTTGACTACTTATTGGGATACAAGAATCGCTGAAGGAATTGGTGTAAATGGTACAATTACCGTAAATGCTGGCGCGACTTTTGATAACAGATCAAGCAGTTCAAGCGGTGAATTTGCTATCGGCATGGGCGGCACCGGCACGCTAAATGTGTACGGCACCGTTTATACAGATTCAATGGATATTACCAACTGGAGTTTGCCGGGTACGAGTACCGGTACAGTAAACGTATTTCCAGGCGGTGTTGTTGTGGATGCAGGCAGATTGACTGTCGGCGGCGCAGAGTCGTGGGGCGGCAATGGTTCTCTGGTCATTTATCCAGGTGGTTCTTTTTCGTGTGGCGACAATTGGAGTAATAAGCTGCAGAGCTGGATCGATCGCGGTGCTATCAGAGCTGCAGCCGGTTGCCGGCTTGTCGTAACTGCTCACACTGCGGATGTCGGTAAAACGTTTACCGCTGTTGAACTGCCAAAGAAAGCTTTAAGTCCGAACCCAACCGCTGGCAATACCATTAATTCCATAACTCCTACTCTTAGCTGGACAGCGGGCAGTGATGCGGTTTCTCATGAAATCTACTTTGGTACCAATTTATCTGCGGTAGCAAATGCAGCTCGAAGGACTGGTGATATAAATGGCGATGATCAAGTTAATTTTAAGGATATCTTAATAATGGCTGGTCAATGGCTGACGACTCCCGCAGTCTCCGGAGGTTCTGCGGATATTACCGGTGTTCCAAAAGTTGATTTAGCAGACTTTGTTGTAATGGCAATCGATTGGGGAAAAACAGGCGATGGTTTATTCAAAGGTTATCTTCAAAATGCCACCTATCAGCCTGGAACTCTTGTAAATAACACTACCTATTACTGGCGTGTTGATGAAATGGATTCCTTAGGTGTTGTTCACAAAGGCGATGTCTGGGCTTTTGCGTATGATTCTCGTGATGCAGTTGAGTTGCTTGTCGATCCTGATTTTCAGCGAGGATTCAATGTAGGTGATCCGACACCCGGAGCCTGGGTTGTTCAAGGAACTATGCAATGGGATAGTACAAATGGGAATCCGGTCTGGTCACTTGGTCAGTGGAATACTTCTTACTCCATAGTTAATGCTGTTCCGGTACAACTGCCTTCAGGTTCGGTTGAATTTGCCAATGCGACCAAAAGGGTAGTAATGGGTCCAATCAACTCCTCGGATGCGGATCTGATCTTTATGGTTGATACTCGTTTAGAGACAACGGTGCCTGGAGTATCGTGGCCACATCTTCTGACAGAGCAGGATTTATCCAGCAGAACATATTTTCTCTCACAGTTGAGCGGATTGGATTTTCATGTCGAGGCCATTTTGAATTCTGCCAATCTTTATGATCCTGGTGCGGTAGGTCAGTTCTTAGTTTACATCATCATCCAGAATCGAAACACTGCATCAAGTGGTTACGGGAAATTCTACTGGTTTGGTATTGCTTTATATGACAATAGATATCCCAACCAATACCTGTCAACGACTATGTATTACCAGTATGATGCTGGTTCTGGTATGATGCTGTGCCAGATGCCGCAGGCTGGGTTTGCCTCTGGGAAAATCCATGATGGCAACTGGGTCGTATTTGATGGCAATATACTGCCGAGAGTTATTGAGGCATTCAATTATTTCAAATCTACTGGTGGTATTCCAGCTAACTCGAATATGAGTGATTTCTGTATTTCAGGAATAAACATGGGATGGGAAGTCCCTATAGCCCACTATCGCGGCGAAATTCAAGTTCGTAACTTAGGCCTGAAAGCGGTTCTTCCTTAGCGAATGGTTGCCAGCTAACCTATAGGCTATTTTGTAAGTGGCAAGTCTTTCGCCATGGCCGGGTAGTTGAAGCGATCAATGCGAGAGAATTTCTGCCATACACCGATGAACAGCATCCGGCTATAAATATGGCGAGTTCGATAATTTCGAACCAGCTTTTATGAAGACGTCACTCACTGTGCCGCATTGGTATGACCATTCCAGTCATCCGTTCTAAAAGGTGACGCAGGGAGACCTGCCATATTGTAAATATTTCCGTTTGGAAAGGTATCCCATGCGTATCTCACGGCTGCAGGCTCGGCAACCAAAGGACTGGATACCACAATAGCTATGCCCTCTATAATGGCATTTGCCCAAACAAATTTTTTATCTTTACCGGCAATTGCAAACCCGGTTGGTGTTTCACCTTTCGCAATTAGGCATGGAGCAGCGTGGTTGAAGAAGACTTTTATTTTTTGACCTTCTACCTGATACCCTGAATATAATGGGCCAGAATATTCAATCTTGTGGCCATAAGTGTTTGCCAATGCACACAGTGCAAGCCTGTGTCCCACATCCTTTTTGTTGGCGGGGTGAATATTATTTGCTTCGCCGAGGTCAATGGTCACCGCCATAGCGGTGTTTTTTAAACCGCAAGTCATCAACTGGGCCTCTCTCAAATTTGCCCACCAGACATTATCTCGCGGTTCACCTTTGTATATTTCAACTTTTTGACCAGGATTATGATCTACAAAACTTGCGAGTTGAACAAAGTAAAACGGCATGTCAAACTGTTCGAAATCACATCTCCAATTATTTATCATTACTGGAAAGAGTTTTCTATACTGATAAGTAGAGTCGGCATTTGATTCGCCCTGGTACCATATAACCCCCCTGATTTGGAAGGGCAGAATTGGAGCTATCATAGCATTATAGAGAGCGGCGGGTCTGTCCATATCTCTGGCTTTCCAAGGAACAGCCGGTTTTTCAGTATGGTTTTTCTCTGCTTGATTACAATCATTCAACCAGGAGTTATATATTCGGGCATATACGTCAATAACCGAATGCAATTCATCATCGTTTTGGAGATATTCTATCCTGGTCCATGCTTGAGCTAAACTCCCGCCGTATGCACACATGATAAGGCCCGTGGGATAACCAGTTTTTTTATTAATTTCTTTTCCGAAATAATACCCAACTGCACTAAAGTGTTTTACGCTCTCGGGCGTGCAAATTGCCCATTGGCCGGAGATGTCTTTAAGAGGTTTTTCTGATGCATTTCGCGAAATAATGAATATGCGTATACTCTTATTATGTGAGTTTGCTATTTCTTCATCGCTACCCTGAACTTGCTGCAGTTTATCAAACCCTTGCATCGGCATTTCCATATTAGATTGGCCGGAACAAAGCCAGACTTCTCCGATTAAAACATTGTTAATAAAAAGTTCATTGTTGCCCTTAATCCTAATTTGATAGGGACCGCCAGCTTCTGGCGTTCTTACTCGCAGCAGCCATTTGCCTGACTTATCTGCAACAGTTTGATTGGCTGGCAACGAGTTGCTATCAGCTTTCCAATCCACATGAATTGAGATCTTCTCTCCTGGCTCGGCGATTCCCCAAATTTTAACATGGCTTTGCTGCTGAAGAACCATGTTGCTGCCAAAGATACCGGCCAGTTTCACTTCGGCAAGCAACTGCGGGCATACAAAAAAAATTATCAAAACACAAAAACAGCAAATACCTTTAGTTTTCATAATCTATCTCCAATAAAAAAAATAATACTAGTTTGACGAAAAGTAAATCACTAATGTGTTTTTAGAACCGCCACGAACGCCGCTGTCATGCAGATCTGAGTATAAGCAGTTTAGTCCTTTGTTTCTTGGATAGCGATATGCCCTGATCTCAATAGGGCTGCCATTTATCCATGCTCTGATTGTCATTATTTTCGAGATGTCTATAACCGGAACGACCAAGAAAGCATGGTCGTCGAAGAATGGATCCATTCCATAGCCATAGGTTATAAATGGAAGATAAAACTCTGAGCTTAACCACCATTCTGATTTCTTACTTTTCGCAATTTCAGGCAATGAAGTTGAAATTTGACCGGGATTGGAATAATCAACATCTTGTGAAACAACCGATGACGAATTTTTAGATTTTAGATGGATCAGTGTCGGTTGCTGCTCACTAAAGGCATTCTCAATATAACTGCCGCAGAAATTCGAAAGCGGTCCCAAAGAAGTCTGCTTGAAATTATTTGGCCAAAGCGGCATTTTAATGTTTTGGTCTCCTTCGAACAATGGGAAGTCATACTGCGGCGAATCTTTCCAGCCTAGAATATAATTTTTGTTAATGCCTTCAGAATAGTTCGCATCTCTAACATACCATTTTCTGAGCTGGGTAGGCGCTAGTTCTCGCCGGAAAGTACATTGAAATACCAGATGGCTGGCTTTTGCACTGATGAGCTTTGTGTCTGTAGCATAAAACTGCCGCGGTGGCTGCTTCGGATAGTTGGCATCAACCGCTACAAAATTCGGCACTTTAATATTCGCTGGAAAATGAATCTCGCAGAGTTCGGTTGTACCCTGAGGCATTGAGGTCTTGATTACATAATTGCCTTTTATCTTTTCCACCGTTCCAGGCAGGCCATACATTCTTGGAGCTGTAATTGTCAGTGGAGCCTTTACGATTTCAAGAACCAAGACTTGTTGAGCCGCAACTTCAACCCTCAGAGTTTCGCCGAGTTTAATAAATGGGCCATTCGGAGTTAGCCGGAGTCTTTCAACAGGATAAAGTTCTTTGATTTCACATAGGTCGGTCCCAGAAAGGCCCAGTTGCTCATTCAAAGGTATATCAACCAACTTATTCCAGTATTGCGGGTTAACCACAAATATAAAACCTGAATCTGATTTGGTATGGCTGTAAACTTCAACGCCGCCCATCCCGGGATTGTCGCCGGTATGATATGTCGTTGTCCAAAGGTTATAGTTCTGTTTTATGAATTTGATCCACTTACTGTAAAACGCGAACACCTCTTTCTGACGTTCAGGATTCAACTCGTCAATCCAAGGTCTCACCTCGCCGAGGCAAATATTGGGACAAACAGCCCATGTGGATAATGCGCCATATTGATAATTCCGTATGTCTGGAACGATAGAATTTCGGCAACAAAAATATTGTGCATTGCAGAAAAAACGGTAAGGTAAAAAATAGGTGTAATGAAGATCGACCATTTGCTGTCTGCGGGAGTCATCAAGGAGGCGGGTCATATTCAATCCTTGCCAAGGCGAAGCTATGAAAGGATCAGTCAAGTAAAGGTTTGGCGCCCACCATGCCAATTTGGGCAGAAATTCTTTCCAGTTGCCCGAATTAGGCCAGATAAGCATCTCCGGAGAAACCTGATTGATTCTGTCCATCAGATTGATTAATCCCTTAATCTGATGATAAATGCTATATTCACCAGCAGGATGTCCATGATTTTCAGCAAAACAAAGTCCGATGTTTAGGAAATCCAAGCAGTGTATTTCGAAATTGAACTTTTTGGCCTCATTGACTACTGCTTCTTCATAGTATTTTACAAATTCCGGATTCCCAAAACAGAAACCGCCACTATTTTTTCCGTCCCTCCGGACCATTTGCCATTCGGGTTTGTTTAGAGAAATATTACAAAAATTATAATGCGGGCAAAATAGTAAATTTGTGCCAGAATATCCACCAACTTTTACTCGCTTTGCTTTAGCAAAATCAACAAATTGACATATAAAATTCGGATCCTGTTCTCCCGAACTCCAATCAAATACTCCAGGCCAAACTTGGTAATATTCCACACCCAGCTTACCGATGACTTCAATTTCACGTTTAAGCAGATCAGTGTTATAATTTAGTGTTGGGTGATCCTTCATAGTATAAAATATACTGCTCTGCTGCGGTTGAGTATAACGATTGTTAATGGAGGTGCTCAAGACTAAGGGTCGGTTGAAACGAGGGGCAAATTGTTGTTGAACGTAAGAGTCGACAGCATCTACCATGCCGTCATCGTAGGTATAAGTGGCGTGTTTTTGCAATTTTGCACTTCCAATGGTGAGGGAATGGCACTGATACAGTTGTCCAGCTCGAAGCGTAGTATAAGGTGGATAAAATATTCGAGTGATGCTACCATGGGATCTAATAAAAGAAGCTGGGAAGTTCAGAGAGGCAAAAAAACCATTATCTTGGAAATAGTAAATTGCCGCGATATCCTGCAGCTCTGTTTTCGCAATAATGGGAGTAATCGAAGAACTCATATCAAACAAAAATATTTTATCTATCCCAATATCTTTCAACGGTGTAAGATAAAGAGTTTTGGTAGTCCTTGTAGGGGAATCCAGCTTGTAATTCAGTTCCCATTTAAACTCAGGAGTTTTGCCTTTAATAACAACTTGCTCTAGGTTTGAGGCGACCGATTCAATTTCTCCTTCATGCTTAAGATTCCGCTCGCCAGAAGTGACCATCCATGCGGCTCCCTCCAGTGCATCAATCTTGGAATTATTGAGAGATATTATCCTTTCGTAGATCCCATTCGGTTCGTAACGGATTTGCAGTTCTATGCCAGATCCGCGCAAAGTTGCTGTTCCAGCATAGACATTAAAATTAACGTTTATGAGAAACAAGAACAAGCATCTTTGGGATATTCCTTTTATTATGCCCATCAATAATCTTTCTGTCATTAGACGTAATTTGTGACAGATGAGAGATCTTAATAACGACAATGTCATTCAAATGTATGCTAATCACGCGCGCATTTAATCCTGTTCTTTCTGGGTCAAAACAACAGCAAAGCATCCCGATTTATCTTCGATATTTAGGTTTAGACCATTTTTGTCTGTTTTGACAATGCCGGTCGATTTGGGTTTCCATAAGCGATCAAAGACATCAATTTGAAATTCGCCATTCATTCCTTCCAGCCTCGTAGCAAGTCGATCGGAGAATGCATTTATGAGAGTAACTTTTTTGAATGGCTTACTTACGTGAACCAACCCGGGAACCGCTTCGAAGAAACCAAAGAAAGCCTGCTTATCGCTTTCTATCCGAATAGCGGCGGAAGGGGGGGTTGGCAGCAGAGGAACCATATTGCCCATCATCAGATCTCGGTCATTGGCATTATAAAACTTAAGCCATGCACGAATAATATCATTGTGCCGTTCTGGCGATTGTGCCAGTTTGACAGAAACCGCTGGGACACCAGCCAGTGTTATGCTTGCCATTTGTCTTGCCACATTCTCATTTGTTTCGCTGATCGTCCAGCTGGTGCAGCATGCATGCGTCAATACGCCATCTCCGAAAGTTTTCATATATACCACATCACGCCGATTCATGCTGTAGTCCTGCGGAACGTCCATGGGCCAAACATGTGTGCAGAATTGTTTGGCATTGAGATTGGCTGCGTCTCGACGCATGATAATGATCGCATCGGCATTTAATTCTTTGGTTTTTTGAAGTAAAGACTTCATGAGCATGGTGTAAGCCTCATGCATATCCGAGTTTATGATTCCCATTCCTTTGGAAGGCGGATCGACATTTTCAGGGATATTTTCAAGGAAATCGTACCACAGCCCGTCCATTTTGTAGTTAACCAGTAGTCTCGTCCATGACTTAAATAGATATTCTTGGGTTTTTCGGAGTCTTGGATCCAAATATGTGAGTGGTTTGCCATTCACTTTGACTAATGCGTCTGCCATTTGTGCATGTGCTTTGGAGCCTTCACCTATAACAAGCGGAGCGACATGCAATACCACCTTGAGTCCCAAATCATGCATTTGGCTTATCATTGCGTTAGCGTCTGGAAATCGCTCCCTATTGAAATCATAATCTCCTTCATAGGTGAAGCTGTAGCGACCGCCTTCCGACTTCGGAAAATTCCATCCTCCATCAATCTCGACTGTTCGAAATCCCAGGGATACGGCTTGCTTTGCATCGGAAAGGATTTGGCCCTGATTTATATCAGCTGCATGAGCATACCATGTATGCCACATTGGGGTGAACGCTATTGAACTGACTGGGAAAGGTTTATAATCTCTGTTAACATCGACAACTTGGGTATAATTTGCTAAAGCCTCATACCACAAAACATTCGGGTCAGCGTTGATGTAGATGCCGTCACTAAACGATGTTGTAGTGGAATTTGGCGACCAGCTTCGTTTAAAGCCTATTCGCACATAACTGTTGGCAATGCCCTGGGCCTCTCCACCATTTCCGATATCATACGTTGAACCATCAAAACGAGTAACCGGAACTTGGTTTAGCATTCCGATGGTAAAAGTGTTATGTCCGGATGTATCCTGCGTCCAGATTACGGGAGTGGATTCTTCAGCTCTGGCCACACCATCAAGTCCGAATGGCAGATCAATTTTATACGTTTGCTGCCGCATGTGCCCAGGGTGAAATATCTTATAAATGCTGGCATAGCTGGATTTGACCTCGATATTGTTTGTTGACATGCGGAAAGGTTTTCCATCAGGTCTATTAACCTTGTAATGCATAACACCGCACTTATCGGAGATTTTCTCAAAGCTCATCTCAAGGCGATAGGGGCCAGCATTCCAAAACTGATTCGTTTCGGTATTATCAGGAGTCGGCCGCCACAGTGACAATGGTGCCGGATCAAGTCCCAGGTCCAATGTAAAAAAACGATTGAACGAAACCCAGTGAATGACTGGCGTGGCACCTTCATAGGGGGCCTTTTCGCCGTTTTGCACCATGGCATAGATCTCTACCTCCCCAAGCCCGGCGGGGCGCGACAGCATAGGATCGTAAGATGAGGTGATTACAATTCGCAAAGCCTTGGCCATTACAGGAGCAAATTGTGGCTGTGCGAATTCTCCAGGGTTTTGGCTTTTCAAAGTGCCATCAGCAATTTTCATCCACGACTGGCCATCGGAAGATACTTCAATGTCAAAATCCTTAGTGCGATATTGGTCCTTTATCCAGTCCGCTTGAAAGATTTTTAGGCAATGGAGTTTACGCGGCTTTTCAAATGTAAAAGTCACAATCTGGGGCAACTTGGCTCCGTCACTGCTGAACCAGCAGTTCTTGCCTTCGACATATTTTCTATCGACGAGATTTAAAGGAGAGTAGGTTTGGGAAAAGCTGCTTGTAGCTTCTATTTGAGTACCCCAATCAGGTAAAGCAACATTTACCAGTTTCCCGGAAAGCAGTTGGGGGCTTTTGCCCCGTCGCTGATTAAGGTTGTCTACACCATAAACACCAGTGTTAAAGAGGATGACTAACGACACTAAGGTAACATAACGCAATGATTTCATTGTCCACTCTTTTTAAATAAGTTCTATTTGTGCCGTTACGGCTTCAGGTTGCGATATTTAATTCACCAAAATGTTTCAACATTGCTGTTCTATTCAGACCGCCTTTTTTGGCTATTGCCTGAACGTGGGCAGAAAACTAAATTAACGTGCTAATCTGTATTCTAATAAACTGCTGAAATTAATAATGTTTGTCGAAATTTTTTTTTCAATACTGCTGATTGTATTGTTATTCACTTTTTAATCAAATCACAAATCATCATGTCTAGATAAATTATTAATACCAACTTAGGTCAACTAGAAACATTTGCCGATATTCCTGGAAGATACTGATAGCCAAAACTAAACCCCAAATGGCATCTCTGGTTCCTAAAAGCAAGGACAAGCTCTTGAACTTGTCCTTGCTGCTTGACCAGCTGTAATCTCCACGGTTTAGGGTAGTTTGCATCAACCTCTGCTCTTGTGAATTGATTACGGCATCAGATTAGTAATTACTCAATAGATGCACATCTCTTAATGAACAACTCATCCATCCATTAGTTCCTGATGGTACATAAATTTCGGGACCGAGATTGAACCCGTTAAGCCTATAATGCGAAGGAGTTGTAGAAAAATTTGTCCCATAGGTATTATTAAGATCTGTAGCCCAGTCAGTCACATCTTGTCCGTACATTTTGTAAGCATAATACCGCAATCCTGACCACGTAGTTCCGGTAAAGGAATACGAACTGTCTCCTAATGTTAAATATCTTCGTCCGGAACCGAAATAGCTGACCACCATTGCAGTATTTGTTCCAGAATCCCAAGAAGCCCCTTCATACAAGGCCGATGAACCTCTGCTATCATAAGCAGCAACAACGATCCATACACCATTTCCAGTACTTGTATCAGTTAGATGCATTATAAAATCAAAATAGCCACATGCACCGGAGCCCTGAAAATACTTAGCCGGAACCTGAATATAAGCGCTATACCGGAAATATCCTCCTTGCCCCCATGGGTAAAGTTGGTCTTGTGCAGTAAAGTTATACTGATAGTACATAGACCTTAAATCAAGATTTGGAGGTTGGCTGGCTGAGTAGCCATGCAGTTGGAATCCTGCATAATCATCCTTCATCTGCACAGCGCAACTGCCATACCAGGTATTATCTATTCCTCGCTGGTATTGCGTCAAAGGGGATGCAGGATAATATCCGGAAAAATCGCCGACAGCCCACGAGATAGATTCATCTACAGCATCATTCCCGCAATACCAAGTTATACAAATAGGCGTGTGTGTTGGTCCGCCATTAGCAGGATTAGCGTAAGCGTGGCCGCTGATATTTGAAACCGACACGGGCGAATACCAATTTGTCGTGCCCGCCTCTGCAGTAAAGCCGATAAAAAATACGGTTACCACGCAAATAGAAATCATTCGTACATCTAAATTCCGCATTTATTTCCCTTTCTAAATTTGTAAATTAAATGAGGCCGCAGCATATGTAGTTTTTGACAAGGAAGTATTGCGGCAGATTAGTCAAATCTGTTCACGAAGCAGAGTTAGAAAAAATAAAGTAGAAGAAAAACTAATTCCAAATTCAATTGATGCAAAAAGTAGATGAAGCGTAGAATTCAGCTGGAAAAAAGGGCCGGTTCAATAACCTGCCCTTTTGTTTAAGTTACTTTTACTGAAATTATTTACGTCGACGTAAAAGCATGCTGCCAACTCCAACAAGAAGCATAGTAGCAGGTTCTGGAACCGCGGTGAAAGTTTTGCCCGCATCCAAAGTGTGGTTTGTTACAACAAGGGTTGCACCGGTTGCGGCACGTATATATCCATTATCTATGAAGTTCTGCAGTTGGCCACTCCAGTTGTCGCCACAGCTAAATGAACCACCTTCATAAATAACCAGCGATCCATTACCACCCCACGCGCCTACCGTTAACCTACCTGAATCCACCACAATACCGCCCGCAAACACATTTACTATACCGGTACTGCTAGTTGGTGATCCCCAGTTGGTTATATCCATTGACTTTGTGTAAACAGTGCCGTACACATTCAGCGTGCCGGTGCCGCCATAGCCGACAGCCAATTCGCCGACCGCGGCGCTTGTCCTATTATCAAGAATCGCACCGGCATTTACAGTAATTGTACCATTCACGCCAGTTCCTTCAGCGATTCTTATATCATAAAGGGTAGTCAGCGAACCATCTATTACTATGCTTCCCACCTCCGTTGGTCCATAAGCGCTGTTACCAACGCGAAGAATATTAGCGGAAGCTGTGGTGCTTTGTGCAATAACAGCGGCGGCTCTAATGCTTACATCTTCCGTGATCGGCGCTACGCCACTTGTCCAGTTGCCGCCGGTAGCCCAATCATCATTAATAGTGCCCGTAAAAGCATTTGGGTTTAATGCGAAGGCATTACCAGCCAATGTCAAAACACATACCACAATAACCAATTTACTTGCGTTAAACATCGTTCTCTTCCTCCAAAGACAATTAGAATTTAAGAATTTCACACATTTTTTTACGCTAATACAAAATTGATGTCTGTTTGTCGTGCCCTCCTTTCGATAACTTTCTTGGAATCGAGTTATCCTCAACTATCATAAATTACAATTTCAATATACCAATAAACGAATCATGAGTCAATATAAAAATGTATTATCTGAACAAAATATTATAAAGTATACATGATCACTAAATGAGAAGATATTCTTTTAACAGAGAAAAATCGTTGTAAAACAAAAGGTTTGCTCGAGAATAGTTCAATAAATGGTCATAAAAGAAGTTTAAAGATCCTGTTCAATACGGTGCAATGCATTGTAGTTAGATATTATAATAAAAAAGCTATTTGTAAATTGACTTTAATGTATGCGTACACTATAATGAACACGTGAGCAGTTTTTCTTTAATTGCAGGTTATTTATGGAAACAAACGAATTGGGAGTACGCATCCGGCACTGTAGAAAGAAAGCAGGCCTTGGTATAAGGGAGTTGGCCAGAATTGCAGAAATGTCTCCAGCGGCCATATCTGCTATCGAAAGACAAAAAAGCAGCCCAACACTGGCCACTTTGCAAAGGATACTGAGTGCTCTGGATACTAACTTTATGGATTTTTTTTCCTCCGATCAGGAAGCAGGAAGTGCGCCTGTCTTTGCATCTGAAGCGATGCAGAAGATAAGTGATGGCAACAGGACGTATGTATTGGTATTTCAGCGAAAACATGACATCAAATTTGAGATAATTATGGAAACAATTTTCTCAACAAAGAAACAAATCGCATGGGAAGTTCATGATTTCGATGTGGGAGGCGTCATGCTTTCCGGTAGGCGAGCTTGCCTCGAAGTTGAGGGACTTGGTGAATGGCTGTTAGCGCAAGATGATTCTTTTTATATACCGGCTAATCAGAAGCATCGTTTGACAAATTTAGATGAATCACCAATCAGGCTAATCACGGTATATTATCCAGCAAGACAACAGTAATTAATGGACAGGATAAAAATGTTAAATAAATTGACGTTTAAGGGCGGTTCGGTGGCGAATAATTTAATTCCATCTATTATAGGGCAAGAGAAAATGGCGGAAAAATTGGCAATTGATGGTGGTGCGAAGGCCGTAAATACTATTGGTCCATTTCCATCAAAAATTGGAAAAGAGGAGCTTTTGGAAGTTCTTGATCTCTGGCAAATGTCGCCGGAGAACACACTGAAAATAAGGTCGATTATTGAAAATGAAAATAATTTTAAAGGACCTCATCTTTTCAGGTATTACAATCCACGTCCTAGCAAAGTTGCGGCAGCAGAAAAAGCCATGAAAGACCTTATTGGTACGAAGTACTGTATGGCTACCAATTCCTGCACGTCTGCGCTGGTAGCGGCGTATCGTTCACTCGGAATAGGTATGGGTGATGAGGTTATTGTGCCTGCTTATACCTTTTTCGCTACATCGGCAACTGTTGTAGCGTCAAATGCGATACCGGTTATTGCCGATGTTGATGAAACTCTTTGTTTGGATCCAAAATCAGTAGAGAAAGCAATCACAAAGCGAACAAAAGCTATTGTTCCCGTTCATATGCGAGGAGCTCCTGCGCAGATGGATGCAATAATAGATGTTGCCAATAAATACGGTATTCCTGTTATAGAAGATGTTGCACAGGCGGCAGGTGGTTCGTTTAAGGGCAAACCGCTCGGCAGCATCGGCCAAATCGGCTGTTTCAGCTTTGACTATTATAAGGTAATAGTGAGTGGTGAAGGCGGATTTTATACTACCAACAACGAAAGACTTCACACAAGGGCGTTGAATTGGCATGACTGCGCAGCATGCTGGCGACCTGACCGATTTGGTCCTGAAAAAGAAAATGAAGACCTTTTCTGTGGTGAAAATTATCGCATGAGCGAGCTTGAAGGTGCAGTTGCACTTGCTCAGATTCGAAAGGCTGGTGTTATTGTTTCCAAGCACAGAGCCGCCAAGAAAAAAATCAAAGACGCGATTCAAAGTTTTCCTGGTCTGAGCTTTAGACGACTTGCGGATGAGGCCGGTGATGTTGGCATATGTCTGGTTATTTTTTTACCAGACGCTGAAATGACTAAGAAATTATTGCCTGCACTTAAGGCTGAAGGTGTTCCCTGCGGGGGTATTTATGATGCAAAAGTAAGAGACTGGCACACCTATAATTATTGGGAGCATATTCTTCAATATAAATCAGTTTCAAATGATAAGCTTCCATGGAGCGGCGTTCCCCAAAACGAACTCCCAAAATATAAAAAGGATATGTGCCCAAGGTCGCTTGAGTTGCTGTCGAAAGCGGTACTTATAGATATCGATTACAATCTAAGCGATGACGATTGCAACAAGATTTCGACCGCAATAAACAAGGTATTGAGTGTTTACCTCAAATAAAGGAATGCAGTATGGCCAAAATAAGTGTTTGCGCAGAGTGCTTTTTTACGGATTTGCCCTTTGAACAAAGGATAAAAAAAATAGGGGCTCTTGGATATAAATATATTGAATTTTGGCATCCTGAAGGCACATTTAATGGCAAAGAAGTCGATTTTTCGAAATTTAAAGATGCAAAAATATTAAAAAAAGCGGCCAAAGACAGTGGTGTTACAATAAATGATTTTGCATTTAGTGCTTGGGACGGTTCGATTGGTGGCAATCCTACAAATGAAAAAGACCATCACAAATATTTTGAACAGATTCAAAAGATGCTAGATTTTGCGAATGCCATCGGCTGTAAAAAAGGGATTGTTCTTTCAGGCCTTACCCAAAAGGGCATATCAAAAGACAAGATGATTGGCAATTTGGGCAAAGCTTATGCCAAAGCTGTTGAAATGGCTAAAATAGCGAAAATTACACTTGTAGTTGAGCCGTTAAATAGCCTTGTTGACCATGCAGGATTTTTTTTTGACGGTACTGATGAAGCTGTAAAAATGATTAATGAGATTAACAGCCCGAACCTCAAACTTCTTTATGATGTCTATCACATGCAAATTATGCAGGGTAACATTCTCGATTTTATCGAAAACAACATTGATATAATTGGGCATTTCCATTCAGCGGGCGTTCCCGGCAGGGCAGAGCCCTTTGATACGGAAGTCAACTATCCCGCGATCATAAAAAAAATAGATCAACTCGGTTACACCGGGTGTTTCGGCTTGGAATATTTTCCAAAATATGACCATGTGAAATCACTGAAGAAAACACTTAAATATTTGAGCTAAGGAGCTAGCAGATGGCAGGTGCATTTAAGTTTACATTTGGACCATGGAACATTCATGAGGGTGCAGATCCTTTTGGGCCTACTGTCAGGAATACGGTCGAACTTGGTAAAAAGCTTAAGGGTTACAAAAAACTCGGTTTTGATGGTGTTCAGTTTCATGATGATGATGCTGTGCCGAAAATGAATGATTTATCGGCTGCGCAGATTGTGAATGAAGCTAAAGTATTAAAGAAAACTCTTGATGGTGAAGGTTTAATAGCTGAATTTGTAGCGCCCCGACTTTGGGAAGACAGCAGGACTATTGATGGCGGCTATACCAGCAATGATCCCCAGTGCAGGAATTATGCGATCGAAAGGAGCAAAAGGGCAATAGATATCGCAGATGCTCTTGGAACAAATCTTATTGTTCTCTGGCTTGCTCGTGAAGGAACATACATAAGAGAGGCTAAGGATAGCAAGATTGCAATTGACAGGCTTGCTCAGGCACTTAACACGATGCTGGATTACAATTCATGCATTAAAATAGCAATCGAAGCTAAACCGAATGAGCCGATGGATCATACTTATATTCCTACTATTGGTCATGCAATTGGTATTGGAATGCTGACCAGTGATGTTTCTCGTGTAGGCTGCGTTATTGAAAGCGCCCATGCGATACTAGCGGGCCTCGATCCATCCGATGAGATGGGCTATGCGCTAGCACATAAAAAACTTTGGTCGGTTCATCTAAATGACCAGAATGGCCTGAAGTTCGATCAAGACAAAACGTTTGGTTCAGTGGATTTACGCAGGGCATTCAATCAGGTCAGAATCCTTGATAAATATAATTATGGCCAAAATGGGGAATGGGTTGGGCTTGACGTCAAAGCGATGCGGACGCAGAAAGACGAAGTTGCGGCAAAGCATTTGAGTAATAGTCGGATGATTTTTCTGCGGCTACTGGACCTTGTTCGGAGTCTGGACGATGCTAAAGCAGAGAGGCTGATTTCCGAGCGTGATTATGAGGAATTGGATCTTTTAATAATGAGTCATTTGTTAAGCAAGTGAATCAGAGTATAAATAGTTTATAAGTATCGCGACGCATCAGGAAGTGGTAAAGGTATTATGAAGAAATTTAAGGCAGGGATAATTGGAACTGGTTATATTGGCCCGGCACATATTGAAGCTCTTCGCAGACTGGGCAATGTCGAAGTGGTCGCAATAGCTGAAGCAACGAAAGAAATCGCTAAAAAGAAGGCACGTGAGCTTGGTGTTCCCAAATCATACGGCACATATAAAGAACTCATCAATGATGAGGAGATTGATGTTGTTCACAACTGCACGCCCAACCACCTGCATTATGAGATCAATTGCGCCATTATCGATGCCGGCAAACACGTTGTGAGTGAAAAACCACTGGCCACAACGGTGGCTGAGTCAGCGGATTTAGTTCGGCGAGTCCGAAGTAAAGGTGTTGTCCATGCCGTTAATTTCAATTATCGTTATTACCCGCTTGTACAGCATGCGGCAATGATGGCACGAAATAACGAATGCGGCCGTATTTTTGCTGTCCAGGGGTGTTATATGCAGGATTGGCTGTTATATGATACAGATTGGAATTGGCGGCTTGAACCGCAATTCGCCGGTAAGAGCCGAGCCATGGCGGATATCGGGTCGCATTGGTTCGATATGATTCAGTTTGTGCTCGGTCAGCGAATAAAGAGGGTATTTGCTGATTTGCTGACTGTACATGAATATCGCAAAAAGCCCGTCAAGCAGGTTGAGACATTTGCTGGCAAGACATTAAATGCTTCAGAGTGTATTCCGGTGAAGATCGATACGGAGGATTACGGCCAGATACTTATTGAATTTGCAAATGGTACAAAGGGAATGGTTTGTGTTTCACAGGTATCGGCAGGCCGTAAGAATCATATTGTTTTTGAATTGAATGGAACAGAAAAAAGTGTATGGTGGGATCAAGAGCGTCCCAATGAATTGATGCTTGGGTTACGTAATGAGTTGAACAGGCATATGTTGAAAGATTCCATATTATTACACAAAGAAATTGCAGATTATGCGCATTATCCTGCTGGACACAACGAGGGATATCCCAGCTGTGTAAAGAATTTTTGCAGAAACGTATATAGATATATAGACGACCCAAGCGGAGGAGTTGACTTCTCGACCTTTGATGACGGACATAATGCGGTGGCGGTCATCGAAGCAATTATGCAAAGCGCACAAACGGGAAAATGGATTTCTGTTGAGGCATAGCCAGTATCGTGATGCAGATTGAGAAGATTAGTTACAATGATTGGAACACGGCTTATCGTTGTGTACGCAATTCAGTTGAGTTGATTGTGGTCACGGAGATTGGGCCGCGTGTACTCTGTTTTCGGCATATCGATGGCGAAAACATTTTGTTTGAAGATACAACCGGCTGGACGTCTGGCGATTTCAAACTTTATGGCGGTCATCGCTTTACAGTTGCTCCTGAAACGACCGATACATATGAGCCAGATAACGCGCCATGTGCTGTAATATCTGGCGAACAATCACTGCGGATTAGTAGCCCGGTCGGGCGTCATAAAATACAGCGGACTTTGGAAATCCGGCCATGTGCACAATGTGGTGGATTTGAATTGCGTCATATCTTGCGAAATGTCGGGGATGTGTTATGGCATGGGGCCGCTTGGGCGCTTACTGCGGTGCGGCCTGAGGGAGCCATTATAGTACCCTGGGGTTCAGGAACGGAACAGTGGCGTATCAATAAAATAAATTACTGGGCAAGTATTGGTGATTTTGAACGTTGTGTCAATAGTTCACTTTGGCGCATGACACGAGATGCGGTCGTTGTTGAGCCAAATGGTGAAAAAAGCAAAATTGGGATTTACAGTGATCGGGGATTTATGGTGCTGTCTCTGAAAGAGAGTATCTTTGTTAAGCACTATGATTTTCCATTGCCGGAAAGCCTTTATCCTGATAATGGCTGTAATGTTGAAATCTATACTTGTCATGATTTTGCGGAATTGGAGACATTGGGCACGATGCAGACAGTGTATCCTGGTAAAGAAAGTGTGCATATCGAATGCTGGTGTATAAAAAATGAGGTATATAGTAAAGATTGTTTGAGTAAAACAGTGTTGCATAGTACACATCACGTATAATATACTTAATAGTAGATGAGGAGAGCGAATGAAGTTTGACCTTTCACTGATCGACACGTTAATCATTGTCGGCTCAGTACTAATAGTAGTTACGGTTGGATTACTGGCAACTCATAAACAGGATAAAACTGCGCGCGGCTATTTTCTTGCTTCCGGTAAACTGAGATGGTGGATTATCGGCGCCGCGTTCGTTTCAACAAGCGTTTCCAGTGAGCAGATTGTCGGGACCGTTGGTGCTGCCTACACGAACGGAATGGGTATAGCAAACTGGGAATGGTGGGCGTTACCATGTTATACATTGCTGATAGTATTTTTCATTCCAATTTACTTGAAAAATCGTATAGCAACCGTTCCCGAACTGCTTACTCGACGGTTTGGCCAATTATGCGGTGATATTTACAGCTGGACGATGCTTTTCGCGTATGTTTTTATCTTCATGGTCCCGATTTTATACGGCGGAAGCCTGGCTTTTTCAGAACTGACGGGAGTAAATTTTTATATCATCCTGTGGGCGACAATTATTTTCATTGCTCTTTACACTGTCAAGGGCGGCTTAATTTCGGTTATGTACACTGATGCGGTGCAATGCATTATGTTATTGGGCGGTGGCATATTGCTCTATTTCTTAGCATTAAAGAACATTCCCGGCGGGTGGAGTGCGATGCAGGCAGCGAATCCTGAGCGATTTCATCTCTACCATCCGCCTGAAGACCCAATCGCACCATTTTTAGGATTGCTTTCAGGGACAGTGGGATTATTCATTTTTTATCAGGCTACCAACCAAGTGATGATTCAGCGCGTTCTTGCCGCCCGCTCGATGTGGGACGGTATTATGGGTATTATTTTTGCCGGCTTTATTAATTTATTTCGTCCGTTGGTAACCTGTTTTCTTGGCCTGATTGTGTACCATTTCATCCATGTTATGAAAATGGCCGAGCCTTTGGCAAATCCCGATACAACTTTTCCATTTGCACTGAAGGCATTTGCTGGGACATGGGGATTGAAGGGCATTATATTGGCTGGTTTCCTGGCGGCAGTAATGTCTGCCACAAGTGCCTTGGCAAACTCAACTGCTACAATATTTTCATTAGACATCTATAAAAGAATTAAAAAAGATGCCACTGATAAGCAAATGGTCCGGACTGGTCGCATGGTTTCGTTTCTTGCTTTAACGATTGCTGGCCTGCTTGCGCCGGTTGTTTCGCATTTTGGCGGCATTTTCATGTATTTTCAGCGTGGAGTTACTTATCTATCTACGCCAATCATCTCAGTTATTATTATCGGCATTATATGGAAGAGGGCCAACTATGCCAGCGCGGTATTTGGCTTGATCGGCGGTATTATAATACAATTGCTCGTTGTGTTTATGGATCAGCTGTTTTCATCTCATCTCCACTGGTTCTATCTGGCGTTTATTGCTGAAATTATGATTATGATTGGCATGGTAATTGTTGCGTTGAGTACCGCGCCGCCCGAGGACAGTAAATGGCAGCCATTCTGGTGGCGGCCGTCCCTGCTGGCAAACTATGACGACGGGGTCAAACGCCCATGGTATCAAAGCCTTACGCTATGGTTTTCTCTTTATGCGGTGATCTGGTTGTTCCTGTATTGGTGGTTCTGGTGATTTGCTGAATCGGCCGCTGGCAAGCTGACAGGCCCAAAATAAATTTTGTGGAATCGACCGTCATTTTGGGAAAAGATTTTTAATTCTACGGTTACAACTCAAGTATGAATAGTTTTAAACTGTTATCTCTTGTCGTTCTGGTAAACCTGTTGTGGGTTTTTCAAATGATGGCATCGGAATTAAATAAAAGTCAGGATATTTCATTTAAAGCTGACTATGACCAATCCATAGAACGATACATCTTGCGATTGCCGATGAATTTTAAGAACTCTATGACTCACGACCTGCTGATTGCACTTCACGGGCATGGCTCGGACAGGATGCAATTCGCCGATAGTAATCGCCCGCAGTGCATAGCTACCAGAGATGTCGCAGCAGAACGGAACATGGTATTTGTGGCGCCTGATTACAGGGCTAAGACATCATGGATGGGCCCTGCCGCAGAGGCGGATGTTATACAAATTATTAAGGAGATCAAGACACGTTTTAAGATCGATAGAGTTTTTCTCTGTGGTGGTTCGATGGGAGGCTCATCTGCCCTGACCTTTGCAGTATTGCACCCTGACATGATTGCCGGTGTTGCGGCAATGAATCCTATGGCAAATCATTTAGAATATGACGGCTTCCAAGATGTAATTGTAAAATCTTTTGGCGGGATGAAAACGGAAATTCCCAGCGAATACAAGAAACGCAGTGCGGAATATTGGCCTGAAAGAATTAATTCGCCCGTTGGAATAAGCGTTGGCGGCAAAGATACGGTCGTACCGCCGCAAAGTGCAGTGCGTTTTGCAAACGTTTTAAAAAAGTTGGGTAAAGAGGTATGTCTGATTAACCGACCCGAAACAGGACATGATACGAATTATGAGGATACCAGACAGATACTTGAATTTGTAATAGATGCAGCAGGCAAGGCACCCTCAAAAAATTAACTAAGATACAATTAGGAAGGTATTTTCAATGAAAAAAGTTGCTTGGGCGTTGATTTTAAATTTTTTCTTCTGCTGTGGTTCTGGCCTGGCGGCACAGAAAAAAATAATTGTTTGCAATTCTCAATTGCAGCGGGTGCTAGCTTCAGTTGATGGTCGGTTGCGAACGGTGGAAGTGAAAAACAAGATAATTAACCGAATGCTTGCGACCGATGGTCCCGAGTTTGTGCTGACTTATGGAGAGGGAAAAGTATTAACGAGCGATGATTTTTTGGTGACAGCATTAAAGTCAAGCACCAAAAGCTTAATCGCTACATTAGAAGCAAAAACGCAAGGCCTTCAGGCGGAAATCACATACAATGCCGCGTCTGATCAGCCATGGCTTTATAAACAGATTAAATTCATTAATATAGGGTCCACCCCTTTTTTACTCCGCACGGTTGAGTTGGAACATTTAAAAATAAAGAATGAAAAAATTACTTACGAAGTTGATCCAAATTTTCCAAAGCTAGCAGATTGGGGCCAGCCGGTCTATATGGAATCACTCTGGCTTGGCGTAGAGTTTGTCGCCACGCGTTCCAGCGTAACTGCGGATGGTTTCATATTTCTTCGTCATCACCCCGGCATTGAGCTTGCAACGGGCCAGAGCTATCTGACTAAAAAAGCGATTATGGGAGCCGCTGCCGCAGGCAAGGTGAAAAATGCTTTTATGGATTATGTAACTACTCTTCCGCCGCGTCAAAAGGCTCCACAAATGAGTCTTTATTGGAACGGGTTTCGTGCGATCACGCCCCCTGATAGATTGAGCAAGGGGTTGGCAATGATAAACTGTGCCCGAAAACTCAAGGAAGAAACAGGATTTACTCTTGACGCCTGGACATATGATGCTGGTTTTAATACGTATCGTCCGGATGCTCTGTTCAAACTCAAAGCCAATGAAGAGGATTTGTGGGATAAGACCTATGAAAAGCTCAAACCTCTTGGCATTCCGCTTGGATTCTGGTGCAGCTTTCCACCAAGCTACGACACGTATACACATGAATGGGGAAAAACGCAAGGCTATGAACTTCAGGATGAGCATTGTTATTGTCTGGCAGGGCCGAATTATTTCGCCGCTATCAAAAAACGTCTTGAAAATATTGTCCGCACATATCAAATGGGTTCGATCAACTTTGATGGTATGTATTGGGGACGAGGATTTGGCTGTAATGAGGCCGGTCATGGTCATATGACGGGTACCGGCAGCGAAGTCGGCGTTTATTCTCTGGAGCGGGTTATCGAAAATGAGATGGAGATATTTCATAGTCTGCGACAGATTAATCCTGAAATTATTCTTGATTTGTTTGTTTGTAACGAATGGTCAAGCCCTTGGTGGCTGCTTGAGGTTGACGGAGTTCATACCGTAGAGTCAGATACCGTTATTGCTCATATACCATCTCCTTGGGCTCGCGACGAGCTAATTACGGGCAGGGATCTTCAAGTTTTTAAAGAACACAGAGAATCTGAATACCAATTTCCGTTGTGGGCCGAGGATCTTTACGGTACACAGGTACGCAGAGATTATCTTATCGATGGAGTTATATTCAACGGTGAATCAACTGCTGAACGATGGGAAGACGAATATGTAATGGCTTTGCCAGGCCGAGGTGCTATAGCAACCAGTGTATTGTGCTGTGATTTGGATACACTTGACAAAACAAAAAGCGGGCTAAAGTTCCTCGGAGAAGTAGCCAACTGGACCAGGGCCAACCAAACCATTTATCGAGATTTCCATCTTATCGGCGGCGAGCCCAGCAAACGTCAGACATATGGCTACAGCCATTGTGATGGTCAGGGACGTACCATAATTGCTCTGCGTAATCCTGATATAACCACTAAAACCTTTCCTTTGAAGGTTGGTGAATCCCTTGGATTCCAACCTTCTGATAAGAAAATTTATGTAAACATTGTTTATCCTTACCGCAAGACATTCAAGCCGGTTAAGTTTAATGAAACAGTTGATGTGCAGCTTCAGGATTATCAAGTTGTGTTACTGGAGGTTCGAACTAAATCACAGCAATTCAAAGGAATCGAACCTGGTACACGTTGGAGTGTAAACAACGCTGGTCAAGTGCAGATCTACGATGAATCGGCTCTTGACAGCAAGATAATCGGCAAACTCATACCTGAAAAACAAGGGGACAAGACTTGTCTCACCGGAAACATAACTATTCCGCAGGCTGCCTCGAATGGCCAGGCACAGGTTATGCTTGACCCTCGTCAATCCGCTCGAATCAGTAAGCCTGTCGTTTTAGTCGATGGCCAAAAAGCCAAAATTCAGTACCATGAAAGATCGGGCAACATTCAACAGAATTGGGTACTAATTGACTTAACGCCAGGTGATCATAAATTCGAGCTTGTTCTTAATGGCGGGACAGCACCTAAAATTTTTATTAGTGTCTGGCTGATAGTTAATTATGACCTCAAAGGTCACGAGACATCGAAAAAAGTTGCTGACTATAAAAACTTGTTCCCTGTTTTTGCCGCCAACCAGGATCGCAGAATGAAACCCTTGCTTGAAAATTATGAGATGGAGATCAGTTTATCTCCTATTCCAGGCAGTCAAACTGTTTTTCTTTCTGATATGGCTGGCAGATGCATAGAGATGGGGGTTACCTGGGCTCAGTTCAGTTGGGACCGTGCTTGTTTGCCAGGTTACCCAGCCCTACGTATCGGCGACAAGGTCTATGAAAAGGGAGTGAGTTTCCATTCTCCGGGTTCTGCTAAATTTGATATTGATGGCAAGTTCCGTCGTTTTGTTGTGGATATGGGGATGCTTGACCTTTCTTACGAACCTAAGTCATCGCAAACTGCCGTTCGTAAAGCCATTTTTATTGTGGAAGCAGATGGCAAGGAACTTTATCATTCATCGGTACTAAAAAACGGTGACCAGCCTTGCCACATAGAGGTTGATGTTACCGGCACAAAAATGCTTACGATTCGTGCGGACAAAACCGAGGATGGGTCTTGGAATTTTCCGGTTGTCTGGGCAGAAGCACGCCTGGAACGTTGAGTCAACCTGATATCGTCTGTTATTTTTGATATAGAGATATAAGTATAACGGAAATTACAATGGCGGATAAGAAAACGGCTTTATGTATTGTTGCTCATCCCGATGATGCTGAATTTCAGTGTGCTGGTACGTTGGCATTGTTAGCCCAAAAAGGATGGGATATTCATATCGCTACGATGACGCCGGGAGATGCTGGTTCGGTCAAGTTGAATCGCGAAGAAATCAGTAGGGTTAGACGAGGTGAAGCTGCAAATGCGGCGGCTTTGTTGAAGGGCACCTATCATTGTCTTGAATGTGATGATGTGTTTATCATGTATGATCGTGAAACATTGCTCAAAACAATTGCGCTTATTCGAAAGGTACGCCCTCTGATAGTGTTGGCGGCCAGTCCGTCAGATTATATGATTGATCATGAAGTTGCTGGCCAGGCTGCTCAGACTGCCTGTTTGGCAGCGGGAATACCAAATATTAAAATCGTGGGTACCGATCCTTACAGCTATATACCGCATCTTTATTATTTAGATCCCATGCAGGGCACTGATATATTCGGTCGAGAAATTAATTCTGGTATTTTGGTGGATATCAGTTCGGTCATTGACATCAAGGAAAAGATGTTGTGCTGTCATGCGAGTCAGCGTAATTGGCTGTTTGAAATATCAAAAGTGGATGAATATGTCTTGATGATGAAAGCATTTGCGAAGAAAAAAGGCGGCTTAGTCAATATGGAGTACGCAGAGGGCTTCCGTCAACACCTTGGTTTTAGTTATCCGCAATTTAATATTCTTCAATCAGAGCTGGGTGATTTGGTTTATGTCACATAATGCCGGAACAGATACTAAAAAATTTAGTGCGGCAGGGCAGGCAGCAGATACGTTTGCAGTACCGATCATAGTATTCTGCTTTGCGGTAAAGTTTACGATTCAGCATTGTCAATGATGAAATTAAAGTCAAATTAAACAATTAGAAGAGATGTTTAGGAGTTTAAAATGCCGCATATTGATGTTGCGATAATTTGTTTGTATTTTGTGTTTGTAACAGTGGTTGGCATTTATATTTCTCGAAGGATGGCATCCCATTCCGCCGAAGATTATTTTCTCGGCGGTCGCAGCCTGCCGTGGTATCTGCTGGCGATTTCTGGGGTAGCGGCATACGTCGATATTTCCGGCACAATGCTGCAATCCTCATTTTTCTATATGATAGGCGTAAAAGGCTACTGGGTTGCTTATCGCGGAGCAGTCGCTCTTTCGCTGGCGTTCCTGATGATCTTTATGGCCAAGTGGATGCGCCGCAGCGAGGTAATGACTATCGCGGAATGGATGCAATTCCGCTTCGGTAGAGGCCGGCAAGGTGAGATGGCACGATTGTTGTGTGCTGTATCGACGCTGGTGATGGCGATTGTTTTTGTGGGTTACTTTTTCATCGGCACAGGTAAATTTCTCTCGCTGTATCTGCCGATGAGTCCGACGATGTGCGCGTTGCTCTTCTTTACCGTGGTAACGATATACACCTCTTTGGGAGGATTCAACAGTGTGGTCTATTTGGACCTCATTCAAAGCGGGTTTGTCCTCACTGCAATGGGGTATGTGGGATATAAGGCAATGACTATCGCAACTCCTGTATATTATAGCGCGGTCAATGCGCCATCCGACTGGTTGACCTTATTTCCCACTACATGGGCGGTACATATGCCCGCCGGATACGAAAACATGCAATTCCTGGGCGTGCTGGTTATTTTTTGGATGATTTCAATGGTACTTCAGGGATTTGCACAGCCTTACGATGCATGGACTAGCCAGCGTTATTTTGCCTCGAAGGACCAGCGTGAAGGCGCTATGGTGGCAGCAACGTGG
>Ga0154577_1173_pt1 | contig 32486 bp, 26 predicted proteins | sample RifGroF2_FD_116006 | JGI IMG/M metagenome (GOLD analysis project Ga0154577, IMG submission 116006) | Planctomycetes bacterium GWF2_42_9
CAATAAGAATATAACCGTTCTTATCTGGCTTTTTGAAAAATAACTCCACCCAGCTTAGTGGAGATAGAAAGGAAAAACTTTCTATCCTAAGGAGTGATAAAAGAACACCCATTTCATTACAGTAGTCAGTCTGCAAGGTAAAGTATGTACCAGAGCAGTTCTGATCTAGAGACAGAGCTAAAGAACGACGCATAATAGTTTTCCCTACACTCCCAGTACAGACCACAAATTTTACTTCTTCAGAAGAAAGGCTTTTTGAGCGTAGAAAAAAAATACAACTAGCTATATAACGAATTAATGTTGATTTATATGTAGACATTGTGTAACAAAATTTCTTTCATTATATGGTCGTTTACTTCTCCTGGGTCCGGCAATAACCACCTCTGATCCCTTTGCGGTACAAACTATTAAGTCATACTTTTTCGCGAGTGAGAACGCTTTTTTGATTGCTTCTTCTCGTTTATATTCTATATATACTTCGGCATTTTTTGAAAACCCTTTTTGAATGTTAGAAATAATAGTACGTACTGGTTCATCAAATGAATTTTCTTCGGTAAGGATTTGAACATCAGCATACTGTTCAGAAAGTTGAGCAAGTATAGGACGTTTCCATGAATCGCGTCCACCACCCGCTGCACCAAAGACATGGATGAGTTTACCCGAAGTTAATTTTCGAGCAGCTTCAAGACACATCTCAACCGCTCTGGGGGTATGTGCATAGTCTACTAGGACAGACGGGTTAGCCCTAAATAATTCGAAACGACCAGGTAAGAACTTTTCTTCATCATCTAAATCAGCAGTCACATGTAATTGTGATGCCACACACTTTGCAAGCTGGTAGTTTATCCCAATGAAAGGATTTTTATCGTTTTCAGAAGGTTTGATATATACTCCTTGATTAGCATATTGTGTAAATGTAGAACGCTCTTTCCACAGTTCACTATCTGAAGCATTCCACAGTACAACACCGCCACATGTACTTTTGAAGTGTGGCTTTAGTGCCTTGAGTAATGATAGTTTTGTTCTTTTATACTTGATAAAAGACCCATGCCGTTCAGTATGTTCTGGAGTGATGTTCGTATAAACGAGAACATCAAAAAGAATTCCAAAATGTCTCCATTGTTTAATACCCTCTGAGGTAATTTCAACTATTGCGTGTGTTGCACCTCGTTGTACAGAATCTGCGAGAAATTTATGTAGATGCCCTCTACCCGGCGTAGTCATTTTGTTCTCATTTACGGTTTCCTTTTCACTATTATGAATACTTATAGAGGAGTAGTGTGCAGTTTTAATACCAGATTTTCTTAATAATCTCGCTGCGAAGTTTATTATAAGCAATGTCTGGAGAGTGCTGCGTTGAAACAACGACAGTATGGATTCTGAATGGTTTGCCATCTTTGTATTCAACAGTTACCTGGCTTTTGCCGTCCGGACGGAGCCATTTCATTTTGCCGCTTTGACGCATTTGAGCAAGTTTGGCACAAATGGTATGTGCAAGCTGAATAGGCATTGGCATAAGCTGCGGTGTTTCTTTGCAAGCGAAACCGAACATAATCCCCTGATCGCCGGCGCCCTGTTCTTTGTGCATTCCCTGACCTTCGGTAACGCCCTGCGAAATATCCGGGCTTTGTTTGCCGATTCCAACGAGAACGGCACAATTATCATAATCAAAACCCATCATTGGGTCATCGTAGCCGATTTCTTTTATTGTTTGTCTTACAACAGCGGAAATATCAACTGTGGCTTTTGAGGTGATTTCACCTGCGACCAAAGCCATACCGGTTTTGACTAGAGTCTCACAAGCAACTCTGCTTTCCTTGTCCTGTGCCAAATGCGCATCGAGTATAGCATCGGAGATGTGATCCGCGACTTTATCTGGATGGCCCATTGTTACAGATTCACTTGTAAACAAATAATTGCCATTTTTAATTTTTACATTACTACTGACTTTTGACATTACAAACTCCTTATTGTGTTAATCATTCTGCTGATCATTCAGCTTCCAATCATATTTTAAATATTCGATAGTATATTTGTTTTGTTTTAAATATTGAGCATTCGCCGGTGAGACATAATCCTTTATAAAATTAAGGATCGCCCTTTCGACAGGTTCTCTTTCTCTAAAAAGTTTATTAGTTCCATAAGCCTTTACAAACGCATCTTCGTGCCATTTATACATTCTAAAAATGGGTGAAACGCGAACGATATTATTATTTTGGTCTATCTGGAGCCCATTAGGTGTGGAGAAATAATTGCGTACCTGTTCATCGAGCTGATTATCAATCACTTTGCCAATATACGGTTCGGCACGCAGAGGAGCACTGCTTATAGTTCCATAGTTCACAGCGAGACAAATTCTTGGGTCTTCAAAACGAGCAAGCAAGGCCTCGCTTTCGATCTCATCCAAAGTATATTGAATTCCCATTATCATAAAATATGTCTCGTCTCGAAGGCCGCGGATATGCATAACACTGTCGGCCGGGTAGAACAAGAGCATAAATCTCGAAGGGCTGATTGGATATTCTTCTACGATTCCTTTCAGTGTGCAAACATTGTACGTATTTATCCAAAAGGCGATTTTTTCATTACGCGACCAGGTAATAAAAACTTCCGGTTCAATATTGGCAAGTCTTTGGAGCATATTGCCTATAATTGCGCGATGTCTTCTTAGTTTCGCATAATTAACAAGGCCTTTAGGGTCGACATAGTTTTTGAATATTGGTTCGAATTCAAGATTGAATGCATCTCCGCCAATATATTGACTCGTATTGTTCGGGCCTTCAACTTCAGCGATACCGATGATATTGTTGGTGTCGTTGATGTCATTCGGGTCGGAATTGGACATATTTGGCGCAATCATATTAGTTGGATTTTGGGCACAGACGGGCAGAACCGAAGCGCCGACAAAGACAACAACAAATAATAATGCTAAATATTTAACCATATTTTCCTAAGCTATTTTAAACCAAGGACCATTTTTTACGTATTGAGCAATGAATTCTAATAAAAAACAGGCAAATATCCAGCCTAAATTTTAATTAAAGGGTAAATATAGAGCACTAAATAGTTGAATTAGCGAAATAACTTGACAGAAAGATATAATTTTATTATTTTTTGAGTCGTTATTTTACCTATTTTCAAGTTTTGACGGGATTTACAAACTATGCACAATAAAAAAATCTTTCTTAGCTTTCTGTTAATATTCGCAATTTTTAACCCCCTTTTCGCGGTCAGTAATACTCAAATTGATACCGTACGCGGCAAAGAATCGATTGCTGACGCTGATGCGGCAATTATCGAGGAATATGTAGCGGACGTATTTGCTGAACTAATGATCAAAACAGATTTTTCAGATGCTTCTGTTTTGCGTAATTCTATAGTTAGTAAAAGCACATCGACAAATCCAACCGGAAAAATCCTTTATGACGCAAAGTATCTTGCGGCATTCCAAAATGAACTTAAAGACGCTTCTTCAAAAGCCAATGCGATGAAGGATGGGCAAACAAAAACTTTGCTTATCACAAATTTATTAATTTTATCGTACGACATCAGCAATCCTGACAGTTACAAAACAGCGGCCGATTATCTGCAAAATTCTTCCACGCTGATAAGGTATTGGGCGGCAAAGAATTTTGAAAATGGAAACGTAATACGTAAACTGAACGAGGGCAATGAGGCTGACCGGAAAAACGCAGCAAGCAAAATCCTCAAAGCGGTGCAATCGGAACAGTCGCCGGAGGTTTTGGCGATTTACGCTCAATTTGCATCAGGAATAAAATATCCAGGCGGCAATGAGATATTGACGGCAATCGCACAAAAAAGGATTGACCAGTATGTTGCGTGGACGGTTAAAGAAGAAATCACGGATGATGTCATTTTAAAAGCATTAGCTGATAGAACGAAAACAGAGCCTGAAAGCACCAAGACTATGGCGAAATATTTCGCGTCGCTGCTTTCAGTGGCGATACAAAGATATACGACAGGTCAGCAGGTTATCGGCGATACAAGCAAAGGTTATCTCGCTTCTGTAATTACACAAAGCGATAAATATATGCCGACGTTTGTGCCGGAGTGGAGCGGAAATTTCAAACGAGCAATCGATAAAGATACGGCTTCACTGGTTACGGAAAGTGATTCGGCATTCGGCTCGGCTTCAGGAAGCGGTAAAATGCCGGCATCTGTTGGATTTGATTATGGTAAAAATGCGGATGGAACCGCTAAGACTGTTCCGCCGGCGTTGTCTAAATCACAGGCAAATGCGAATTAGTCGCTAAACTAGTCGCTAGTTGTTAGTTGATAGTCGTTAGTTACGGAAGATTAAATTACTTGGGAGGTTTATTGGATGAACGGACGCTCATCATCGAAAGAACTAATAGTTCTGTTAATAGTTCTCGTTGTATTGGGTCTGCAAATCTCGTCGCGTTCCAAATTAAAGACCTTTGAAAAGCAACTTCAAACACTTGAAAATTCATTCTCCAACTCCCCTATTAAAATCAGCAGTACGTCAAACGCCGTGGTAAACGAAAGTAATGAAGGCGATTGGCTTGTATGGGGTTTGGCGGTCGAACCAAAGACGCTAAATCTTATTTCTGTTACATCTGATATGTATGCGCGATGGATGATGTTCGAGAATGTTTTCGAGCCATTGATGGTGTATGATTTCGATGAGGTCAAACTCAAGCCGATGCTTGCGAAAAGTTATGATTTTTCGCCGGACGGGCTGGAATTAACTTTTACACTTCGTGATGATATAAATTTTTCAGATGGAGTACCGATAACGGCTGATGATGTGCTTTTCACTTATCACACGATCATAAATCCAAAAATCGATGCGGCGGATTTAGCACAATTATTCATTGAAGTAAAAGATGTTCAGAAAATCGATGATAAAACTGTCAAATTTTATTTTCACAGGCCGTACTTTAAAGCGCTTGAAATCGCATCATTCTGGGTAATCGGTATTTTCCCAAAACACATATATGAATTTGCAGATGCGGAAGAATTTAATAAGAGGATTTCAAATCATATCGGAAGCGGGCCTTATGTTCTTGAAAAATGGGATACCGGCGATAAGGCGGTTTTTGTACGAAATGAAAATTACTGGGGAACAAAACCAAAGATAAAGAAACTTATCTATAAATTCATAGTCAACGATAAGGCACGCATACAGGCGATTCGCAGCGGCGATGTTGATATGATAATACCCGCACCTGAACAGTATGTCGATGTTGTTAAAGATAAAAGTTTCACGGAAAAGTATAAATGCCTTGCTTATTGGAGTCCGGGTACGCCTTACATATATTTAGGATGGAACGAGCGAACGCCATACTTTGCTGACAGGCGTGTACGGCTGGCAATGACTCAAATGCTGGACAGGAAAGGCATATTGCAGCATATTCTGAAAGGAAGCGGAAAAGAGGTAACTGGGCCGTTTTACGTTTTCGGCAAGGATAACGACCCAAATATCAAGGCGTGGCCCTATGACGTTAATGAGGCAAGGAGGCTGCTTGATGAGGCGGGTTGGAAAGATACCGATGGCGACGGTATTCGCGATAAAGACGGGGTTGCGTTCAAATTCAAATTCTCTTACTCATCCGATTATATTTTGTACCAGAATATAGCGAATGTTATTAAGGATTCAGCGGCCAAAATCGGGGTTGAGGTAATTGCTGACCCGATTGAATGGTCAATTTTAATTACAAGATTGCCAGAACATAAATTTGATGCTATTATTATGGGCTGGGGCGGCGATATTGTTGAAGACAATTATCAAATATTTCACTCGTCGCAAATCGATAACAGAGGCGCTAATTATGTTTGCTTCAAGAATGATGAGGCGGACAGGATGCTTGAAGAGATACGGCGAACTATTGACGATGAAAAACGTATTGAGTTAAGCCGAAAATTTCACAGCCTCGTCCATTATGAACAGCCTTATACATTTTTGTTTACAAGGCCGACATACCGCATTATCGATCCACGATTTGAGAATGTAGTTGTTCATAAACTTGGCCTAAAACCGCAGGAATGGTTTGTGCCGAAAGAAAAGCAGCGATATAAAGATTAGTTAGTTGATAACAGATAGTTGATAGTTTTTGGAAGAACATAATGAATAATAAAGGTTTGATAACGTTTTTACTGTTCATCCTTTTACTTGGGATGATTGGTCTTCAAATACTTACAATGATTCAATCGGACAGGCTGTACGAAAGATTGAATCGATTAATGGATTTAACCTCCAGCAGACAGATTTCAACACAAAATCAGACAGTAACACCCGGTCAAACATCAAGCACTAAAACTGAAAATAAATACCCCGGCGATGAAGGAGATTGGGCAGTTGCGAATCTTTCGGGGGAACCTAGGACATTGACCCCTATTTCGGTTGACTGGAGTTCAGACAGTACGCAAGTTTGTATGCGAAATATCTACGAGACATTATTTTATTATGATAACGATTTTGACGGAGTCAAACTTAAGCCTGTTTTAGCCAACAGTATGACTGTTTCAGATGACGGTCTGGAAATGACTGTCAAACTCAAGGATAAAATCTGGTTTTCTGACGGCAAGCCGATAACCGCTGATGATGTGGTTTTCACATTTCAAACAATGATGGATCCGCGTGTCGATGCGGCAAATATAAGAAACTATTATCAAAACGTACAGGATGTTATAAAAGTTGACGACAAAACAATCAAATTTACTTTCAAAGAACTTTATTGGAAAACGCTCGAATCAGTAGGAGTTACGGAAATATTGCCTAAGCATATTTATCAATATACCGACGCAAATGAATTCAACAAACGTGTTACGAATCCGGTCGGCAGCGGCCCTTATGTATTTGAAAGATGGGATGTAGCACAACAAATTATACTTAAGCGAAATGAAAATTACTGGGGCAAAAAACCTAATATAAATAAATTAGTATTTAAGATCATTTCTAACAGTACCGCCGCCCTTCAGTCGCTTCGTTCCAACAGTATTGATTTTATGGAGCCATCTTCTGAACAGTTTACAGATATGTCCAAGAATGACGAGTTCAAGAAGAACTTCAATATTTTTTCTTATTGGGAGCCGAGCGGGGGTTATGGTTATATAGGCTGGAATCAATCAAGTCCGTTCTTTAAAGACAAAAATGTAAGAGTGGCAATGACGCTATTGATCGACAGATTTTCTATCGCTAAATTTATTTTAAAAGAAAAAGCGACTGTTGTTTCGGGGCCGTTTTATTTGCACGGAAAACAAAATGATCCTAACGTTAAGCCGTGGCCATTCGATCTTAAAAAATCGGCGGCATTGCTTGATGAGGCAGGCTGGAAAGATACTGACGGCGATGGTATTCGTGATAAAGACGGCATACCTTTTAGATTCAAATTATCGTATACGACAGCAAGTCCCACTGCTGAAGCTATTGTAAAGGTAATTAAAGATGATGCCGCGAAAATCGGAGTCATTGTTGAGCCAGACCCATTTGAATGGTCTATATTTATCGAACGAATGAACAGCAGTCAATTCGACGCGTGTATGGCAGGATGGGGTGGGACAATTGAAAGCGACCCCTACCAGATTTTTCATTCTTCACAAATTGCAGACCGCGGCAGCAACAGGGTAGGTTTTAATAACAAAGAAGCTGACAATCTTATTGAAGAAGCCCGGAAAACTCTTGATGAAAAAAAGAGATATGACCTGTATCGTCAATTACACAGGTTACTGCACGAAGAACAGCCTTATACGTTTATGTTCAGCAGGCCGACATTTTTATTCATAGATAAAAGATTTGAAAATGTGAAAGTGCATCAGCTCGGTGTCGATCCGATGGAATGGTATGTACCGAAAGATAAACAACGATATAAATAGTTATTAGAAGTTAGTTGTTAGGCGATAGTAAAAAAGAATGACGACATATATAATAAGACGAATACTTTTGATGATACCGACGATGCTGGGCATAACCATAATGGTTTTTGCGATAAGCAGAGCTGCGCCTGGCGATCCCGTGAGTTTGTCTATGGGGCCGGGCGGACAAATGGACGCATCGAGAGCGGCCGATGTTCGCAAAGCACGTATGGCATTATACGGGCTTGACAAGCCTATTCCTGTGCAATACTGGACTTGGCTAAAGCGGGTTGTAAAACTCGATTTCGGCGATTCGATCAAGCATCATCAGCCGGTGATCAAATTAATCGCAAAAAGATTACCTGTAACAATTACGCTGAACATTATCGCGATTTTTATCATTTACTCAATTTCGATCCCGCTTGGGGTATTGACGGCGGTTAAGCAAGGCAAATTCACAGACCGGGTAAGTTCGATCATACTGTTTATGTTATGGTCGCTGCCGAGTATGTGGGTCGGGCAGATGCTGATTGGATATTTCTGCGGGCCGACGTTTAAGAATTGGTTTCCCCCTGCCGGTTTGAGCAGTAATTTTGCGGATTCGCTGCCGTTCTTCCCGTGGCTTGCGGATAGGCTCTGGCATTTAGCTCTGCCGGTGATTTGTATGAGCTACGCAGGGTTCGCCTACCTGACCAAACAGGTGCGGGCGGGAATGCTTGATAATTTACGAAGCGATTATATCAGGACAGCACGTGCAAAAGGACTTGGCAATGGAACGGTTATATTCCGCCATGCGTTCAGGAACAGCATTATCCCTGTCATTACAATTATGGCTACATTGCTGCCTGCGATGATCGGCGGATCGGTTATCATTGAAAGCATTTTCAGTCTTCCTGGAATGGGCAGGCTCGCATTTGAAGCAATCACTACCCGTGATTATAATGTTGTAATGGCTGTTGCGACAATAGCCGGCTTTTTATCCCTTATCGGCTTGCTGCTGGCAGATATTGCTTATGCGATCGCAGACCCAAGAATTAGTTTTGAACGGATGGATTAATTAACCACGAATGAACACGAATATACACAGATTAATATCGTTTGGCGGTTGCGGTAACGCAGCTTGTATCGTAAGACGTATGACGTTTAACGTAACGAGCATCGCAACCCTAACCGCAGTACGAAAGTTATAAAGAGAATATGAATAACAGTGCCAATATAAAAAATGACTGGGGTACTTCATACGGACAGCTTGTCTGGCAGCAGTTTACTAAAAACCTCGCGAATATGATATGTATGTGGTTTTTAATCGTGCTGTTTTGCATTGCGGTGCTTGCTCCATTTATAGCGAATGATAAGCCATTTGCGATAAGCGTCGACGGCAAGATACAGTTTCCTGTCTTCAAGACATTAACGGCTAATGATTACAGTGTTTTTCTGGCGGCGATAATCGCATTTACACTTGTAATGCTTGTACGAAGGAACAGCAGAAAGATCGATCCATTCCTCCGTGCAGGTGTGCTTTCAAAGCAGATTTTCATTTGCGGTACTATTTTGATTGTCGGCATAGCAGCTTTGCAGGTTTTTATTCCACGTAAATTAGACGCGACAGATTACAGGGCAATGCTCGCAAGCGGCAAAGCGACTAACGCGATTTTTCCTGTCGTACCTTATGGCTACGCGCGAACGGATATTAAATTAACACAACTGCCGCCAAGCAAGGAACACTGGCTCGGTACGGACGATGTCGGTTCGGACGTTTTGTGCAGACTTATACACGGCACGAGAGTTTCGCTTTCGGTTGGGTTTGTAGCGGTCGGCATTTCGAGTGTTATTGGAATTATATTCGGGGCTGTAATGGGTTATTTCGGCGGCAAAATCGACTTTTTAGGAATGCGTCTGCTTGAAATTATGATGTGTGTGCCTACGTTCTTTTTAATCATTACTATTGTCGCGTTTTTTCCGCGAAGCCTTATAAATATTATGATTATCATAGGTCTGACAAGCTGGACGGGCGATGCTAGATTTGTACGAGCGGAATTTTTCAAACTGCGAAATCAGGATTTTGTTCAGGCGGCAATTTCACTGGGGCTGCCCCTGCGAAGCATACTTTTCAGACATATGCTGCCTAACGGTATCGCACCTGTACTTGTTAATATGACTTTCGGTATCGCGGGCGCAATATTCATCGAATCGGCATTGAGCTTTCTGGGGTTCGGTGTTGCCCCGCCTACGCCAAGCTGGGGACAAATGCTAAGCACAGGCGTAAGCACCAGCGGGCAATTTCTATGGTGGCTGACGCTTTTTCCCGGCCTTGCGATATTTTTCACAGTTACAGCATATAACCTGCTCGGTGAAGGTTTGCGAGACGCGATCGATCCGAAGTTGAGGAAGGCAGTATGACCAATAACAATGTAATTTTATCTGTGCAGAATCTTTCGACGTGGTTCGAAACGGAACTAGGCACGGCCAAGTCTGTGCAGAATGTTTCGTACGATATTGAGAAAGGCAAAACGCTTGCGCTGGTAGGTGAAAGTGGGTGCGGCAAAAGCGTATCCGCCCTTTCGATAATGCGTTTGATACCAACGCCGCCGGGTAGAATTGTCAGCGGTAAAATCATATTCAACGGTGAGAATATTCTTGATTATACCGAAAAACAGATGCGGAAAATTCGCGGAAATAAGATCGGAATGATTTTCCAGGAACCGATGACGAGTCTGAATCCGGTTTATACTATCGGCCAGCAGATCATCGAAACGATCACGCTGCATCAAAATAAAACAGAAGAACAGGCGTGGGCTATTGCCGAGGAAATGCTTGAGAAGGTTCATATCCCTGACCCCGCGCGAAGGATGAATGAATACCCGCATTTGCTTAGCGGCGGTATGAGGCAGAGAGTTATGATTGCGATGGCGATTTCGTGCAAACCTTCACTGCTGATAGCCGATGAGCCGACAACTGCATTGGACGTAACTATTCAGGCACAGATACTTGATTTGCTAGATGAGCTGGGGCATAGCGAGAATATGAGTATTCTGCTGATAACGCACGATTTGGGCGTTGTTGCGCAGAGAAGCGACGATGTTGTTGTGATGTACGCGTCGCGAATTGCGGAGAAATGTTCGTGCAAGGAGCTTTTTAATAATCCGCTGCATCCATATACGCAGGGACTTTTAAAATCTCTGCCGCAGCTTGGCACAAATCAGAAACGTTTGAATACAATCGCGGGAAATGTGCCGGAGCCAATGAATTTTCCGACAGGATGTAAATTCCATCCGCGCTGCCCTATCGGGTGCAATGATAAAAGATGCCAGAGCGAAGAGCCGGAATTAAAAGAAGTATCGAAAGGTCATTTCGCGGCCTGCTGGTATGCTCCGGGATACGAAAAAGTGAAAAGCGATAAGTGAAAAAGTTAAAAGTAATGACTAACGACATTTTAAAAGTTGAAAATTTAAAAACATGGTTTGCCATTCGTAAAGGTATTCTGCGCAGAACCGCGGGGTATGTGCGAGCGGTCGACGATGTCAGTTTTAAGATACCGGCAGGCAGCACGTTCGGGCTTGTTGGTGAAAGCGGATCGGGCAAAACAACTACGGCAAGAACTATCGCTAAGCTAATACCGGCAACAAGCGGCGAAGTTGTTTTTGAAGGTAAAAGCATTCTTAATCTGCATCAATCGAAGCTTCGAGCCATTCGCAAAGATATAGCTTATGTCTTCCAGGATCCATACAGTTCATTGAATCCGAGAATGACGGTCGGGTCGATTTTAGCTGAACCGCTGCGAGTGCATAAGATAGCAAAGGGATCGGAACTGATCGACAGGATTGCCGGATTGTTACAAAAAGTCGGGTTGTCGCCGAGCCATATAAATCGTTATCCGCACGAATTTTCCGGCGGTCAGAGGCAGCGAATCGGTATCGCCAGGGCTCTTGCATTGGAACCGAAACTGGTTATTTGTGATGAGCCGGTAAGTGCGCTCGATGTTTCGATCCAATCTCAAATTTTAAATCTATTAAAAGATTTGCAGGATCAATTTAATCTCACGTATCTGTTCATAGCACATGATTTGTCGGTTGTTGAATTTATCAGTAATACCGTTGCCGTAATGTATTTAGGCAAAATTGTTGAAATAGCACCCTCTGCGATGCTATACGAGAAACCATTGCATCCTTATACGAAATTGCTTTTAAGCGCAATCCCAAGACCTATCCCTGAAAGATTAAAAAATACCGGCCAAACAGCCCCAACCGGTAAGGATAACCCGCATGGATGCCCATTTTTAGGCCGATGCCCTGTCTCAGACGGTTTTTGCTGCAAACAAATACCGCCGCTTCGCGAGGTCGAACCGGGTCATAGTGTAGCATGCTTTAAAGTATGATTTTTGTAAAACTTTCTCGACTTTTGTGACGATACCATTTATAATGTAATCATCGATATTTATATTTATTATTATGACCGACTGCAATATTACTAAAATAACGACAGATAAAACAATAACAACGGTTTCATTTAACGTTGCAAGTTTGACCGCAGGTTCAGATATGGACGCGGTAGCCAAACAAATTTCAGATTTAATTGCCACCCAGAAGCCGAAAAATCTGATCGTGGATTTTACAGGCGTCAAGTTCTTTTCATCACAAACACTTGGCATACTTCTCGATGCCAGAAAAAAAATTACCAATATAAAAGCAACGATGGTCATCAGCGGAATCAATCCGCAGCTTTACCGTGTTTTTAAAATTACGAACCTTGATAAATTATTCAGCTTTTATCCAGACGCGCAAAGTGCGATTAGTGAACTTTCAAAGAAAAACTAAGCCGCGCTGAACCGAAAGTTTGAAAGGAGTACGGTATGGAAATGGTAAAACAATTCTCGATTTTTATGGTAAATAAGCCCGGTATATTGTCTCGTATTTTAGACGAATTCACGAATGCCAAAATAAATATTAAAGCATTGACGGTTATGGATTCTGTTGAGCACGGAGTTTTGAGGGTGGTGGCTGAAAACCCGGAAAAAATGCGAAATATTTTAAGTCAAACCAACATTCAGTTCAATGAAACCGAGGTACTTAGCGTAACACTGCCGAACCAATCGGGCGCGTTTGCGGCTGTTACGGATAAACTTGCAAAGGCGCATATCAATATAGCTTATGCTTATGTAACAAGCGGCGCAAAAGGCGGAAAAACAACAGCGATTCTGAAAGTCGCTGATGTTAAAAAGGCAATGAAAGTGCTTAAAACCACCGGCTCGCCTTCGGACGACAGAAGATTCGCCGAACGCAGAACACACGCAGCAAGAAGAGGCTAAAATAAAAAAATAAAAATATTTCTTGACAATATCTTGCGCGAAATATATTTATGATTGTTTGTTAAACACCTTAACGTGGAAATTTAATGTTCGAGTCTAAGAAAAACTGGCAAAACCATCTTACAATCCTCACAGAGGACAGGAATGTGGTCTGTTTGTTTGCCATTATGCCGGTAATTGTGGAGAATAACCCCTAAGAGACTTTTGAACATATATTTTGATTTTTAGAAGCCTTGCAGGGAACCGACCTTGCAAGGCTTTTTTGTTGTATCCGAATGAAAGATGAAAAATTATGAGCCTGGTTACATTTTTGTTGGTAAATAAAATTAAGCGTGAAAAGCAAAATGATGATAAACGTGGTTTGTTTAATATAATAGCAAATCGAACTGCAAAGTCTATACTAAGAGACAATGAAGCAGATATTATTGAAAAGGAACATAAAAATGAAACAATGGTATGAAACTTTGTATGAGAATAACGCGAAGAAATATGACTCTGAACGTTTTGTACAGGGAACAGTTGGCGAAGTTGATTTTATTGAAAAGGAGTTGAATTTTGACAAGACAAAAGCAATTTTGGATGTTGGCTGCGGTACCGGCAGGCATTCCATTGAATTAGCCAAAAGGGGCTATAAAGTTACAGGGATCGATTTGTCAAAAGCACAGCTTGAAAGAGCAAGGCATAAAGCCAAAGAGGCAAACGTGCAAATTGACTTCATACAAAAGGATGCGCGTAAATTACAGTTCAAAGAATGCTTTGATATGGCAATTTTGATTTGCGAAGGCAGTTTCGCATTAATGGAAACAGATGAAATGAATTTTAAGATCCTTCAAAATGTCTCAAAGGCTTTAAAGAAAGATGGAAAATTCATTTTAACAACATTAAACGCTTTATTTCCGCTTACGCATGATCAAACGATTGACGACCCCAATTTTAAAAAAATAGATTTCGATATAACGACTTTGAGGGAAACAGCTATTCTGAAATTCAGAGATGATTCTGAAAAAGAAAACCAGATTACCTGCAACATGCGGTATTACTGCCCTTCTGAAATTACATGGTATTTGAAATCATTGAAATTCAAAGATATAGGAATGTTCGGCTGTAAACTCGGCGCGTTCAATAGGGAAGATAAACTGTCAAAAGATGATTATGAAATACTGGTTATAGCGCAAAAATAACTGAAAGCAATCGATGAAGGGTAAATATATTATGGCTAAAATACCTGAATGGCAATATGACGAGTTTAAGCACTGCGGCGTGGATTTTTCCAATCCTAATGAAGTCGAACGATATCAGAATACACATCAACAGATGCGGGATTTCAGACGTGAAACCCTTGATATGATAAAACTGATTGGGATAACCAAGAAAGACACTGTTATTGATTTCGGCTGTGGAACCGGTGCGTTTGTTTTTAATGCTGCGGATAAATGTGGAAAAATTCACGCTGTTGACGTGTCGAAGGCAATGCTCGGCTTTTGCCAAAAGAAATGTAAAGAAGCGAAAATCTCAAATGTCAAATTTCATCGGGCAGGCTTTTTGACTTACGAACACAAGACGAAACCGGTCGATGTTATTATTAGCAAGTTAGCATTGCATCATTTGCCGGATTTTTGGAAACTAGTTGCGTTAAAACGGATGGCGTCAATGCTGAAAAAAGGCGGTAAGTTTTATCTTTCCGATGTAGTGTATTCATTCAAAGTCAATGCATTGAAGAATGCGGTACAGCAATGGATAAGGAAAACGTCCGCAAAAGGTCAATCTGACTTCAAACGCAGAATCGAAATCCATATTGGGCAGGAATTCAGCACTACCAACTGGATAATGGAAGGTTTGCTGAAACAGGCGGGTTTTAAAATATTGAAAGCCGAGTATAAAGATGGTTTCTTCGCAACGTATTTATGCAAGAAAAATTAAGGAATGACACATTGCACTTAAACATGCAAAAAAATAACCCCCAGCATAAAGCTGGGGGCTAACAAAATTTATTCAATTATTCAACTGTTACGCTTTTCGCGAGGTTACGAGGCTTATCGACATCGTGGCCGCGAAGAACGGCTGCGTGATAAGCAAGTATCTGCAATGGTACGACTGTAACCATCGGCTGAAGTTCTTCTGCAACTTCAGGGACAGGTATCAGGAAGTCCGCATACTGTTTAATGTTCTCGTCGCCCTGATTTGCAACAACAATGGTTCTTCCTCCGCGAGCACGAACTTCTTCGATGTTGCCGATGATCTTCTCGTACTGTGAACATCTTGTCGCGATAAATACCGCGGGCATACCTTCGTTAATCAATGCGATCGGGCCGTGTTTCATTTCAGCGGCAGGCAGGCCTTCGGCGTGAATATAACTAATCTCTTTTAATTTTAGCGCACCTTCCAAAGCTACAGGATAATTAAAACCGCGGCCCAAAAACAGCCAATTCTCGCGATCACAAGTTGCTTCGGCAATTTTCTTGATATGTTCAGAAAGAGAAAGTATCTGCTCAATTTTTGCAGGTATCTTTGAAAGCTCTTCTATATAAAATCTTGATTGCTCACTGCTCAAGTGTCTGCGTCGGCCAAGTTCGATAGCGAGCATCGCAAGAACAGCGACCTGCGCGGTAAATGCTTTCGTGCTGGCAACACCAATTTCAGGGCCTACTCTCAAATACACGCCAGTATCGGTTGTTCGTGCAATAGTAGAGCCTACAACGTTGACGATACCTAATGTCACGGCGCCTCGTTCTTTTGCCTGTTCGACTGCGGCCAATGTATCCGCTGTTTCGCCGGACTGACTAATCGCGATTACAATGGTATCATCTTCAATAATTGGATTACGGTATCTGAACTCGCTTGCGTATTGAGTTTCTGTATTGATCCTTGCCAACTGCTCGATCAAAAATTCGCCAATCAGGCCGGCGTGCCAGGCGGTTCCGCAGGCGTTGATGACTATGCGTTTTGCCCTTGTAAGCTCACGCCAGTATTTACTGATACCGCCAAGGATTATTCTGCCATCTCTTAAATCCAAACGGCCGCCTAAACAAGTGGCTAAAGATTTCGGCTGTTCGCAAATTTCCTTGAGCATATAATGCTGGAAACCGTCAAGTTCAATAGCATCAAGTGAAAATTCAAGTTGTTTAAGCTCTTTGTGTATCTCAACATTGTCAATGGTTTTGGTGTGGAAGCCTTTTGGTGTAATTGTAACCATTTCGTTATCGGCAAGATAAATAACCTGTGCAGTATGCTGAACGATGGCCGAGGCATCAGAAGCTATGATATATTCATTTTTGCCGAGACCTAAAATCAAGGGACTGCCCTTTTTGGCTCCAATAAGCATATCGGGATAATCGGTGCAAACAATTGCTAAACCATAAGTGCCGACCAATTCATTCAATGCGTGCTGAACGGCCCATTCAAAACGGTTTTGGCCATCTTTGGGGCATTCCTCGCTATCTGTATTTGCGTATAAATAACCAATTAGATTTGATATCACTTCTGTATCTGTTTCGCTTTGGAACTTACAGCCTTTGCCAATTAAGAAAGTCTTTAAGGCACTGTAATTTTCAATAATTCCATTGTGAACAAGCGCAATCTTGCCGGTGTAATCGAGATGCGGATGAGCGTTTACGGTATTTGGTTCGCCGTGAGTCGCCCAACGGGTATGACCAATTCCTAAAACTTCTTCATTGTTTGGCTGCGATAAAAGTGATTCAAGAACACTGATTCTGCCGCTAGACTTGGTGATTCTCAACACATGGTCATTGAGGAGACATACACCAGAGGAATCATAACCCCTGTACTCCAAACGCTTTAAGCCTTCAATCAGAATGGGTTGAGCAGGTTTGTTACCCAAATAAGCTACAATGCCGCACATAATGGTTTACCTCAAAAAAATATCAAAAAAGTATTAGCCTATTATATCGGCCAAAATTAGAATGTAAATAATCAAAGTCTTTGTTGCAAATTGAATCTAAATATAGTACTATTCAGCACCTAAACGGGGTGTAGCTCAGCTTGGCTAGAGCGTCTGGTTTGGGACCAGAAGGCCGTAGGTTCGAATCCTATCACCCCGATTGCCTTAAAGGCGATTGTCGCATTTAATCATTTCCAGCTTAAAGAGGAATAAAATAGGAAATAACTAAATTTTCTATGTTACCCAATCTATCTTTTCATATACTATAATAATACGTTAAATAGTCTATACTCAATTAAAAGGTTTATGAAAAGAATCACTCATAACTTATTTTTTAAAAAGCACTTAAGAAGCAGGCTGCTTTTTGTGTTGACGACAATTGTTGTCATTAATTCATTAATTGGATGCAGTGCAGACAAACGAAGAGAAGAAATAGACAAAAAAGCTGAAAAAATATTGGCAGACAAGCAATTTGAGGCGACAGGCAAAAAAAGCCCATTCTCGATAGAACGACCCAGTGATATTCTTCGCAAAAGACTGCTGAAGGGTCAAAACCTCCCTATTTCCGGCAAAGCATCTTTGGGGGCCGAAAATTTAGATAAAATTGAACACTGGCCGGAGAAAAATTATCCCGCACCAGTAATCAGTGGCAAAACCGCAGATATAAATGATGTAAATAATGCAGTTGTGATTTCACTTTTACAAGCATTAGAAATCGGAGCTTACAACAGCTTTGATTATCAAACACGAAAAGAAAATATCTTCCGAAGCGCGCTTGATCTCGAACTGGAACGCAACGAATTCAGGAATATTTTCTTTGCGCAAATTCAAAATCTAACCAGCACAGACACGACAGGCAATAGAACTGTTAGCGGAAATGTTTTGAGTCCATCGGCAGGCGTAAACAGAAGATTTATGAACGGTACGGAAGTCGCATCATCTATTGGTATCGATTTGGCAAAACTGCTTACCGCTGATAAAGAATCTTCTTACGGACTTTTCACAGATATGAGCATTACGATCCCGCTTATGCGAGGGTCTGGAAGGCATATTGTAACAGAACCGTTGGTACAGGCAGACAGGAATGTTATTTACGCATTTTGGGATTTTGAACAATTTAAAAAAGATTTCGCTGTTAATGTCGCCACCAATTATCTTTCGGTATTACAACAATTAGATGTTATAAAAAATAATATTGCGGATTACCAAAGCAGAATTGCATCGGCGAAAAGAAGCAGAATACTTGCGGACGCAGGCAGAATACAGGAGATAGAAGTTGATCAGGCCGTTCAGAACGAGTTAAGTTCAAGGCAAAGATGGATACGTTCATTCCAATCATATAATGAACAGTTAGATAATTTTAAAGTGTTCCTGGGATTGCCGCCAGATGCAAATCTAGTGCTTGATCCAAATGAGTTGGATAAAATTGTTGAATTATACAAAAAAATAATCGCTGATACACAAGCACAATCGCAAAGTGAAAATTTAGACGCTAATGATGCCAATAGTTTTGTACAACTAATTGAGCCTGAATATGAAAACAAAGGACGTTATGAGATTGAGGAAGTTAACGCCGTTCGATTGGCATTTTTTAACAGGCTTGATTTGAGAACCGTCGAGGGCCAGGTATATGATGCTCAAAGAAAAGTAACGGTCGCGGCTGATGCTTTAAGAGCCGAGTTGACATTATTCGGCAGTGCGAATATAGGATCGCGAAGGGCTTCAGTTGGTTCGGCGGCAAATGACAATGCGCGTTTTGTAACTAATGAAGGATTATTTCAATCGCTTGTAACATTGGATTTGCCAATCGAAAGAACGGCCGAGGCCGTTGCATACAGGGACAGCTACATAAACTTGCAGCAATCTGTACGCGATGTTCAATCTTTAGAAGATTCGATTAAACTTGATATAAGGAATGCTTTGCGGAGTCTGCTTGAATCGCGAGAAAATATGTATATTCAGGTAAAAGCGGTCGAAGTTGCACAAAAGCGAGTGCGAAGCGTAAACTTATTTCTCGAAGCAGGCCGGGCACAAATACGTGATTTGACGGAAGCACAGGACGCCCTGCTTTTGACACAAAACAATTTGACATCGGCGATTGTGCAGTACAGAATTGCGGAACTGGAGATTCAAAGAGATATGGGTGTTTTGGAAATAGATGAAAATGGTCTTTGGAAAGAATTTGTTCCACTTTCGCGGGAATGACAAACAATGGCTGGATATATTCCAGGAGCTAAATTATGAAAATATTGAATACGAAATACATAATCGGCGTAGCGGTAGTCGCGGCGGCGATTTTGCTGACAACCGGATACTTGCTCACAAAAAGAGATGCGCCTTCTGAATTAAGCGGCCCAACATATACAGTAAAGAAAGGCCCTTTAAGAATCAGCTTTGTGGAATCTGGAACGATAAAGGCCAGAGATCAAATCATACTTAAGAATGAAGTTGAAGGTAGAACACTGATCACTTATGTTGTGCCTGAAGGAACACGCGTAAAAAAAGGCGAACTGCTGATTGAATTAGACGTTAGCGATCTTGAAGACAAAAAAATAGACCAGGAAATATCGGTACAGAACGCGGAAGCGGAATATGTAAGCAAAAAGGAAAATCTTGAAGTTGTAAAAAATCAGGCAAAAAGCGATGTTGACCTTGCGGAACTGACTTTGGATTTCGCAAAACAGGATTTGGAAAAATATATCAAAGGCGATTACCTGAATGAACTGCATAAGGCCGATGCGGCGATTACGCTCAATAAGGAAAAATTTGAGCGTGCAAAAGATACGCTAATGTGGTCTGAAAAACTGGCAGAGGAAGAATTTATTTCCATTACCGAACTTCAAGGCGACAGACTTGCAAAAGATGAAGCAGAAATGAACGTTCAAATAGCGGAGAGAGATAAAAAACTGCTCGAAGAGTATACGTACAAACGAAACCTTGCGAAATATCAGAGCGATGTAAACCAGGCGGAAATGGCCCTTGAGAGAACCAAACGCAAGGCGCACGCCGACGTCATACAGGCTGAAGCAGAGCTGACAGCCAAGACAGCCGAGTACGGCCGACAAAAAGACAAGCTAGCTAAAGTCGAAATGCAGATTTCCAAAACAAAAATATACGCACCTGACGATGGCTTGGTTATTTATGCAAGCAGCGCAAAAAATACAGGCGGCTGGCGAGGCTCAAATTCGGAACCGCTTGACGTAGGACGGGAAGTATCGGAACGCGAGGAACTGATATATCTGCCGACAGGCAGCGCATCGGATGCCGAAATTATGGTTCACGAATCATATTTGAAAAAGATCAGCATCGGAATGCCAACAATTATTACGGTTGATGCCTTGCAGGGTAAGGCGTATTACGGAACGATACAATCAGTTGCGCCGCTGCCTGACGCGAAAAGTATGTGGATGAATCCTGATTTAAAACTGTACAGTACGAAAGTAACTATCGATGGGGAAGATTTAACGCTGCGAAGCGGTATGAGCTGCCAGGCGGAAATTATCGTTCAGCAGGAGAAAGAGGCGTTGTATGTTCCGCTGCAGGCGGTTATAAGGATCGGACAGGAACCGACAGTGTTTGTGAAGAATGGAAAATCATTCGAAGCAAAAACCGTAAAAGCAGGATTGGATAACAACAAGGTAATTCATATTACCCAAGGCCTGAAGGACAGAGATGTTGTGCTGCTGAACCCGCCATTGAAATCTGCGGCAATTTATACAAGGGAAGATTCAGAATATGGCGATAAAATCACTAGTGGTTTGAAAAATGTCGAAACAACCAATGCACAAGCTGCAACTGTTGTGCCTGAATCGCAGGAAAAGGTTCAAGATGAAGAGCGAAAACATAAGCGCAATCGACAAGATAGTAATGAGCCCCAAAAAGAGACTGCGATGCAGTTTGGAAATATGACTCCTGAAAAAATGGAAGAGATGAAGAAAAAGTTTGAAAGTATGAGCCCGGAAGAACAGGCAAAGGCAATCGAGAAATTTCGTAAGATGGCTGAAGGCGGAAATTAATTATATTTGCAATGAATATAGTAAAGTTTGAAAATATTCGGAAGATATATGAGATGGGAAGCGAACCTGTGCGGGCGCTTGATGGGGTAAGTATGTCTTTTGAAAAAGGAAGTTTTTGGGCGATAATGGGGCCAAGCGGGTCGGGCAAAAGTACGATGATGAATATTCTGGGCTGCCTTGACCGCCCTACTTCTGGGCAATATTTTCTTCAGGATAAAGATGTAAGTACGCTTGCAGATGATGAACTTAGCGACATAAGATTGAAATACATAGGCTTCATTTTTCAAAGTTTCAACCTGATTCCACAGTTGACGGTTCAAAAAAATATTGAACTGCCTTTGTATTATCTTGGATGGAGCGCAGAGGAAAGCGCCATAAAGGCACAGGAACTGGCGGCTAAAGTCGGGCTTGAGAGCAGACTTAATCACAGGCCTGCGCAGCTTTCAGGCGGTCAGATGCAAAGAGTCGCGGTCGCAAGGTCGCTGGCGGCTGATCCCCATATAATTCTTGCCGATGAGCCGACGGGTAATCTCGACAGTCATACCGGCGATCAGATAATGCAACTCTTGACAAATTTGAACCGCGAAGGCGTTACGATCATAATGGTAACACACGAGCCGGACATAGCGGCTTATGCGCACTTTAGATTGCATATGAAAGATGGAAAAGTTGAAAGAATAGACCAAAACTAATGAAAATACATCAATCAAAATTTATGCGAAACATTTGGTCGGGCATTGAAAATTTGCTGCTGCATAAGCTGCGGTCGTGTCTGACAATGCTGGGTGTTGTATTTGGTGTAGGCAGCGTTGTAGCGATGCTGGCGGTTGGTGAGGGTGCAAGCAAAGATGCACTTATGCGAATTCAAAAGCTGGGCAGCAATAATATTATAATTAATTCCATAAAATCGATCGAAGAAGCACAATCTTCGCAGCATTCGCATATGAGTATTTATGGTTTGACTTATCTGGATTACGACAGAATAAAATCTAATTTTCCAACTGTTAAACAAGTAGCGCCGGCAAAATTAATTCGCAAAGAGTCTAAAGTAGGTGGAAATACGCTGGAACTGCGAATTGTAGGCACAACAAGCGAATGGTTTGAATTAGTGCCGAGGCAGATACTGGCGGGAAGAGTTTTCGATCAAAGGGATGTCGAAAATATTTCGGCGGTCGCGGTGCTTACTGAATTTGGCGCAAGGAGACTGCTGGCAAACAAAAATACAATCGGTCAGCCAATTAAAATCGGCGGCGACAGCTTTGAGGTGGTAGGGATTCTCAAAAACGAAGAAGGAATGGCAGGCAACATTCAAATACCTGACCAGCAGGTTGACGCGTATGTGCCGATCAGCACGGTAAAAAAATATTTCGGCGATACGTTCTTTAAAAGAACAAGCGGTACGATGACTTTTGAACTCGTTGAACTGCATCAGATCATAGTGCAGGTGGATGATATTAAAAATGTCGAGATTTCAGCGGCAGGTATAGAAAGGATGCTCAAGAACTTTCATAAGAAAGATGATTATGTTATGAGTGTTCCGCTGGCACTGCTGAAAGAAGCCGAGGCGAACAAACGAAGATTTAATATTGTTCTTGGTTCTATCGCCAGCATAAGTCTGCTTGTAGGCGGTATCGGAATTATGAATATTATGCTTGCGTCTGTTACTGAACGAACGCGAGAAATCGGAATCAGGCGTGCTATCGGCGCAAAGAGACGGCAAATCATAAGCCAATTTCTCATCGAAACGGTTGTGCTTTCCACATTGGGGGGAATTGTGGGACTTGCAATGGGGATTACAATTCCTTTGATCATCACTTATTTTACGAAAATGCCGACGGTTGTTACGCCGATGAGTATTTTTCTGCCGTTGTGCATAAGCGTCGGTATCGGTATAATATTCGGGCTTTACCCTGCGATAAACGCCGCTAAAGTTGACCCTATTATCGCCCTTCGGCACGAATAGCAAGAATCCGCTTTGCTCCGACACTTCTATATATTTCAATATTGTTATTTAAACTGATTTTGTTATACTAATTTTTTACATTATTCAAGGACGATATATGTTTAAAAAATTATTGATACCTCCGAGAAAAGTTTCGTTGAGAAAAGGATTTTACAAGCTGACGGATACAGCGGTTTTAAAGTTTTATCAGGACGATTCAATCAGCAGCGAAGGATATAAAATCGAAATCCTTCCTGATGGTACACAAATTTATTCCGCAACTGAAGCGGGAAGTTTTTACGCAATTCAAACCCTGAAAGACCTTGCCGTAATTTATAACGATAAAGTGCCCTGCTGCGTTATAGATGATAAGCCCGATTTTGCAAGGCGAGGAGTTTATCTTGATTGTTCGCGGGGAAAAGTTCCGAAATTAAGCACGCTGAAGCATCTAGTCGAAAGGCTTGCGCACTGGAAAATCAACGAGCTGCAATTATACATCGAAAATGTTTTCACTTTCAAAAAGCATCCTGAAATCGGAAAAGGTTACAGTCCTTTTACGCCGGCGGAAATTCTGGATTTGCAGGAATATTGCAAAAAATACCATATCAGACTTGTCGGTTCGTTGGCAAGTTTCGGGCATTTTGAAAGGGTTCTGTCTTTGCCGAAATATCAGAATCTTGGCGAATTGGCAGGATATAGAGGGTATCCGGGCGGAACTACGCTTTGCCCTACTGACCCAGGTTCGATAAAACTTGTGAGCGATTTATACAGTGAATTTGTTCCGTTGTTCGAAGCGGATGATTTTAATGTTTGCTGTGATGAGACGTGGGAATTGGGTGAAGGCAGAAGTAAAAAACTGGCGGACAAAATCGGAAAAGGCGAACTGTATCTGCAATTTCTGTTAAAGATTTATAATTTGTGTCAAAAGTATGGAAAGCGGATGAATGTCTGGGCCGATATTGTTTTGAAGCATCCTGAACTGCTAAAGAAACTGCCTAAAGATATTGTGATGCTGAACTGGGAATATGAAGCGGAAGGTAAAAATATTTACAGAACGAAAGAAATTGCCAAAGCGGGTCTGCCGTTTATGGTTTGTCCGGGTACGAGCAGTTGGCTGACGCACGGGACTCGAATGCCGGCTTCGATGGGAAATATCACGAATTTTGCCAAACAGGGAAGAAAATTCGGAGCCGAAGGTTTGCTGAACACCGATTGGGGCGATCAGGGACACAGGAATTTACTCGGCGTAAGTCTGCATAGCTTTGCACACGGTGCTGCTCAAAGCTGGAATGGCAAAGCGGTTGATAATGAGAATTTCACGGATAATTTCTGTTTCAATTTCTTCAGTCAGAAGGATAATAAACTTTCCAAGGCAATTCAAAAACTTGGCAGAAATTATATTACTTGCGGAACAAATGTACCAAATAGAAGCTGGCTTTATCTTGCACTGATTGAGCCTGCAAAGAATATTGAGCCGGATAGTTATATTTATCAAATGAACGATAAAGGGTTGAAGGAAATAATAAATAGAACCGCATTGGCTAAAGCCCGCCATACAAATAGTTTTGAAAATATAGCACTAGAAGAAATCGTACTTGCGCAAGAAATGGATAAGCTGGCGGCAAAAAGAGCATTGGCTCTGAAGCATAAAAATTATTCAGAGTTAAAGAATGTCAGCAAAGAAATACAGAAGATGGCGGACGAATTTAAAAGATTGTGGCTAATAAGAAATAAGCCGTCGAGATTGAAAGATAATTTGAAATTATTTAAAAAAGCCGCAGAAAATTTTTAGCCACAGAGAAATACAATAAAATGAGAGTAATTGGTTTGATGTCCGGAACAAGTGCCGATGGGGTTGATGCGGCAGTTGTCGAAATAAAAGGAACACAAGTGAAAACACTTGCGTTCGATACCTTTGAGTTTTTGCCTGAAGTGCGGAAGCAAATTCTTGAACTTGGTGAGCAAAAATGCGTATCTGCGGGCATAATTTCTGATTTTAACTTTCAGCTTGGCGAGATTTTCGCCGACGCGGTTATTAAATTGTGCAAAAAAAATAAAATCAGCCTTAAAACTATCGATTTGATCGGTTCGCACGGCCAAACGATTTTTCACAGACCTTCAACAAGTACGCTTCAAATTGGCGAATCTTCTATAATCGCATACAGAACGGGTATAACAACGGTTTCTGATTTCAGGCCTAAAGATATTGCGGCAGGCGGTCAAGGCGCACCGCTTGTGCCGTTCGCTGATTACTGGCTTTTCAAGAATAAAAAGAAAAGCCGAGCGGTTCAGAATATCGGCGGGATTGCAAATGTCGCATATCTGCCGGCTGGTTGTTCGTCGAATGACATTATCGCGTTCGATACAGGGCCGGGGAATATGATTATCGACAGGCTGGTATTTCTGCTGACGAAAGGCAAACAGCATTTTGATAAAGGTGGAAAAATCGCGGCACAGGGGAAAATTAATTATAAAATATTGAAGCAGATGCTCTCCAATTCATATTTTAAAATCAAGCCGCCAAAATCAACCGGCCGGGAGTTTTTCGGAAAAGAATATACGGATATTTTTTATAAAAAGCTGCCTAACGAAGATATTATAACTACAGCGACAGCTTTTACAGCGATGAGTATCGCGGACGCATATAACAGATTTTTGCCCGCGATTCCAGATGAAATAATCCTTTGCGGCGGCGGTGCGAGAAATAATACTCTTGTAGAAATGCTGAAAGAAAATATTAAAGGCAAAATATTGTTTTCCGATGATTTCGGAATAAACACTGACGCGAAAGAAGCGGTATCTTTCGCAATCCTGGCTTACGCGACAATAAAACGAATAGCTAATAACGTCCCCAGTGCAACGGGTGCGAAGAATGCGGTAGTTTTAGGGAAAGTAACATACGCAAAATGAAACGCATATTACCAACAACAGAAAAACGTAACAAGAAAAGCGCAAATATTGACAAACTTTCAACGCTTGAAATTGTCAAACTTATCAACAGCGAAGATATGCTCATCGCCGGTGCTGTCGGCAAAGAAGCGAAAAAAATCGCGGCGGCGGTCGAAATGATCGTCGAACGATTTAAAAAAGGCGGAAGACTGTTTTACGTTGGCGCAGGTACAAGCGGAAGATTAGGAGTATTGGACGCTTCGGAATGTCCGCCGACGTATGGGGTAAATCCCCTGCTTGTCCAGGGAATCATTGCGGGCGGCAAACGTGCACTGGTGCGGGCAGTTGAAGGCGCTGAAGATAAAATCAACGACGGCATCACGGCAATCGCGAAGAAAAAAATTAAAACGAATGATGTTGTTGTCGGAATCGCGGCCTGCGGATTGACGCCTTTTGTTCGAGCGGCTTTGAAAGAAGCTAAAATACGGAAAGCAGGTACAATTTTCGTAACTTGTGCGCCCGAGGTTGCAAACGGTAATGATGCTGAAATTCTTATCAACCCTGTTGTTGGGCCGGAAGTTATTACTGGTTCAACACGGATGAAGGCGGGAACGGCAACCAAACTCGTCTTAAATCTGCTTACAACTACAACGATGATCAAGATGGGAAAAGTTTACGGCAATCTAATGGTCGATTTAAAAGCAACAAATAATAAATTGAAGGATAGGTCTGTCAGGATTGTTGCCGAGATAACTGGACTTCCGAAAAGCAAAGCAAACGCCCTTTTGAAAAAAGCTGACGGCAAAGTTAAAATTGCGATAGTAATGTATTTTAGAAAATGCGATTTGCAAAAAGCGATAGAAATATTAGATAGTTGCGGACAATCTTTGCGTAAGGCTATTGAAAACAAATGAACGGAATTGATTTTATAATTGTAGCGGCATCGGTCGCGTTGCTTTTTGTTATTTCTTACGTTTTTGGGCGAAAAGAAAACAATACGGATGATTTTTTTCTTGGTCAAAGAAAAGTGCCGTTGTTTGTGGCGTGTCTTTCTTTTATCGCAACAGAAGTCAGCGCATTGACAATCGTGGGCGTACCGGCAACTGCTTACAGCGAAAATTGGGAGTATCTGCAATTTTTTGTGGGATCGGCGGCTGCCAGGATTTTAGTCGCCTTTCTTTTTATACCAGTATTCTACAAATACAACTGCACAAGCATCTATGAATTTTTGCGGCATAGATTCGGATCACAAACTCAATACGCAGGTTCGATTTTTTTCTTTATCACACGATTAATCGGTTCAGGTGTGCGACTTTATGCGGCCTGTATGGCGATTGGCATTATTATGGGATGGCGGATCGATCTTACGATCGCATTGTTTATTATAGTAAGCATTATATTTATCGCTTATGGCGGCGTTAAGGCGGTTGTTTGGGCGGGAGCTTATCAGGCTATCGCATTTTTCACCGCGGGTATTGCACTGCTTATTTATCTCTACTTGCATATCAATGGAGGGCTATCGGCAATATGGCAGACGGCAGGCGAAGCAGGCAGGCTAAGTGTTTTCAATTTGAAACTCGATTTTAATAATCCAACGACATTCTGGGCAGGGACGGCAAATGCGTTCTTTATTGGCTTGGCCGTGTTTGGAACGGATCAGGAACTGATGCAAAGACTTTTAACGGTTGAAACAAGACGTAAAAGTCAAAACGCGATAATGCTGACGATATGCGGAGCGCTGCCGATTTTGTGCATTTATCTGGCTATCGGAACATTGTTTTATGTTTTCTTCACACAGAATCCGAATATACCGGGACCTGAAGAGACAAAAAAAGTATTATCGTATTACACGGCTAATTTTCTGCCTGCGGGTTTAAAAGGACTTGTGCTTGCGGCCATTGTTTTGGCAAGTATCGATTCGCCTTTATCTTCGCTTTCTTCTTCATTTGTAATGGATATTTACAAGCCGTTAATAAAAAAACAGGCATCAGAAAAACATTATCTTAATGTTTCACGCGGCGGTATCATAGTTTTTGGGCTTATACTCGCTGGAATCGCACTTGCGTGTCAGCCGATAAAAAATATTTTGTGGTTTGCATTCGAGATTATATCGGTAACAGGCGGCGCTACACTTGGGATTTTCTTATTAGGTGTTTTAACGAAGCGTAAATCAAATATTGGTAACGTAGCGGCAATGATTATAAGCACCGTATCAATGACCACATTATTGCTTTTAAAGCATAACGGAATCATAGGCCTTGCTTGGAGTTGGCTGATAGTTCTTGGCACGATCGAGACATTCGTTTTAGGATTTGTTTTCAGCTATATTCCTGATTTCCATAAGTAATCCTCAAAAATATTCCAGGCAGGATATTTTAACCCCGCCTGGAACATTAAGGGGAATAAAATTTTAGTTAAATTCTTTTAAGGCATCATTTTTCCCTTCTTCTAAAGGGATAACGCTTTTAGCCGCTTTAGTTTTGGCGGTAAAAGCAATTTTCTTTTCAGCTTTCTTTGCTGTGCCTGCGGCAATATGATGAATTGTATGGTCAAAGTTTGTTAATTTCTGTGTATGGCTTCGTTCGATTTTAGGAACGGAATTCTTAATAGTTTGTTTGCCGTTGTTTCCGCCGACAAGATTTACCAAATCCTGTACTATCAGATTCATCTGCTCAGATTGTGCGCTTAATTCTTCGGAAGCACTTGCGGATTCCTCGGCGCTGGCAGCGTTCTGCTGGGTAACTTTATCCATTTGAGCAACCGCGGTATTGACCTGATCAATACCTTGAGCCTGTTCAGATGAAGCAGCAGCTATCTCACCGACGAGGTCGGTTGTCTTGCCGATGCTTTGAACTATTTCATCAAGAACTTTGCCAACCTCGGCAGCGATATCAACGCCATTCTTTGAATTCTTTACAGATTCTTCAATCATATTGGCGGTATTTTTTGCTGCTTCTGCCGAACGCATCGCTAAATTGCGAACTTCCTCAGCAACAACCGCGAAACCTTTGCCCGCTTCGCCCGCACGTGCTGCTTCAACGGCGGCATTCAACGCGAGCAGGTTTGTTTGGAATGCTATTTCATCAATGACCTTTATGATTTTCGCTGTTTCATCAGATGATTTTTGTATATCTTTTATCGCATCGCTCATTCGGCCCATAGCTTCTGTTCCGTTGCCGGCAGCTTTACGTGCTTCGGCGGCGAGAGTGTTTGCCTGTTGTGCGTTGTCAGCATTTTGTTTTGTCATTGAAGCCATTTCTTCAAGACTCGACGACGTTTCTTCCAAACCGGCTGCCTGTTCTGTCGCACCTTCTGCCAATGACTGCGAAGCACTAGATACCTGGCCAGCGGCAGAAGAAACCTGCTGCGAACCGTCCGTGAGGCCCGCAATGACACGATTGATCGGTCTGACTATGCTTATTGAAAGGAAAATGCCGAGGAACAAAGCAAGAACTGTACCGACAACAAGCGTTATTACCATAACAACGCTGCTGAAAGTCGCCTGATTGATCGCTTTATTCTTTGCTGTATTTGCGTTTTCAACATTGAATTTCGCGAGTTTTTCCAATGCCTCAAATGTAGCAGCATCTTTTTCTTTTGTATCTACCATAATCAGCTTGTTGGCGGCTGTATATACGTTTGATGCTTTATCAATTTCATTGTAGATAGTTTGAAACCCTTTAAATACTCCGTCTGCGGAAATTTGCATTTCACTGTAAGCGGCATTTTGACCATCAACATTCGCGGCAGTCGCGTTTTGTCGTATTTTCGCAACGCAGCTATGGAAATGTTCGTGAGCAAGCCGCATATCTTTTAAAGCATCCGAGATAACGGGATTTGTAGTCTGAAAAGTGCCGCTCCACTTGGCAAAATTGCAGCCGGTATGATCGTCTCCGCCGTGGAAATCATTTTTAGTACGAATAAATTCGCTAACATTATTGAGCAGTTTGTAATGATCCGCTTTGAAAGATTCTATTTTGTTTTTCAAATCATCAGGATTGAGAATATTGACTTTATCAAGTTCCTGGCACATCTTCATAAACTTATCGTTTTCTTCTCGCCAGTCAGTGATGAGAGAATTAAGCTGTTGATATATTTTATCTTCCTCGGAGCTTCGCGGGAGGGTTTCATAAGTTTCCTTTGCCGCGGCATAACTTTCACGAGCACGGTTTATAAGCGCATATTGTTCCTGTCTTTGTTCAGGTGTAAGATTAGGATTGAGCAGGCCTCTTAAACCGCCCTTTAATTCGGCTAAATACTTGCTGATTTCCTGCATACTCTGAACGCTTGGCAGATAGACATTGCCAATACTGTTGATTTGTTTTTTAGCGGTTTTAAGGCCGAAAAAGCCCGTTAAACCGATAACACATATAATGACTGTAGCAAGCGAAAAACCGGTAATCAGCTTTGTGCTTAGTTTCATATTCTTAAACATTTTAATTTCCTTTCAAATTATTATTGAACTGTTTTTTTTTGAATTGGATTTTGAGATTAATCCGCTACGGCGTTAAGAGCAGTTAAATTTGTGCCGCCGAGAACTTTATCGATATCGAGCAGAATTTTTACCGATTCGCCGACCTTACCCATACCAAGAATAAAATCCGTGTTTACGGCTGCATCAAATTGCGGCGCCTCTTCTATATTCTCGCCGTCAATATCGAGCACTTCCTGAACATGATCGACAACGATGCCGGTACTGAATTTTCGGCCCTCCTGATGAATTTCGACTACGATGATGCACGTTTCTTCAGTAACTTCTGCGGTTTCCATACCGAATTTCGTCCGCAAGTCTATTACAGGTATAACCTGTCCGCGGAGATTTATTACGCCTTTAACATACGAAGGCGTTTGGGGTACAGCGGTTATATCCATATAACCTATAATTTCACGGACTTTGAGAATTTCCAGGCCGTATTCTTCGCAACCGAGAGCGAAAGTTAAATACTTGCCTTCTCTATCCTGCAGGGTTTTGCTTGTCTGCTCTTTTTGAGATGCTGCATTTGACATAATGCGTCTCCTATAAAATAAAAAAAATCTTAAGCTGAAACCGTTCCAGCATATATCAACAGCGCTGACTGTAATTTTTAGCTGACAGGGCTAACATAACAAAAAACAGTAACGCCAGTCTTTTTTGAAATGGATTACTTCTTGCTGAAATACGGTGGATCACTTTTTGCGGAACTAATTGCTGCTGCCAAGCCTTGAATTGCTGTGAACATTTCTTTGGCTTTGCTGTTACGTATCTTCGGCCAACTTTTGGAGCAACATTATTTCGGGTAATACCAGATTTTCAGAATGGTTGTGCAAAAACTTCTTGTAAAAATGAGTATTTCGGTTATTATAGCCTATAACCCTTGCACAATCTTTTGTGCTGTTTTGTACCACTTAAAAGGTCTTAACATAAATACTTGACAATTTTTGGATATAATTATATTAACTGGATACGTAAATATCATCAAATGAAGGGATTTAGAATGAAACAGACGGTAATCTTTGTTTTTATAGCATTCATAATTTTTGGCAATTCTTTTGCGGGAACACAAGATTATGTCAAGGCGGGCGAATTCAAAAGAATTTACGATCCCTCATTCGGTGAAGACAGAAGATGGTATATTAACGATCATTGCTTTATCCGCGACGCAAACGGCACTTGGCATATGTTCGGCATCACTCATCAGGAGCCGATGAACCCGCACGATGAAGATTATTTCGCACACGCGACTTGCTCCACTCTTACAGGCGTATGGAAAAAAGAACCGTTTGCGATGAAGGTCGATCCAAACTTTGGCGAGATACATCTTTGGGCTCCGCACGTAATATATCACAACGGCCTTTATTATATGTATTATTGCGGCGGCAGCGACAAAGGTAGTACCAAATATCAAATCAATCTCGCGACTTCAAAAAATCTTTACGACTGGACAAGAGTAAAAGAAAATCCGATGGTTGTCGATGGCTTCGATGCAAGAGACCCGTTTATTTACCGTATGAAAGACAAATGGGTGATGTACTACACTGCCAACAGTAAGCCAGAAGGCGGCAACCATGTAGTTTATGCAGTTACGAGCAAAGACCTTCTTCATTGGTCGGACAGAAAACTTGTTTACACAGACCCCGGCGTTGGAACTTGGGGTGGAAATACCGAATCGCCGCAGGTTATTCGCAGGGGCAAATATTATTATCTGTTCATCGGGCCGGGCGCAGCCTATACGCAAACAACCGTCTATCGCAGCACCGACCCATTCAACTGGGTATATGACGCAAATGTTCCTGTTCTCAAAACACATGCCGCTGAAATCGTTCGCGATATAGGCGGACAATGGTATATAAGCCATTGCGGCTGGGATCAGGGCGGAGTTTACCTTGCGCCATTAATTTGGAATGACGGCGTTGATGATAATGACACATCGCTTCCGCCCGGCGGCGAAGTCAAAAAGCTATCGCGTGCAACTTATATAGACAAAATGAAGGCAGGCTGGCTCGGTCAAATGGTTGGCGTAACATGGGGATTTCCCACCGAATTTAAATGGAATGGCAAGATAATACCTGACGCGAATGTGCCGGTATGGACTTCAAACATGTTTGATGGAGCTTTTTGGC
>Ga0154577_1057_pt1 | contig 31743 bp, 17 predicted proteins | sample RifGroF2_FD_116006 | JGI IMG/M metagenome (GOLD analysis project Ga0154577, IMG submission 116006) | Planctomycetes bacterium GWF2_42_9
AAAGAATCTCCAGCCCGCTTCTTCAAGAAGTTTATTAATTTTAATTCTTGCCTTAGCCTCTTTTGCCATTCTTAGCATTAAAATCCTAATCAAAGTAGTTACATAGTCTATATATTTTAACTATAAATGCATTATTCAACAACACTTTTTCAAAAAAACAGTATCTGTGATTGTTTGTAAAGGTGCAGTGTTTGCATGAATTAAAAAGGAAATTGCGATTCATTACTCATTATTGACCAATGACTTAGCAAAATTGCTAAAAACTGATTTTGTATTCTTTGAGTAGAATGCAAAGAAATCACAGAGCCAAAACTTATTAAGTTATCCGTCAGTTGCATATAAACATCCTTTTGAATAGTAGTATTTTGGCTATAATTAGTTAAAATTGATGGATATAGATAAAATTAAAGGACGTTTTAACATGAGAATATACCGAGTTGAGATAGCGGGATTTCGAGGAATTAATAAGCTTGACTGGACAATTGACGGAAATTTTGTCTGCCTTGTCGGGGCAGGCGATTCAACAAAGTCAACTATACTTGATGCTATCGAGCTGGCATTATCTCCAAGATGGAACATAATGTTTGATGATTCTGACTTTTATAATGGCGATATCAAGGAGAATATCAATATAAATGTCACTATCGGGCAGCTTGATGAGAAGATTCTAAAAGAAAGTAAGTTTGGCCTTGAAGCAAGAGGTTGGAAGGATGGCAAACTCAATGATGAGCCACAGGATAATGATGAGCTTGTGCTGACTATCAACTTAAGTGTAACTCAATCGCTTGAACCTATATGGACCGTAATTAACAACCGTCCTTCTGAAAATAAAAGAATATCGTCATATGAAAGACAAAGTTTCAATGTGACCCGGCTTGGCGGGTCCATAGATAAGCATCTCAGTTGGACAAAGGGCTCAGTCCTGTCCCAGCTAACAGGTAATATTGACGGACTCTCAGGGCTTCTGGCAGAGGCTAACCGAGAAGCCAGAAAAAGCTTTAATCCTAGTGAAGTGTCCAAACTTCAAGCCACTGCAAACCAGGTTCAGGAGCTTGGAAAAGAAATAGGCGTTGCGTCTAAAGATAAATACTGCCCAGGCCTCGATGTGCAGGCAACTACTGTCAATGTTGGAGGGGTGACACTTCATGACGGAAAAGTTCCGGTAAGAAGATCAGGTATGGGCACTCGACGACTACTTATCTCAGCAATACAAAAAGAACTGACCAAACAGGGAGCAATCACCCTTGTAGATGAGGTCGAACATGGTCTTGAACCGCACCGGATTCTGCATTTTTTAAAAGCCTTGCAGTTGGATGAAAAAGACAGCGGCCAGGTGCTTATGATAACTCATTCACCTGTTGTTGTTACTGAACTTGAAGCAAAAAATCTTAGGATAGTAAGATCAGTCAAGGACGGTTTTATTGATGTGAAAAATATAGATGGCGGAATTCAGGATATAGTGAGGAGATCATCATATGCTTTTCTTGGCAGAAAACTTATTGTATGCGAAGGCAGGACAGAGGTAGGATTCTGCAATAGCCTTGACAGCTGGTGGCATAGTCAAAAGAAAGAATCATTCGGATATCTTGGAATTGTTCCTGTTGATGGTAGTGGGCACGAAGCACCGAAGGTAGCGGTTTCTCTTGCAGATCTTGATTACGATGTTGCATTGCTCGTTGATTCAGATAAGCCTCTTAATCCTGATGAGAAAAAATTAAAGGAAAAAAGGATTAATATTATTACATGGGGCGATAGCGTCTCGACAGAAGAACGCTTGACGCTTGATCTTCCTTGGCCAGGAGTCATCGAAATCATTAAAGATGTAGCCGAGCGTTCATCTTGTGAAAAATGCGTTTGTGATGCTGTAAGGAAGCGGCTGGGGTTGGAATTGTCCGATATTATTGATTCATGGCAGGATAGTCTCGAATTACGTCTGGCCATAGGAAAATATATTAAAGAAGGCAAAAAAGATGATGATCCGAAGGGCAAAGGACTATTTAAAAGCATAGACGGTGGGAAATTTCTTGGGAATATACTAATTAAGCATATAGCGAATATTCCTGAAAAGGACATTGCAAAAAAAATATGTGAACTCAGGGTATGGATAGACAAAGATTAGATTATTCTCACATGGCTATAAAGGCGGCTGCTGGATGCGGAAAGACATTTCGTATTGCAGAGTCAGTCAAGAAAGTTACAGACTCCGGCGAACGCCGCCCATGCCTTATCTTGACACATACCCATGCAGGGGTAGATTCACTCCGTAAAAAGCTCGAACAAAATGGCGTGCCACAATCATTTTATCATGTGGATACAATTGCTGCATGGTCACTGCGTTATGCATCATCGTTTCCGAATACTTCGGGCCTGGAAATCACAAAGCCGGGTGATGATGATTGGGAAAACGTCTATTTGGCCGCCGCAAAGCTGCTTAAGAATTCAGCTGCCAGAGGAGTTGTCCCGATATCTTACTACAAGGTCTATGTCGATGAATACCAGGATTGCACTGTAAATCAGCATGAGCTTATACTTCAACTTGGAAAGCTCATTCCTTGCAGGATACTTGGAGATCCATTGCAGGGAATATTCAATATCGGTGAAAGTGCGCTTATAGATTGGGAACGGGATGTCGTTCCATATTTCTACATAAAAGATGACCTTCTGAAACCCTGGCGTTGGAAAGATACTCCGGAACTTGGAGATTGGCTGAGCCAAGCAAGATCTAGCCTTGAAAATGGCAATCCGATCAACTTAAAATCTCTTCCTTCTTCAATTAAATGGAGGAAGCTTCCTGCAAATGGTGCAGCTGCTAACGTTCAAAGAGATGTATGTTTTAAATCGGGTGATGAAGGAACTACGATAGCTATCCATAATGTAAACAACCAATGTCATTATCTGGCTCAAAGATTGGCGGGAAAATTTGGTTGCATAGAGGCAATAAACTGTAAGGATCTGATGAATGGTGCCGAAAAGATATATAACTCCAATGGCGGCGCTCGTGCGTTTGAAGTTATTACATTTGCAAAGAGATGCATAACACAGGTTGGAACTATACTCAGCAATGTCCAAGAACAGGCGTTACGGGATAATAAGACTCCATCATGGAAATCAAATAATCAGCATAAGGAGCAACTCGAATCGCTTGTATATGTAGCGGAAAGCCAGTCTCTTATGCCTGTGATTTCTGCTTTACAGGCAATTTCTGAAAATACTAATGCAAAAATTTTCCGAAAAGAGCTTTATTATGAGATGATCAGGGCAATAAAGGAATTCGAGCGAGGAGATTATGATTCTCTTAAGGATGCAGCATGGCAGATAAGAAATATAACCAGGAGAATAGGAAGAAAGATAAGCAACCATGCCATAGGCACTACGCTTCTGGTAAAAGGGCTTGAATTCGACCATTCGATAATTCTTGATGCTGACGGCATGGACAGAAAGAACCTTTATGTTGCCATGACACGCGGATCGAAAACTTTGACGATATTATCAAAATATCCAATAATTAATCCTAATAGTTGATGGCACAATCAATGCCATGCCAAAATTTGCCGAGATAAGCACAAGCTTAAGAATATTCTGCAAAATCGCACACGATGCCACACGTGGCGACAAAATCTTCAATTCGCAAGAAGGTACGGTTTTTTTATAAAACCCCACTGTTTCAAACGTGGGCAGTTTTTTTGTTACATCAGAAATAGAACAAACCGCGCTTGCAGTTGCGCTTGCAGTTAAAATATACCGCTTGAGACTTTTGCTGGCAATTGCAGTCAATTGGTGGGCATAAAACAAACGCACGACTTTCAGCCTTTTGCATTGTAAGTCTTGGGTTGTGGCAAGTTTAGACAACTATTGGCAGGTCTGGTCAATCTATGTCATAAAGCGGGCGAAGAGATTCGAACTCTCGACTTTCAGCTTGGGAAGCTGACATTCTACCGCTGAATTACGCCCGCAAGTCTTTAATTTACAGGCATATAAATTACCAGAATATTATGAAAAAAGCAAAATTTTTCCAAAAAGCAAAAAATATACCGATTACTATCGCTACGAATTACTAAAAGCCTGTGAAAAATCTTTCATCATGTCTTCCGTAGATTCCATTCCAACAGAAAAACGAACCAATGCGCCATTAATACCCCGCTCTTCACGCTCCAAACGCGGCATCAAAGCGTGCGACATTGTTACCGGGTACGACAAAATACTTTCCACACCGCCAAGACTTACCGCTACGAGTGGAATTTTAACCGACCGCAGGAAATTAACCGCGCCTTTAGTACTTTCCAATTCAAACGAAATCACCGCACCGCCGCCTTTTGCCTGCTTGAAATGAATCTCTCGGCCGGGATGCGTTTTCAATCCCGGATAGTAAACTTTCTTAACCTTCTGCTGCTCCGAAAGCCACTGTGCCATTTTTCCAGCGTTTTCCTGTTGAGCCCTCATACGAACCCCGAGAGTTTTAATACCTCGAAGTGCAAGCCACGAATCGTGCGGCCCAAGGATTGCCCCGAAAGCGATTTGAATATTCCGCAGCCTTTTTCCAAGCTCCGCGTCTTTTGTAACAGCTAAACCCGCGACAACATCGCTATGGCCGCAGATATATTTTGTCGCGCTATGTATTACAATGTCAAACCCAAGTTCCAAAGGATTTTGCAGAAATGGCGACATAAACGTATTATCTGTCAACGCATAAAGTTTATGCGAATGTGCGATTTCCGCAATCGCCGCAAGGTCTGTGATTTTCAAAATCGGATTCGAAGGTGTCTCGACAAATATCGCTTTTGTCTGCGGAGTTATCGCTTTTTGAATTGCTGCAAGGTCCGTGCTGTCAACAAAACTGGTTTTCAAACCCCATTGTTTAAAAACAGTTGTCAACACCTGATGAGTTCCGCCATAAACGTCATTGCTCACAATTAAATGATCGCCCGGCTGAAACAGCATAAAAACCGATGATATCGCCGCAATCCCCGAAGCAAACGCAAAACCGCATTGCCCCCCTTCAAGTTCCGCTATAGCATTCTCCAACGCTTGACGTGTTGGGTTATTGCATCTCGAATATCCATACTCACCGAGACATTCAGGATCCTTTTGATGGTAGGTCGAAATTTGAAAAATTGGAAGACTCGATGCACCGTGATATAAATTCCTATCAAATCCTGAATGAATTAATTTCGTTTCAATATCCACCTTTACACTCTTTTCTGTACGACAAATTGTACAATCGACCATCTGTCAGTTTGAATTTTTAATAACTTTTACTGGAGCAATTTTCTCAAGAGGCTCTTTCAACTCATTCGCGTCGCCGACAACAACGATTATCAGCTTATCTGGTTTAATCGTTTTCTCTACGACGTCTTTGCAATCTTCGATCTTCGTGCTTTGAACGGTGGCAAGCAGCTTATCGAGATAATCATCGTTCAGGTTTTGTGATTTAATAAGCCATAAATCCTGCGCAACCTGCTGCGGCGTTTCACGGTTAATCACAAAATTACCCGCGATATATGATTTGCTTTGAGCAAGCACATTAGGCTCCGGCGGAACTGTTTTAAGTTTATTGATCTCTTCAAGCAATGCTTTTACAGCGTCCGCCGTTACAGCGTTTTTGCTGAATGTCTGAACCTGAAATTCGCCTGAAAATTTGTTCGCGAAATAACCGCCCCAAACGCCGTAAGTTAAACCTTTTTCCACGCGAATGGATTTATTCAATCTGCTGTTAAATCCAAAACCAAAATAATCGGAAACAACTCTTGTCGTAAAATAATCCGGCTGAAGTTTTCGCGTTATACCAATCTGCCCGATCCTGATTTGACTTTGCGGACTGCCCGGACAATCTACAAGATATATTTGTGTAGGCTCATTGTGTACCGGGATTACGAAATCAGCATTCACATTCGGCTCACTGGAAGTTTGCCATTTGCCGAAATTCTTTTCCGCAAGCGAAATCGCTTTATCTTTTTCAATATCGCCTGCAAAAATCATTACCGCATCGCTGGGCTGTGAAAATTTATTCCACCAGGTTTTGCATATATCCGATGACAACTTATTAATATCTTCCACTTCACCAGTTGAAGTCCTGCTGTAAGGATGACTGCCGTAAAGAAGTTTACGGAATTGTTCGTCCGCGATATATTCAGGCGTTTGCTGCTTTACAGCCAAATTCGTAAGCAGTTTTTCTTTTTCTTTATCGAATTCAACCGCTGGGAACGTCGGATTCAAAACAACTTCCGCCATCAATTCCATTGCGTTTTCAATTCGCTCTGAAACACAGCTAATAGAAACACTGCTCGTATCCATACCGCCCGATGCAGATAACGAAATCGCCTGGCTTTCCAATTTTTCGGCAAGCTGACCCGCTGAATAGTTCTTTGTCCCCTTCTCAAGCAAATTCATAGCCATTGAGCAAGTCCCAGGCAACTCATCCGTCCAGCCGCCGTATTTCAAACCTAGCTGCACTGTGATAAACGGAACTTCCTTATTAGGCACAACCATAACAGTCAAACCATTTGAAAGTTTCTGACTGAAAACTTGCGGCTTAAGACCACTGATGTTTGATTTTGCAACCGGAGCTGTCGCTGGATAGCCATCAGGTCTGACGCTATTTCCACGACCGGGCTTTGGCTCCTCAACAGAATTATGCTCAACAACTTTGGCATTTTCCTGACCTGTATTCTTGCTGGAAACCGGCCCGTTAATATTTTGCGACACATAGATTCGATGAACTTTATCTGGAGTTAAATATTTATTTGCGACTTCCTTTATTTTTTCTGTTGTTACCGCTTTAATATCATCGATCGAACGATTTGCATAATTTACATCGCCCATATCTATCGCAGCAGTACCCAACGCATTCGCTTTATTCTCTATCTCAAGATTCTGCGTTACCACACTGCGAAGCATAAGGTTTTTCGCCTTTTCAAGTTCCTCCGGCGTAACCCCTTGGCTTCGTACCTTCGCGATACATTCATCAATCAGTCCCATCACTTTATTCGGATCGCCGCCGTTTTGAGGAAGTACCGCATCTACTTCAAATAGCCCCGTCTGCTGCAACGAATAAGTACCAGCGTCAGCACTTACCGCCAAACGTCTGGTATCAACTAAATCAACATATATTCTGCTCGAATTGCCCGCACCGACAATAACAGAAAGCAAGTCCAACGCTGTAGTATCTTCATTCACTTCAGGCACTGTCAGCCATCGAACACCAACAAACGGCGCAGGCGCTCTTTCATCATTTATCTTTATATCGATCGCTTTATCGGGATAAGGCTGTTGAACAGAAATTTGCGCCGGCTTTGGTTTTCCTTGAATCCAGCTAAAATATTTCTTAGCAAGCTCCTGTGCCTGTTGATGTTTTACAGCACCAACAATTATTAACGTTGCATTCTCCGGCCCGTAATATTTTTGCCAGAAATTCCGCAACTCTTCAACGGAAGCCGCCCTTAAATGAGCTATTTGACCTATCGGCATCCAACGATACGGAGCCTGCGTAAAAATCTTATCAAATATTTTTTCAGTAGCTGTGCTGTAAGGTTTGTTAAGTTTTTTTCTTAATTCCTCTTCAACAACCTTTCGTTCCGTATCGAAATCTGCCTGTGTAATTTTTAGAAACGCCATTCTTTCAGCTTCAAGCCAAAGAGCGACATCGATCTGCTCTGCCGGCAAAGTTTCAAGATACACTGTCCTATCAAAACTCGTATAGCCATTCACCGAACCGCCGACAGAACGAATGATACTGAAATGTTCTTCCGGCCCAAGCCTATCGGTTCCGCGAAACATCATATGCTCGAACATATGAGCGAACCCCTGTCGATTTGGATCCTCATTTTTACTGCCGACCGCATACCAAACCTGAACAGCGACAATCGGACAGGAAAAATCTTCAAGACTTATTACGGTAAGCCCGTTATCTAATACAGTTTTTTGATAATCAAAAAGTTTGCCCGAATCTGAAGCAGTTAAAATTCCCGGAAGTAAAAGCAGTGAAAAAAACGAAAAAATCAACTTTCGCATAGTATAACCCTTATTAAAGCATCCCAATTTAAAATGTTTTGGCAAGTATGAAACAACTTCATCCAAAATGCAAACTAAAATTGAACTAAAAAATTTTTACGGTCGATTCAAAATTATGTTTGAAATAATCCGAAAATATACGTTTTTGTAGACACAAACTATTATAAACCCTTCAAAAATACAATAATGAAGACAAATTTGTCGACAATTTAATACCTTTTCCAAAAAAGTGTTGTAGCGCTTTAATTATTACGTTAAAGCGCTTGACTAAGACTTATCTATATTATATATTAAGAGTTATTAATGATTGTATTTTCCATTGATGGAAAGTGCTTTATTAATTGGGGTAAAAATTATTACCGCCGGACGAACCGGAGGTATTTTTAAAACTTAAGAAGATTTGCGCCTTTGGGGGCAACGGCAGCAAAATACTGAAACGTGTCGAAAAGGAATTTGCTTGTTGGTATTTGCTGAATTGTCCATTGCAGCTTTTGATTCTATATAAAATTCATAGCTATTTATTGTTTGCCGCGCAAAAAGTGCGTTTTTTGTTTTTGGACGCTCATACGTTTGCGTCCTAAATAAATAGCAACGTTAGTGAAGTATGGCACGCCCTTTGCGTGTAACGAATTTATATTGGGAAGAAGAAAATTTTAATAATTAATTTTGGAGGTAAGAAGAAATGAAGAAAGTATTGTTAGTTTTGATTTTGACTGCATCAGTTTCGTATGCGGCTCCGGTATCGTTAATTTCTGAAAGCACCTATTTGGCTGGTCAGACACGCACAGCTACAGGCAACACCTATTCACACGTGATCGACGGCCAGACCGCTTACGTTGAATTCATGAAAGGTGGCGTAACAAAGATACAAAACATTAATGGCGTACAGACATCGAGTGTTCTGTTCACACAAACTGATTGGGCTGCTGCAAGTGGTGGTTCAGCAAGTCTGACAGCTTTTTACGGCTTTGGAATGTCAGGAAATAATCTAATTTGGACAGATACAGCATCGGATGCTGTTTGGACAGCTAACACAACAACGGGAGCAATAACTAACATTGTATCTAAGACTGCTATTGGAAGTTTTGTTGGCGGAACAGCCGCGACAAATGGCGCCTTTACAGTTGCTCCGAATGGTGGTTTAACATTTATGGAAACCGGAACAAAGACAATGTTAAATGTAGATTTGAGTGGAAATCTGACAACAGTGTTACCAGCAGGTTTTACTGAAAATTCAATTATAAGCGGTTTGACATACGATTCCGCAGGCCGTGTTTATTGGGGCGACAACACCGCGGACACCATCTATCGTAAAGCCACAGATGGATCGATTGAAGCCGTTATTTCTTCTTCTGAAGTTTATGCTTTAACGAATCAGACAAATGCTTCTTTCAACGACATCTTTGCCGGTCCTAACGGTTGGATGTATTTTTATGAAGCGGCAGATAACAGCATTCTACAGTTCAATATAAGTAATCCAGAAGCAACATTGAGTATCCTTGTTGAAACCAGCGGCCGTGCAAATACATTCGGCCTGTACAGCAATGGCGGCGTTGATTATTTAACATACCACGCTTATACCGGCGACATAATGGGCGTTGTAGTCCCAGAACCAACAACAATTGGCTTGCTTTCGCTCGGCGGATTACTCTTAAGAAGATTTAAAAAATAAAATGATTTCTTAAGTCCGGCGGCGATAAAAGTCGCCGGATTTTTTTTTAAGGCCATTTATGAAAAAGGCATTATTTATATTTCTGACTTTGATTGCATCGGTTGCTTTTGGGGGTATAAAATATCATCCCACCGATTTAACAAAAGTTGCGACAGATAACAGTGCGCCGATAATTCCTTCTTATGGTTATGCAATTAACGATGCCTGCATGGTTGCCGGCCACGGCGTCCCGCCGGGAAATACAAATGCCAAACCATATTTATACAATCCGGCAACAGGATACTTCGTAAATATTGGAAATCTCGCCGGTGATTTTAACGGCGATGGATATGGCGGAAACGGCTATTCTATAAACAATCAAGGATTCGTTACTGGCCGCGACAGCAACTCAAGCACAGCATGGCAATATAGAGCTTTTCTCTACCATGATGCAAATTCAAATGGAGTTGTTGATCCTTGTGAATTAGCAAACTTGAACCCCGAAGGCGGTTCAAACACAGGAAACGATATCAATAATCGAAACCAGGTTGTTGGCTATAACAGCACTACTTCAACCGGCTGGGTATGGACAGACTTAAACAGCAATAATAAAAATGATGATGGCGAAAAGCAGTATTTTTCGGGATTAAATCCAATGTCAATCAATGATTCCGGTACAATACTTCTATCGTCCAGCGGAACATTATTTTTATGGTCGGACTTAAACAGCAATGGCATCTACGAAGAAACTGAAAAACAAACTATGTCGATGCCGACAGGCGGAACATCTATGACCGGCAACAGCATCAACAACAATGGCGATGTCTGCGGTTATTTTAAAAATTCCAGTGCAAAAAATCAGGGCTTTTACTGGACAGACAGCAATCATAACGGAATCGTCGAATCATCAGAGTATGATGTTTTCGGCGCTGCAGTGCGAAATACATATGTAAGAGCAATGAATAACCGCGGTGAAGTTGTCGGCGGAACTTACGAATGGGATATATACAGTTCATTGCGTTCCGCGTTTGTATGGAGCGTTAATACTGGAATTATAAATTTAAACACCTCGGCCGACAGCTATACCGATCCCACACTCGGCATACCTGTTATATACAGCCAGGCCGAAGGTATAAATAACGCCGGCGTTATTACGGTTACGGGCTGGTTCGATGTAAACGGCGACGGCAAAAAAGGTTCATCAGACCCCGAACATGTGTTTGTTGTAAAACCCTATATTCCAGGCGATTTAGATAACAGCAATTATATCAATTTTACAGACTACAATATTTTATCCGCACTCTATGGCAGCACTGATTGCACAACAGGCAATAATTATTGCAGCGGCAAAGATATAAATAATGATGGCAGTGTAGATTTAAAAGATATCAAAATTCTATTAGATGATTGGTTATTAGATATTAGATAATTGGAGGGATTTATGAAGAATGTAAAAAGTTTTGTTTTGGCAATTTTGCTTTTGGTTATTTCAACAACAGCTTCAGTTTATGCGGTCGATAGTCCCGACCACATGCTCAAAGCAGTAACAATTAATCATATCAAAAGCACTGGAACAACTCCCAGCACTAGTATTGGTGCCTTTGCTTACAATCCCATCAATGGATATTTTTATACTGTAACTTACGGTGCGGGTAAAACAATGCGTATTTTCGCGGGCAAAAATCCTATTAACGCTTATCATCCAAACCTTGTTAGCGATGGCGATGGCAACTCATGGGAAGCTGTTACAGAATCAGATCTTAACAGAATTTGCGTATCGCCCGATGTTGAAGGCGGTGTTGTTACTTCGTATGACGCTGGCGCAGCGACTATTAATGGTATAATCCTAAATCCGGCGCCTATGACAATTAATGGTTATTCTTATGGCGCTTACCAGATGGCTGTACTTAACAACAACAATAAGGCGGCCACACTTGCATCCACCAAAAGACTTCTTTCTTGGGATCTGCGAGAAATTTGGTCGCCTACAACACAGCAGCCCGACCTTGCAAACGCGCAATTTGTTGATGGTATGCTGGAAGTTGACATGTTCGGACCAGAATATGGTTATGGATGCACAAACTGGAACGACTGCTTCAGAAGCCTGATGTCGCTTGGTGATTTAGCTAATTCTATCGGCGCTTCGCCGCCATTAGCTACAACAGATCAGGTTGGCGGACGCAGATCAACATTTTCAACGGATGCTTCTAAAGTTTATTTCGTTTCTATGCAAAGTTCTTCTCCAAGGCAATTAGCAGGCGTGTGGTCAGTTGAAACGGCAGCCAAAACAGTTCATTTTCTTTTTAACGATACTGCATCTGCTAGTATAAGAACATGCACAGAACCGGCTGCGATAGCAATCGGTACAAGAAACTTCACTGGATTGCCCTATGCTTCAGGATTGAATCAGGTGCTTTTCAATGGTACAGAAGTAAGTGGAAATATAGGTGGTATCAACGCTATTGTTGATAATGGAATTGAAGCAGGCACTTCAAACCCGATCGTAAATCCGCCTGTCTACAAAGTTGTAGATGGAAACAGCTTCTGCAGATTCGTTGAGATCGACCCGGATACAACTGTTGCCGGCGACAAGCCAAAAGTATGGTCAATTATTACGGATGCGGAAGGTAATATTTATTTCGATGCATGGGGCCCTGCTTATGTATTAGCTAAATATGACACACAGGGTAGATTCAGCATTCTTTCAAGCAGGCTTCTTAGATATTCTTTCAACCAGTTCGCCGGAGCAAGCGCATCAACGACAACAGCTACAAACCTGCGCCTTGATACAAGAATGGTACCTGCGCCTTACAATGCAAATGAGCAAATTCTACAGGTTATGTCGATGGCAACTTTAGGTTCGGCTTCCTGCGTTATTGGATACAACGTTTATAAACCTGCAGATTTTACTCGCGATGGCGAAGTAAATGTAGCCGATATGGATTTCTTCAAGGCTCAATTTAAAAAATCAAGCGGAACGCTTCCTTTGATAGCCGACGGTCAATCATATCTTGATTATATCAAGGCTGATCTTAATGGAACAGGCATACTGAACACCGACAAAACAGGTATGGCTGCCGCCTGTGTTACAACTAAAGATGCCGAAATTCTTTATCAGTTTGTTAAACCCGGCGATACAAACTTTGACGGCAAAGTAGATTTTGTAGATTTCGCAAATCTGGCCAAGAACTTCAATCAATCTGAAGTTAAAAACTGGAAACAGGGCGATTTTGATTTTGATGACAACACAGATATCAGTGATATTGGATTGTTAGCGGAAAATTGGTTGGAAAGTTATGAACTATAGAATTAGAAAATCAGAAAACGTAAAATTTAAACCAAAATTTAACAAAGCGTTCACCCTTGTAGAACTCTTGGTAGTTATTTCTATTATTGCACTGCTGCTTGCATTGCTTATGCCTTCTTTATCCAAAGCACGCAAGAAAACTGCCCAAGTGGTGTGCCTGACTCATTTGAAACAAATTGGTATGGCTATGACTGTGTATGCCAATGACAACAGAGATTTATTTCCGGGCAAATCAGTTACTGGTGGCGCATGTTTCCGCGCGGCTCCGGGCTATAAAAATCCGACAGACACTCGCGGCCTGCCGGAGAAATTTGGCCTTGCCGCCGTTCTTGGCAAGAGCGACCTTTGGGGCAAATCTCCACAAAGCGCTTATGTGGATGGCCATTCCAAAGTTTGGATTTGCGACTCACAACCAAAATGGATGAAAGAATTAGGCAACACCTATGCATTCAGTATTGCTGCTATGCTTGATTATACTAAAATCTATGATCTGAAAAAAAGAGCCGGAACCAATTGGCTTGTATGGGATAATTATTATTTAAAACCTTATACACCTGGATGGAAGTCCGGGGGGTCTGAATCCGGATACACAATAGATGCAGATAAAAGAATCTTTCCGCATGTATGGGATTATAAAAAAAATGGTACTGGCGTGGATAAAACCAGGGGTATCAACATTTTATATTTTGATTTAACTGCGGACATCGGCTACAATCAAAGAAAAACTACAAGTTCAGAGTAATGAAAAATAATAGTATACAATATGAGATTATCTGGTTTCATTTCATATATCCTGTTCGCTGTTTTTGTCTTTAGTTTTCAGGCAGATGCTATAACTCTAAATTATGTTGGGGGGCGAGTTTTCATTACAACCGATGTCGCGGTTGGTGATGATACTATTGCCGCCAATTTAATTGTAGATTTAGGTATGCCCTACCCGCTCATTCTTGATTCGGATTTTGCCAAATCCTTGGAGTCCAAAGATAATACCACAACCGTACTGCTCTCAAAATCAAGCAAACTTACAAACATTAAATTTCAGTCCACCGAATTAAGAGAACTTCGCGAATATACAAAAAAGTATGCGACCCAGCTCAAAGAAATACCAATTTGCGGAATAATTGGTTTACCTGCGTTTGAAAATGCCGCCGTCTTGATAGATATCCAGGCAAACAAATTCGAATACGGCGAAGCTGCATCCGGCGACGATTGGTATTCCATCAATATGGTACAAACCGAATCAGGCGGCTATCGTGTTGAAGTTTACCCATCGCAGGATTATAAACTGATTGCCGCTATCACCACCGGCTCTTACGATACCTGGATCGATGCATCTTGCGCAGCCATCGCAGGTTTCCCAGCCGCCGATTTTGAAAAATACACCCTCGGCGCTGTCAATATTGCGGAATATACCGCCATTAGACCTCTAAAATCCGAATCCCCCCATCCCGACGCTTTGATCGGCAACAGCTTTTGGCAGAATTTCCAGGTTATTATCGATGCCGCCGAAAAGAAGATTTGGTTAAGACCCAAGGGCCGGAAAATTTCTGATTTGAAAGAGCGGGATTTTTTCAAGGCTTTTATCGATGAAGATATTGACGCTATGGAAAAATACGTCGATTCAAATCCGTCATCAAGACTTATCGAAGAAGCATCCGAGTATCTTTTGCAATTAAAATTAGCCGACCCAACCTCAACCAAAGAAGATATTAAGCCTGCCGTCGACCGCGTAGTTAAGTCGATGCCCGAAAGTTACGCCTCCGAAAAACTGATTGCCTATGCCGATCAGCTTTTTGGATCGCAGCAATACGATAACGACATTATTCCGCTTCTGCTGGAAGAAGCAAAAACGTGCGCTATGAAAAATTCCGATGCCACGCCTTTCAGCTATGAGGCGCAAGGTCGTCTCGGCCGATATATGATATTGAAAAAAGATTGGCCGAAAGCACGTCTGCATTTACTTTCAGCATTATTTGGCCAGCCGAACAATCCGTTGTTTAATTATTGGATGGGGCAATATTACGAAGGCACAGGTCAATTAACTCGCGCTTGGTCGCGATATTTGAAAGCCTGCATCGCTGAAAACGCCCCGCCGGAATCTTTTACCGCTATTGGACAGTTGAATGACAATCCCGTTTTCCGCAGCCAATTTTCAATGCAGGATGCGGAAGAATATCTCGAAGACAGCATACCATCGTATAACCCCGCGAAAATTCCTGATAAATTCGCCAAACCGCAAACAACTTTGATTGAGGCTTTCACGTCCGTCAACGGTGCTCCCCCCGCCCAGCTTGAGCTTGCGTTAAGAGCGATCGCGGATATTAACGAATTCACCATAATAGATTATCACATAGAAAATGACAAACAAACCGGCGATCCTTTTGAAACCGCCGATTCGAACACCGCCGCCCAAAGATACAAAATAAATAAATTCCCTGCCATCGTTGTCAACGGCGTTAGCGTTGATTCTAACCAGTTGCAATCGCCCGAAGACCCAAAATACACTTTGATTGCAATCGCGGCAACAGAACAGCCGTCAATCACGGAATTTATTCCGCAGGTAAAAAAATCCGATGCAAACAACAGCACCTGGACAATCACAATTCCATCGCAAAGCAATGGCAAGTTTTGCGAAGTTTATCTGGTCGAGCGCAAATGTATGCTGCCGTCATCAAGTCTCGGTATGTATCACAACGTTGTTCGCGGCTGCTTATACAGCCAACAGAGCGATTCATCAGATATTACTTTCACGACGAATTTAAATAAAATACAAACCGACAACGCCGCTTATATAAGCGTGATGGAAACATCACGAAAAATAAAATTTACAACCATACCGAATTACATCGATTCGAATATGTGTTATATAGTTGCTAAAATCTATGATGCGGATGGCAAACTTTTAGCGTTTGGTAAAAAAGATTTAAGACAGGATTCTAACAATGCCGAACACTAATCTCCAATCTGCTTTCCAAAAAATGCTTTGCCCAATTCGCAAGAGCCTGCACAATCAGTTGATTAAAAATAGTTTAATCGATGCGGCAAATCAGATGTTATTCATCCTGCCAGCTTCCGCCGCAATCTGGGTATTGATGCTATTTGGTTTACATTCCGAAAAATATTTTATCCTTGGCATTGTAATCATACCCGCCCTCGCGGCTTTTTGGCTTGTACTAGCAATTTTAAGAGCAATACTCTCCCGCCCAGATTGGCATCGCGTTACAAAGCACGTCGACGACTCCACAAACATTCACAACATCGTCTCCGTTGCCTATGAACATAGCAATTCGGACACACAAACATTATTCGCGAAATTTTCAATCCACCGCGGCATTCAATTACTGCAATCCAACACAAATCAAATTTCGCAACAAAAACCGAATCGTATTATGCTAGGCCGAATAATCACCGGGCTTGCAATCGCCGCCGTACTATACGCGTCATCATTCTTGATCGCAAAATCAGCAATTCAAAACGATACCAATTTCACCGCCCTTGCAAAATCTTTCATTACTCTCCCGCGGCCGAACGGTGCTTCATCAAAATTGTTAAATCATAAAAACAAAAAAATTGAAACTTCCAAAAATCAAATAGAAAAACTTTTGCTTACTCAAAAAATCGAACCATCCACGCAAAAGGCTCTGCCGATTTCAGATATGTCTGGAAAAAGAAGTTTCGGCAACGACAACACCGGCCAGCAAACAGGCAAGTCCTCGCAAACTCAATCCGGCTCAGCCGCTTCCGCGCAAGACACAAGCAAACAAAACAAAACTCCTGACTCTGCGCAGAAAATTCGTAAAGATAATAAATCAGGAAATACACCCCAAGAACCAAAAACAGAGGAGAATTCGTCCAACACCGCGTCAAAAGGAATGGCAGGTTCCTCTCCAAATTCAGAATCCGATATTAAAGCGTCTCTCGTCTCCGGCGGTCTCGGCGAAACTCCAGACAACGATGAAGCAGACGACAACCAGCAGGATCGCCCGCAAAATTCGCTTTCAACTATGGGCCAGCGTCCCGAACTTTCTGATAAACAATCCGCACCAAACAGAGATCTGGGTATGACAGGAAAGCCCGGCGATAAAGCAGGCGATGGTCGAGGCGGCCCAGGCCTTGTAAAAAAATCGCGTGCTACCGCTTCTTCGCTCGGCGCAATGACAGTTCCTGTTTACATCAAAGGTCAGATTCAGCCCGGAAAATCAAAATCATATTCGCTATTACTTCCGCTAACATCGGGCGAATACACCCTTCCGTCATTCAACGCTGATAACAGCAAAGCGGCAGAAAATCCAAATTCGTCATACATCCCCGATGCCGAATGGGAATCAATAATTAAAACTTACTTTATGAACCTTAGAAAATCAGAATCAAAATAAAAGGAAATTTTATGCAAAAAGACATTTGTACTGACGATGAACTTCGCAATGCCGGCGAACTAATTAGCGAGTTCCAACAAGGCTTTAAGGCGATTCAGCACGAAATCCGCAAAAACTTTGTCGGCCAGGACAATCTCATACAGGATGTTCTCTCGGCCCTTTTTGCCGGCGGTCATATCCTGCTTGAAGGCGTACCCGGTCTGGGAAAAACTGTCTTAGCCAAAACTCTCGCCTCGGCATTGAAATTAAGTTACGAACGAATTCAATGTACGCCCGATTTGATGCCCCCGGACATTATCGGCTGTATGACATTGGTAGATACCGAACAAGGCGGCCACAAACTCACATATCGTCAGGGCCCTGTCGTTGCAAATTTCATTTTGGTTGATGAAATAAACAGAGCAACCCCAAAAACACAATCCGCACTGCTAGAAGCTATGCAGGAAGGCCAGGTAACCGTCGGCACTGGTACAATCCCCCTTCCGCAGCCGAATATTTTCATCGCTACCCAAAACCCTGTTGAGCAGGATGGTACATATCCTCTGCCCGAAGCACAACTCGACAGATTTCTGATTAAACTTAGGGTCGAATACCCCAAACCCCACGAGTATCACCAGATTATTAAACAAACTACCGGCACACTCGAATCGCACATTGAAACCGCGATGAACGCCGACAAAATTTCCGCTATTCGCAAGATCGTTAAACAAGTAGAGATCAGCGAAAAAGTCCTGAACTATGCGATAAACCTCGTCGTTGCTTCGCAGCCGCAAAATACAAATATCGACTTCGTTAAAACAAACGTACTGCTCGGCACAAGTCCCCGCGGCGTGCAGGCATTAGTCAAAATGGCAAAAGTCAGAGCTTTGCTCGATGGCCGAACTTCAATTTCCTGCAACGATATAAAGAGCGTAGCTTATCAAACTCTGCGTCATAGAATTCTTCTGAATTTCTCTGCCGTCGCTATGAAAATAACGCAGGACAATGTCATCGAAGCGATTCTCCAAGCTGTTCCAGAAAATTAGGTTATTTAAATGCTGTTAAGCGAAACTGAATTACATACGTTGGCAAGATTACGACTGCAAATGCGTACGAAAGTAAGCAAACAGCCGTTCTCCGACCTGCGCTCCGTCGATAAAGGAACAGGCCTGGAATTTGCCGATTATCGTCAATACGTCCAGGGCGACGACATAAGACGGCTTGACTGGCATCAATTCCAAAAACACAAAAAATTAGTTGTCCGCCAATACGAACAATACGAAGCAGCTTCGTTTAATTTATTAATGGATTTATCAGATTCGATCGTTTGCAGCGGCCAGCAGAAAGTTCAAAGCATTAAAAAACTCTGTGCCGCTTATGGCTTTGTAATTTTAAAGCACGGCTATAAAATTTCGCTTTGGCCTGTCGGAAAAAACGAACCGGTAAGAAAATTCTCCAGCCCATCGCAGTGGCCGAATTTCCTCGATCATCTTGAAAACAACACCGCTGGCGGCAAAGTCGAAATAACAGATGTCCTTCAATCGTTTGGAAAACGCGGCAACGGCGAAAACATCATTGCCGTTTCGGATTTTATCTGCTCAAAGGGCTATAACCACTTGGAAAATATCCTTTCGCGATTCAAAAAGAACAGCGTTTACGTCCACGTATATTCGAAATCAGAAATTGACCCGCCCTTCACAGGCGATTTAATTCTTATTGATTCTGAACTGAATACAGAACAATCGACAAATATTAATCAACAGAACATAGAAACGTATAAGAAAAATTATAATCGGTACTACGATAGTCTTCGCAAATTCTCTTTAGGTTCAGGCTGTTTTTACAGCGACATTGCTGATGATTTAGACCTAACACAGCAAATTCGCATGCTTGCACCCGACGGTTTTTTGCTTTTATAATAAAGGATTACTTTGGCTTTTAACGGCATTTCAATTTGGTTAACAACTGCAATCGCTATCGGTGCTTTATCCGCATTGATTGGCTTGCATTTTCTATATCGTAATTATACGAAGGTGAAAGTCCCCACGCTCATCTTCTGGCAGACCGTAACACAAAACACGATGTATAATCGTCTTTGGAAAAAATTCAGACAGCTTTTAACATTCATTTTCCTGGCAATTATTTTACTGCTTCTGATTTCCCCAATGACACGTCCGTTCCTGTCCGCAAATCGCACTCCCTCGCAATATGCTGTTATATTGGATTGCAGAGCATCGATGCAAATCGCAGATGAAGGCTTTAGTCAAAACCGATTCGAACGAGCTGTCGCTTTGTGCAAAGATTTCCTGAAAAATTCTTCAGACTTCGATAAAACAATGATAATTACCGTAGGCGACACAGTAAATGTAATCAAAGGATTTAACGATGACAAAGCCGCAGGCCTATACGCTTTAAAACATATCAACGTATCACAGTCCCTGACAAGCAGCGTTTTGCCCGATGCGATAGAAATCGCAAGATCATCAATGCCGCAAAATCCCAATACCCATATCATTGTTTACACCGACCACGCCCTTGAACTTAATAATATGCCTGCAAAAACAAAGCAGCATCTTTCAATCGTAAATCTTTCACAACCTTTATCCAACGCCGCTATTCTTCAATCAAAAATAGCCGCCGCAGAATCAGAGCAATCTCAAATAATTCTTTCAGTTTGTTATTGGGGCGAAAATAATTCAAACGCAGTTCTTGAACTGTACGAAAACGATAATTTGCTTCAAAAACAAGATATATCCTTAACGCCTAATACTATCGAACAATATAATTTCGCCATAAAGAATTCATCGGGCAATAATTTATCCGCAAAATTGATCTGCGATGATAAATTCCAAAATGATAACAGCATTATCATACCGCAGGATACCGCACGTAAAATTTACCTTGAGCCAAATGCACCTGCTGCCATTAAATTTTATATTGATGCCAATCCTTCATATAAAGCCGTAAAATCCGCTAACGATGCGGATGTATCCATATCGGTAATCAGAAACAGACAGCCCGTATTGTCCACTTCGAAAATTATTCCAACCGAACAGTTATACGCCGACAAAAACAAACGAGATTCCATCAGCAATGATCTTTTCGTTATCGGCGGTTGCGTTTTGAGTGATATGTCGCAAAATATTCTGCCGCTCCTATCAACAGAAGACGGAAAAATCCTTGCTGCTTCCGAGGGCAATTCAATATTGCTGGCAAACAGTTTATTCACAGAACAATCAACATTCTGGAAACAGCCGCAATTCCCGGAGTTAATGCAGCAGATTATCGAATCCGCATTCATTAATAATTCCGCAGAAAAATCCGAATTAACACAGGCCGCTTACGCCAATTTATGGAACGTGGGCGAATTTAAGAATTTGCAGATCATTGCCGATTCGCAAAAGCCTATCCCATTATACAAATATCTTATCATTTCAGCGTTGCTGCTTTTGTGCGTTGAAGGTTATGCTTTTTATAAAGGAGTTATAGTTTGACACTCCATTTTTTAAATATTAGTTTTTTATGGTTAATTATACCGGCCGCATTGCTCGCGGTTCTCATCGGCTATAAAAATAAACGCTTTGCCGGCTTACACAAAGTCATTATGGTTATAATTTCCATAATTTCTCTTTCCGCGATATTAGCCGCCCTTGCGGAACCTTATATCACCCAAAAAACACATCAAAACCAAACGCAAGTATTTCTTTTGGATGTCTCGCGAAGTATTTCCGATACGGATTTGACCTCTGCCGTTCAATCCATAAAAAAGAATTTTGAAAACACTGCTGAAAACTCAAGAAAAGCGATTATATGTTTTGCAGCCTATCCCGTCGAACTGCCGATTTCCGAAATTGAGGACGACAAATGGAATATCGCTCAAATGCGGCAAGCAAAACAAGGCATTTTCTCGCAGCTTCCGAGTGATTATTACGAAAGTACAAATATCCAATCAGGTATTCTGTTCGCGAAAACTTTAATAAAGCAAAATGGTATTATGTATGTATACACCGATGGCCTTGAAACAAATGGACAACTTCAAGCAGCCATCAGCCAATGTGCAAGCCAGAATATTGATTTTAAATTTGAAACGATCAATTCGCTGCAAAATAGTGAAGTGATTCTTTCTGATATTTTGATTCCCCAACAGGTTCGTCAGGGGCAAAATACCGCGATCAAGGCAATGATTGAATCATCCGATGCCGCGTCAATTCAAATTGAATTGAATAATTTGCAGAATCAGAAAAAAGAAGTATTCAATTATAACATTCAAAAAGGCTTTAACACGATCAGCCTTGCGATTGATACTTCCAGCCCACCAGCCGCATCTTATGAAATTACGGTGATTTCTGAAAAAGATACTGATAAAACTAATAACGCTAAAAAGGCCGCAATTCAAATTACGCCAAAACCAACTGTATATGTCCTTGAAACAGACCAGCAGCAGCGAACGCTGGACACAATAAAAAATTGGTTAACCGATTCTGCTCTGGTAAAACCCCTCTCTGATTTGCAGGAATTAAATAAAGCTGATGCATTGATTATGGCCGATGGGGATACAAATTCCATAACGCCTCAAATCGCTGCAATCAAAACAGCGATCGAAAACGGAATGGGAATGATCGTTTTCCCCGGCTACCAGATGGTTCAAAATAAATTACTGCTTGATAATGATTTTGCCGACCTTCTGCCCGTGAAAGTTCACCAGTACGGCAGAAAAAGCAATCCAGACACCACCGTCGTTTTCATCCTCGACACATCCGGCAGTATGACAGGCGCACGCATCGCAATCGCAAGAGAAATCGCTCGCCAGGCAATCAGCCGCTTGTCGCCTTACGATAAAGTCGGCATCGTCGAGTTCTACGGCAACCGCAGATGGGCAGCTCCTATCCAGTCCGCGGCAAATCAGGTCGAAATTTACCGCGCCATAAACAGACTAACCCCCGGCGGCGGAACCGTAATTATGCCCGCTATGGAAGAAGCCTATTATGCGATGCTGAATGTCAGCAGCACAACAAAACATATCGTCGTTATTTCCGATGGCGGAGTCGAACACGCAGCGTATGAACAGATTGTACGAAAAATGGCAGACAGCAGAATATCGGTTTCAACCGTTCTCGTCGGCCCGGCTACGCATACAAACTTTATGGCAGAAATGTCGCAATGGGGACAGGGCAGTTTCTTCAACGCCGAAGATAGATTCGTACTTCCCGACATTAATTTCAAATCGGTTTTTGACAAAGCCGGCTCGCCCTTCCAGCAAAATACCGCCCCGCTCTCATCTAAATATCCATCTGGAATTATCACCGTTGATAACGTTGCCGTAAATCTTGAATATCTCGCCTCGCAGCCCAAAACAGCCGCGCAAACCGCTGTCGAATTTTCCAATGGTCAGCCATTCATCGCGGTTTGGAATTACGGCATCGGCAAAGTCGCGTTTTGTGCATCTGACATATTCCACCAAAATTCTACAAACCGCAGCATTCTTTCCGGCATCATCTCGAATCTGGCTCGCAAGACCTACAAGCAATGGAACACAGATTGGAACATACAGCTTATGCAGATAAACGATGAACTTGAAATTAAAATTCAATCAGCCGCCGACTCTGATTCGCAAAATAAACCGTCAACGCTCGTCATTCATTCGCATAACGCAGACGATTTGAAAATGCCTTTATTCAATCGCGATAATAAAACCTACACAGCAAATATTAAGGATTTATCAAACGGTATTTATTCTATCGAAGCACAAGACAATTCTGAAACCGTTATAGCGCGGGATTCGATTGGATTCAACAGCGTTGCGGAAATCAAATCGTGCCAATCCGATGCCGCTTTGATTGCCAAAGCCCAACGAATATCCGATTCGCTCCAGAAAAATTCTAACATTAATGAAAATATTAAAATCACAATGCTTTGGCTTCAATGTTTAATTACCGGCTTCATAATGTTCCTTGCGCATATCGCCGTTCGCAGACTGCCGATAAAATCCAAAGTCGCTGCCTCTGCACTGGCTTTCATTTTAATTCTAAGCTGCCAAAATAATCTTTTCGCGCAGACTTCAGACTCTAACGATATTGTAGCCCAAAATATGCAGACCGCTTTCGCTGAAGTTTCCAGCTCCCTTGATAAGAATAATGCCAATCTCCCGTTACTTGCTTTATTGTGCGGCGATTATAATCTCGCAGAAGCGGAATTTAACAAAAAACCCGCCGACTCATATTTTAACTCGATGCTTTGCGGCTTCAACTTCTATAAGATTTCAAAATTCGATCAGGCTTACGAAGCATTTTATAAAGCAGAACAGTTCACAAAAGCCGAACAGGACAAAAAATTCGCGCTCGCATGGGCAATGCGAATGGCAGAAAAAGCCGGCAAAACCGCTGATTTGGAAGCAAAGTTACTTGATTCAAATTCTTTTTCCAGACACGATTGCCAAATCCTCTGCTCACTCTACGCCCTCAATAATAATATTGATGGCCTGATTCATTTACGAGAAAAAATCGAAAATCTGCCCGGCTTCAACGAATTCGATAAAAACGCGTTACAGCAGGAAATCATTAATCTGTCGATAACCGGCAATACAGATACTCTCGACTTCCAGAAACAATCCGCAAACCCTGATAACACAGTTTTATTAGGACAGGTGAGAAAATATCTGATCAACAACAATCGACCGCAAGCCGAAGAACTCCTCAATAAAATGATTGCCGATTCAAATTTATCGCTGCACCTTCTGTTCATCGCAAATAATGCCTCGCAAATGGCTTTCTATGAATTAGCTGATAAAGCCGCCGCAAAAATCCCATCGCAGGATTCACTCTTCTACGCTGCCGGCATTTTCCGCATCAATTTAGCTTTATCGAAAGGCAATCAGCCAAAAGCCGCGAAACTGCTTGACAATCTCCAGTCAACTATCAAACCAGACGACAGGCAGGAATATGAGATCGCCCAATACTATGAAAAGATGGGCCAATATCCAACCGCCATTGAAAGATATGAAAAAATTTACAGCCGAACCGGTGCAATGGATGTGCTTATGCGTGTCGCCTGGCTCTACGAAAAAAAATACGACTTTGAAAAAGCGTATCAGATTTGGCTCACAATCTGGGAAGATTGCAGACAGGACTCTCTGCTTCGCCAGGTTCAGCCGCGTCTGCTTGAGATCGCCTCAAGAACATCCCACCTCGCTGAATTAACTGTGCAAAAAGAAGAAGCAATCGAAAAATCCGGCCTTGATATCAAAACGCTCGAATTACTCGTCGATATTTATGTTTCAGTCGGCGATTCATTCTCCGCCGTGGATTTAGTAAAAAAATATTGCGGCCAAGCCGACACACCCTCACTCGACCGCCAGTATAGAATTTATCTACGAAGCCACGAATACGGCCGTTGCCGTCGCATTCTCAAACAGCTTATGATTGCCGACCCCAATCACAGCAACGATTACCTTCGTCAGTTAGCATTATTGGCTGTCGAAAAAGGCAACGAAAAAGACACAATTAACGTTATAAAATCCATACAGACCCGCAAAAATTCCAGCTCGCAGGATTTAGAATACGTCGCAGGCATTTGGGATTTGCTCGAACAGCCCGAATACGCGATGCAAACGTACGGCCTTCTGCTGCAGAAAGATTCCTATGCCTCTGAAACCTGGCTGCTTTGGGCCGAAGCCGCCAAAAAAGCAAACCATAAAGACATCGCCGTCAGCACCCTCGCGCAACTCCTTGCGACCGACACATCCGATGATTTGTTCGCCGTCGCCGTCGATGCTCTTTTAAATCTCGATGCCGAAGACACATACCTTAGACAGGCGTTAAAACAAATTTATATTCGCATAGCTGAAAACCCCAAAAAGGTTTTCTTGTATCGATTGGCAATAGATGTCCTTTCCGAAACTGCCAAGAGCGGCGATTTTTCTGATTTTCTTTTCGCCGCGTCCGCGTATTCTGCCGATGGCCGCATCGCCTGGATTCAGGAAGCACAAAGAGGCTCTCTGAAAAATCAAACCGATGCCCTTGATTATGGTATGGTGCTGGTTTATATGGATAGCAAACTTTCGCCAACCGTATGCATCGAACTCGCAAAGGCATTCCTCGAACTTGGCGAATATAAAACCGCGTGGTTTCTGTTCCACAAAACAAACTTTATTTTCGAAAACAGCAATTTAAGTTTGGATATCGCAAACGGCTACGATAGCGTCGGCCAATTCGACCTTGCTGCACTCGTTATCCGCGAAGCTATTTCCGTAACACCGGACGACTTGCAATTAATTATTCGTTCCGCCTCTTACAACGAAATTGACGGCAATTTCCCGCAGGCCGCGAAAGAATATTTTAAAGCATACCAGCTATCATTGAATGGAATTTCCCAGCCGGAAAACAAAGATCCAAATCAGAAAGAAAAATCTCTGAACGTTGAATATGATGCCCGTTTCAGACAAATCGCCTTAAGCGGAATTCTTGCAACAGCGGATAACAACGCTCAAAAGGATGAGATATTGAAATTCGTTGAAAATAAAATTATCGAAACGTGCAAATTCTCATCTGTTGAAGATAATAAATCCAGATTACAGCAATTATGCAATGAATATCAGCAATTATCCGTCGGTTCAGCCTCTGCATTAAACAGTATTATCGAACAATTCCCGGCCGTTGCCGAGATCGTAAAAGATAGCGACTCATCAGTAGTAACTGACTCAAATCTGAACGCAATCATCGCAAAAAATGATGCAAAAGCTCAAAGCGTCATAAAAGATTTGGCAAAACCAAAAGAAATGCCGAAAAAAGAAAACGATAAACAAAGCAAATCCATAGATGCAAGATTGTTTGCCAAAACTCTCCTCTCTTCTGATGCGAATACTCGAATCGCTCAAATCGAACAAGCCGTCAACGCGCAACCGCCTTCACAAAAGCGGTTATTTATGCTCAATTTAGCCGTTGAACTTAAGAATAATCTAAATGAAATTGAGCAGCAAAAATACATTGAGATTTTCCAATCGCAGCCTCAAATAAAATTCTTAAAGGCTTTATACATAACTCTTTCGCGCCTAGATACCCGCGATGCAGAATCGAACATTCTAATATCCAACATCGCAGAAACCCTGCTAAGTGAATTGCCGGATAATCTGTCTGTAAACGCCTTCGCTGCTTCCGCAAGGTTCAACGCAGGCAAAAAAGAACAAGCAAGTGCTCTCGCCGCGGAAGTAATAGATAATTTAACAAGAGCCAATGAAATCAATTTCGAGTTCAACAACATATTAAAAGATATGACCAGCATTTTATCGCACGATGAAATCCGAAGCATTATTATAGAGCTTGAAATGTCGCAGGAAGTAATCGGCTCATCCGCACAGCTTTATTTTATCACCGCCTCTCTGTATAAAACCCTTGGCGAGGAAGAAAAAGCGAGACAGCAGATCAAACAATGCTTTATGCGTATTCCTGATAATTTCAGCGTTATACGTATGATGACTTTGCTATACGATAACGCAGGCTACCGAAAAGAACTCGCCGACATCATCAGCAGCAATATAAATAATGCCGGCCTAAGCGCAACCCTTCAGTGGCGTAATCTCGTACGTCTGTATTTCCAAACAGGCCAATACGACAAAATGGCATTCGCCGCCGCACGTGATACAACTCCCTTGCACAATTTGAATTATTTAATAATGTATCAGGATTCAAACAATATACCTCAATTAGTTCGCTATTTCCGCAAATACCAAACGGATATGCGGACTGACGAACGATTCTTCTCGCCTCTTTGGCCGGACTGGACAGACCTAGGCGGAATCAGGCAATATCAGCTTGCGCAAATCCGCGAACGTATAGATTTATACCGCGCTTTAGCTTCCACTTCCGCTCTTTGGCCGGATTATGAAAGATATTGGAATTCAGTAACCCCGCAGCGCAGCGACTTTGAAAAATTCGCCGATGTCTACGCTTATGTACTATTTTCAGAAAACAAATCACAACAACGTATAGATGATTTAATCCAGAAATCTCTAAACGCACCGCTGACACAAAAAGAACAAACTTTATTATCGTGCCTATTAAAATATGAAACAGATGCCGGCAATTACGTTGACAATGAGATTATCGAAAAATTTGAAAATATAACAGCAGGCGAAAACACAGATGCCTGGCGAATAATCGCAAAAGCGTCTAAAACTAACAACCAAACTGAAAAAGCCGCGAAATATTACACCTTGCTCTCTCTCAATCAAATCGCGAAAAAAGCGATGTTGCCGTCTCTTTTCGACGACATCGATAATTGGATTCAGCTCGACAACTCAAATACAAAAAAGATTGTTGAGTTTTTAATGCCGCTGCTTGCTCCCGAAAGCATTACTTTCAGCAGAGACGATTTTGAATCCGCAAAAACAAATTTCATTCAAAAATACTGCGATGCCGATATTTACCAAACGCGAATCAGCTCTATCGAAAAAGTAATTTGGAGTGATGAATACAACACAAATTATAATCCTCTTAGATTTGATTTGCTGAAATATTACATCTCCACCGACAACCCGGATTCTTTTATGACAAACTATAAAAAACTTTTGGCATTAAAAGAAGTCTCAAATCGTCAATATTTTGTGGACTATTCAAAATTGGCATCGTCCGCAGGCTCTGAAGATAAGATAGTTAAGTTTTTCTCTCTTATGCAAAGTGAAATCGAAAGCCAGTACAATCAAAATATAATTTCCAGCGACGAAGCCGTCCAGAATCTTTCCTTACTTGCTGTTGCGCTTTACCAGAATAATGCCAAAACAATGGCGACCGAGATTCTCGAAAACGCAAAACAACTCATCAAAGAATCATCGCTTACCTCTTTATGGTTAAGCGACGCTTTAAAATTGTGTGATAAATCCGAACAAGCTGATATAATAGAAAACGACCTGAAAATTAAAGGTCTTATACCAAATGCAAGATTAAAAACTAAAAATTGAAAGGATACGTTATGAAAAAATATTTATTGATTAGTGTTGTTGTTCTCGCTTCGCAAATAGCATTAGCTGAACAGGCAGCCCCTGTTTTAATGAACGACCAAATCACACAGCTTGAAGCAAAGGTCGAGAATTTGATTGTCAATGACCACAACTTTACAGCCGCTTTAAATGAATATGTCGCCGCTGCAAAAGCCAATCCGCAGGAAGTCTATTACCGTCAGCAGTATGCTGTTCTCCAGCGAGTTGTGAAAATGCAGAATCTCATTAAAACTGAGATCAATCTCGAAAAATGGAAATCCTACGCAAAAGCGATCCGCGGATACTATTACAATAAAGGTTTCTATTCTGAAGCTCTTGCGATCGATCTCCAGGCCGCAAATAAATTCAACACTGGCGAATTCGCCGCCAACGCACTTGAAACAATGCTTCTCAATGGCAAAAACGCAGAAGCTGTAAAATTCATCGAAGAAAAGAAAACGGAAGATAAGATCGTAAGATACGAAACATTGTCTTTAGCCGCCCAGGCCTTAAACGGAAAAGCCAAAGAATCAGTAGATGCGTTACAGACCGTTAAAATTGATCCGAAATTAGATTCCAAATCATATTTTGATATCGCAAGAATTTACAATGCCGCAGGCGACAAAGAAAAAACTTTGGCCAATCTGCAGCTTCTTTTGGAAAATACATTACCCAGCGAAATCGAAGCCGAGCGTCTTATGATCAAACGCACTGCTGATCTTGCATCTTTAAATGGCAGTGATGATTTCACAAAAGTTTTGGCAACACAAAGCAAAGTTGAGCAGTCCGGCTGTACAGGCGGTTCAAGTTGCGGCTCTTGCAAAAACAGAAGCAAATGCTCATCAACTAAAAACTAATTATTGGAAGATGGTATAAAAATTATGAAAACAAGGCATTTATTCTTATTAGCGTTTTTATCGCTCACTCTTATTTCAGTATTCGTTTTGCACCGCAACGCTGAAGCGTGGTGTCCTATGGGCGGCGTCGAATGCTTATACGGCTACGTCTCAAATGGCACTATGATTTGTTCACTAGCTGCTACCAATTTTTTCGCCTTAATTGCCGTTCTTCTAATGACTATAATTTTCAAACGTGTTTTCTGCGGCTACGTATGTCCGCTCGGCGCTATTTCGGAATTCTTACGCGCCGCCGCGAAAAAAATAGGTTTTAAGCAGTTTCAAATACCGGCTTCAATAGATAAGAAACTATCGCTATTAAAATATGTAGTCCTCGCCGTGATCTTGTTCTTCACATGGAAATTATCTACATTGGTGGTTCGCGATGTCGACCCCTGTTTTGCGATTCTTGGGTTTGGCAGCGAGGAAGAAACAAAATGGGCGTATCTCGCGTTTAGTGTTTTTGTAATTGGCGCGTTTTTCATTTCAATGCCATTTTGCCGCTGGCTTTGTCCTTTCGCAGCGGTTATGAATATTTTCTCAAAATTCAGTTTTGCCAAAATTTTCAGAAATACCGAATCTTGTACCGATTGCAAAATTTGCAGTAAAAGCTGTCCGATGGCCATAGAGGTACATTCCGTTAAATCAGTAACTTCAACCAACTGCATCAGTTGTATGGAATGCATTGATTCGTGCCCTGTAAAAAAAGACAAACCGCTTTCCTGGAAATTATTTGGTAAATTTAATATTCCAAAACCAAAAACGACTATTGCTGTTGCTATTCCGCTCTTTGTTGTTATTTTAATTCTTGCTTCAGGCCTGATTTACATTCCAACGTTTATCTATGAAAAAAATGAACCTGCCCCTGAATCCCTTCAATCTTTCAATTTTGAAGTTAAAGGTATTACGTGCGCCGGATCAGCAAAGTTATTTGTATTTTTTATGGAAAGAGAAGACCTTTACCAAATCCCAGGCTATTTTAAAATCTATACGTCCCCTGCGGCCGGTTTTGTAAATGCTAAAATAAATTATGATCCGCAAAAAATCGATGAAGAATCGATCCGCCAGGCAATTGTACAGCCATACTATGATGAAGATGAAACACGCTGGAGAAATTCTCCGTTTGAAATTAAGGGTTACAGCCTATTACCTGATGAATTGAAGTAAACTAAAATTAAGGCAACCTCTAAAAATGTCATTGCGAGGAATTTTTTGTGGGTTTAAACACAAAAAATGACGAAGCAATCTCAATTTTCCAAATTATTAGAGGCTGCCTTAAGTTATATTCAAATATGCATTTTAAACCATTGAAGTGATTAAAACAAGACCCAGAAACATCACTTTTGTGAATTTTTGTTTGATCATTTTTGCATCCCATCATCCATAAGGCTATTTTAAGTAATATTCGAAAATATAACATTTTATTCATTCTGAACATTCTCACTTTCTGCAAAAAAATACTCATTTAAGATTACTGTTAGCCCCTCGATTCACCTGTCCTCGCCGTCGCAGGCAAGACGGATTTCGAGGGGTTCGCGGTTGCCTGTGTTACGGCCAATCCCATGAAATCCATCATTTTGCGGTATAACGTTAAAAAAATATTTGATGTTTCAAAATAGATTGATATTCTATTAATAGCTTCTAAGCTAATATATGGAAATATGAAAACAATTAAAGGATTATAGAAATGAAGAAAAACATCATTATTGTGGTTTTAGTGATAGGTTGCGTGGCAATTGGTGCCGCTGGCGGTTTTTTTGTAACAAATTCAAAAAACAAAACAGTTCTCACCGCTATGCAGGCAGATTTCCAAAAGGAAATAACCAAAACACAGGAAACCCTTCGCGGCTATAATATAATGATCGATAACTTAAACGGCCAACTGCAAATCGCCAAACTCGAACTCGATACCTACAAATCTGGCACAGCACCTGTGGAATCTTTAGATACAGCTTCCGCTCAAACAACAGAATCCACAACCACTGCATCTGCCCCACAATCACAGCCTGTAACCAGAAAACCCGTCGCAAGGCAATCAACCGCGTCCCAAACACTTCAATATGAAATGCCGGATGGCCCGCCGGCCGGCTCAAAACAATATACCATCCAAAGTGGCGATAGCCTTTGGAGTATCGCTCAAAAACAGCTAGGCAACGGCACCCGCTTCCAGGAAATACTTAAGCTAAATCCAAGACTTACAGCAAAGAGCAGTCTTGTTGTCGGTTCAAGGATAAATTTGCCCGCGAAATAATATTCGCCATTATCTTTTGCGGATAAATATTAAACATCCGATCCCCAGCAGCGTTAGCACTGAAGGTTCTGGGATCGCCGCAAGTTCTAAAACCGTAACCCCATAATGTTTTAGTCCACCGTAAGAGCCGCCCCATACCATAGTCCCCGGATTTTGGCCGCCCGGCCCCCACGTATCATAAACTTTTATCATATCTGTACCGGCTATATATCCATACCCGTACATCGTATGCCCTTTAACCTGTATCAGTACGCCCCTGCCCGCGTCAATTTCAGTCTTATACTGTTCGTAAGTAAACCCCGCTGAA
>Ga0154577_1108_pt1 | contig 31213 bp, 25 predicted proteins | sample RifGroF2_FD_116006 | JGI IMG/M metagenome (GOLD analysis project Ga0154577, IMG submission 116006) | Planctomycetes bacterium GWF2_42_9
TGAATAAATTGTTTCCAATCTTTCCAGGTAGCGACTAATTTAAGAAGGTATCTGCCCTTCTTTTTATTATCGTTTGGGATTTTACTTAACGAAAAGTCTGCGCCGATCACATCATCGCAGAAGCAGCAAAATCTCGGCTGCGGAACGCCGAAAGCTTTTGTAAAACTATGCAGCGTATCTCTATGTGCATAGAGTTTATAGGTATCGGAGCCGTAAAAATCATCGGCAAAAATCACAGTCTTGTTCACTACAGATTCATAAAAATCAATTGCTGGATTCATAAATTGGAATTCTCTAGAAGTTACTAATCGCTAAACCGGCACATCATACATCGACAACCATTTTTGAAAATCTGTTTTTTCATTCACATTTCCATAAGCCAAATAAGCAAGACCTTCACTTGAACAAAGGTGGTTGACTATTTTATCAAAATTTCCACGTGTTCCTTCACCGGTAATAAAAAGCTGTTTGCCTGCATTACGAACCTTTTGATAAAGTTCAGGCCATTCGGTAACATCCTTCTCTCCGTCACCGGGAACCCATTGAATTACCTTGAGGTTATCAATGCTCAACAATGAATCCAAATGCCTGATCGCCCCTGGCCCGTCAAGGTGAAACATTGCTCCTCCAAGCCGGTTGCAAGACTCCTCGATTTCAGGTTTTACAAATTCATCAAACAGTTTTTCATTTAATAAACAGCAAAAATCGCATTGCAGGAGAAAAGAAGGTTTTTGACAAGGTATCGGCAGCCAAAAATCCATAAATCCAATACTGCTCGGCCTTATTATTTGCGATATGACGTCATAATATTGCCACCATACTTTGTGTATTTGCCAAGTTAATCTTTTTATTTGATCCGGCTGATCGTACATTGCTAAAACAATATCATTCGCAGGAACGATCATAGCAAGAATATCAAAAACTCCACCAAGATTTGTTATTATAGGCTGAACAGCTCCTTGCCATCTTTTAATGGCGGCTGAATAGATATCTATAGTTTTTTTAAACCATATATTTTCTGGATTATATCTAATTTCGATATTTCTTAAGTCTGTGATTACTGGCGGCTCAAACCACACAGTGTCTTTATCAATAATATAGTTAGCATCAACATAAACGGCCATAGCTGATGAACCGATGAGAGGTCTAATATACGGGAAACTATCGCCCATAAACGTGATATTGGAAAGTTTACGTTCCCAAACGTCAACAAAAACTTCTGGTGAAACATTTTTATCAAAAAATAAAAGCAGTTCACTCTGATTTTCAAAAGCTGGAGACTCTTGAGCATTTCTGCCTGAAAGATATGCTTGTATTAAAGGCCGTTTGAGGTTTCCTTCCCAAAAATCGCATCCATCTCTCTTAATTCTATTAAATTTATTTGTATCAAATTCTATAGCCAAATTAAAGCTCTAGTAGTAATATTTTCATATCTAAACGTATGTCTTTGTTTTGTCGTATATAAATATTATAGCCTGCAATCTTCAACAGGCACAGTTGCCACAGAAAGAACCCTATCCGCGCATCCATAATATACGAGATATTGACCATTAAGCTCCACAGCCCCACATGTATAAACAACATTATTATAATATCCAAACTTTTCCATATCTAATTCAACTTCAAGAATCGGTTCTTCCTGGAATTTAATAATTTTAGATGGATTTTCTTTGTCAAGCCACATAACACCAAGACGGTAAATACCATGAGCTCCATTACTATCCTTTGCGTGCCAAAAAAGCAGCCATGAATCTTCCAATTCGATAGGAGTTGCTCCAATACCAACCTTTAAATCATACCATGTACCCCTCTTGGGAGATAAGATACAAGTTGTATCTGTCCAGGTCTTCAAATCATCACTATACGAAATCCACATACTTGGTATGATTCTATGTATGAGCACGAACTTATTACGGATTTTTTTGGGAAACAAACCACTTGTTCTTTGATTTATGTGCGGAGTAAGCAGGCCGTGATGCTTAAATGATCTGAAATCTTTTGTAGTAGCCAGTACAATATTATCGCCGTGAAGCGATGTGCCTACATAAGTTATATAGTATGTATCACCGATTTTTGCAATACGAGGATCTTCAACTGCTTCATTTTCGTACCAAGCATCACTCTTTTCTATAACAGGCTTTTCAAATCTTTGAAAATTAAAACCATCCGATGATACGGCCAAACCCAAGCTTGCAATCGGCCATGAAGTATATTGAGAACGTGGCTCAAATCCTTCGGCTCTATAAAGCAAATATATTTTGTTATCATAAATTACAGCTCCAGCATTAGAGAGATTTTGGGCTTCCCAAGGATGTGTGGCATCTGGACACAATATAGGATTTTTTTCATAGCGTTGCAGCTTAACGATTTTTTTCATTTAGTACCTCAAGACTGTTGTTATTATAACTGATGTCTCTTACGAAACCATCATCCACCACATCAACATGGTGAACTTTTAATTTTTTGAAAAAACGATATAAATCTCTGCCGCCTCCGGCTATCATCCAAATGGTGGCTGGGATCGTCCAGAAGAATAAACCAAAAACATAGTACTTCCAAAACGTAAGCCAAGTTTCGGGATTCACATTGTGGGTGATGTTATGACAGATGACCCATACTGTTATTACTACAAGAATAATTGCCAGAGCCCATAAAATTTGATAAATGTTTCGTAAAAACCAATTCCGCGAACCTGCAATCTTTAATTCATTAACCTCAATATTTTTACCATCTTTGCGATGTAACAATGTTTCAATATCAAAATCTTTTTTTCTTGTAAGCAATGAAACAACAATATACATTATTGTGCTGGTTATATTGGCGATAAAATTCACTTGTAGGCCATTAAAAGGGAAATTCTTTATAAATTGAGGTAATATTAGCCCGCAACTGGCGATAACACAGCCGGAAATCATTGCTGACCATGCTCCTGCTGTCGTCCCTTTTTTCCAATATAATGCTCCAAGTATAACAGCACCGGCACCCGCAGTATAAATGGCGGCCGTAACCATCATAAACATCAAAATGAAATCTGTCTCAGTATAAAGCATTCCAAAAAAATATGAAAATAATGCAATAACTATAACTGCAATTTTTAATAGCAATAAGTGATGCTTTGGCTTCAAAGGTTTCTTACGTAGTGGCATTACAATATCTTGAACAAACACGCTTGACCACGTTAAAATATATGTATCAAAAGAAGAAATCGCAGCAGCAAGCATTCCCGCAACAAAAAAACCAAACATACCTGCCGGTAAGATATGACTAAGAAACATCGGCACAACCATCTGGCTTCGCACATTAGGATTGCCAATCTGTTCTATAACTTCCCTTATAGCACTAGCCTTTTCATTAAAGATTGGTAGATTCATAAATGCAAAGCATGCGATAGGCACAAAACAAAACAATGCAACACCAAATCCAACGCGAAGATATGATAAAAGCATCATTACCTTTGCCTCATTCGGGTCTTTCGCTGATTGCCCCCTTATCATATTTGGAGCCCAGCTCAAGATATTATAAACTAAGGCAAAACTAATCATGACAAAGAACCAGATATTGAATTGACTGTTCGAATTGAAGTTCAAAGGATTTACCATGTTCGATATATTTGGAGAAGCTCGCAATGATTCCTCTACATGTTCCCACTTGACAACACCGTATGTAATAAAACCTATCGCAATAAACAAAATCATTACTATGCTAGTCTGAATATAATCAGTAATGATGACAGATATCTGCCCTCCTACAAGGCAGAATAACACAGCGACAAAAAGTATTATTGCTGTAACAAGAGGCACTGTCGGGAGGGCCAACCCCAAAATATCAACTGAAAATGGTAACCCACAAAAATATACAAAAAAACGTCCTGTCACAATTGGAAACAGCCCCATATTAATAATGCCGGAAATAAAGCATAAAAATCCGCAAAAAAATCGCAATTTGCGGCTGTAGCGACGTTCCATCAGCTCATTAATTGTCATGACCCTTGTTTCACGAAGTCGATACACGCCCCAACCCGTTAACGCAAGAACCAGTCCAAGCCCCAGTGTTTGTATGTAATACCAGAAATATGTTGGACCTGCTACGTACGTAACTTGAAGAATTGTGATTATAGAAACAACACCTATGCCCTGTCCGGTATCAGCAACGATGCCCAAGTACCTTCCTATACCTCGGCCTGCAACAAGCCAATCGGCAACACTTTTCATGTATTTGCGGCAAGCAAAACTAACTATGTTTATGAACAACAGAAAGCCTGCAACTATGATCCAATCTATGGCTGACATTATAATCCTTTGGAAAGTCTAAATCATAATCGCATTTGCAGAAGACTTGTACGCAGCCTCAATCACAGCTTGAGCAGCAATACCATCTGTTACGGTTGGAACAGTTTTTTTATCGTCTATTACATATTCAATCCAAGCATTAAATTCAGCCTTATAACCATCAATGATATTTTCCATTTCAACGATTTGCCATTCCATTTTGTTGGTTCCATCAGCCAATGTGAGACCTTTGCATATACGCATTGGTTCTCCGTACGGGCGTTCTATTGCACCCTTTGTTCCTACAACTAAAATACCATTAATGCCCACCGGACTCGACCAGCTTGTATTTACAATACTCATTCCTTTGTCATTTTGAAGAATAAGACAGGAATTATCATCGACTTCAATCTTTTTGATCAATGTCGCTACCCTTGCATTTACACTGCGAGTCGGCCCCATTATCCAATGAGTAATATCAATTGCATGTACTGCCATATCAACAAGACTGCCGCCGCCTGATTCCGCTTTTTTAAACCACCAATCTTTATCACTCCATCCATTTTCTGGCCCTGCGTGAGCAAAACGTACCTGTGAGAAAAATGGAGTACCAATTTCGCCTGAATCAACGATGCTTTTTAATTTAATATTTTCCTGCATAAAACGATGTGTAAATCCAACCATACATTTAACATCGTTCTTCTTTACGACTTCTGCCATTTCTTTGGCATCTGCTAAAGTTGTAGCCATTGGTTTTTCGCACAATACGTGTATTCCACGAGAGGCAGCACCAATAACCATCGACTTATGCAAATAATTGGGAGTGCAAACTGATACTATATCAGGTTTTTCTATATCAAGCATCTTCTCCCAATCCTGATAAATCTTAGGAACGTTCAATTCCTTTGCTTTTTTGCAAGCATTTTCATCGATATCACATGCAGCTACAACATTAACCTTAGAGTGCTGTGATAAATAAGGTATATGAGCACGAGTTCCTATTGCTCCGCATCCTATTACAACTGCTTTTAACTTACTCATTGCGATCCTCAAAAAAACATTAACTAATATTTATTTATTCATTTCCATACATAAATAAAATCGTACAATTTATCGTTCATTTCCAGAACTATAAATTGATTCAATCTCTTCATCGGTCAATGCCCGATTATAAATTTGAACATCATCCACCAAGCCGCCATATATGCGACTGCCCCAACTATCACTGCCAATAGTTAAAGGACCTGCAACTTCGGTAAAATCTATATCTGAATAAGAACTTGTACCTGTCGCAAATGATGATTGCCCAATGGAGCGAGCATATATCTTGAGCGATAAATTACCATCTACAGATACGCTCCAGCTTGCTGCAACAAACACCCATTCATCAAACCCTTTATTTGCACTTGTTGATACAGTATCAACGGCAAAGTAGTTGCCGTACGCGTCTTTGCCGGCAAACACATATTGTCGTTGATAACCGTAGGTATATTGATCGTATAGGGTGATAGAATTATTAGATGTCCAGTGGCCGTTTTCTGCAAAAATCATACCTTCAGCAGGAACAAAGAATCTTTCTGAACCGGATGCTTTTACCCAGCCGACAAAAGTACCAGTCTCAAGGCTTATATTGTTTTCTGATTGATACGTAACCTTTTCGCCAGTATTTACAATGCTTGAATGTGCATAGCCAACGGTTTGAGTAAGTGCCTTATTTGGTGTACTGCCTGCAAATACACCTGTGCCGTCAGCGCTTAGTCCAACATCTGGCCCAGCACCATGCGTTACAATAGCGACTGCGTCTCCATTCGAAATATCTGCATCTAATCCATTATTGTATCTGGCTGCGAAAATTAAAGCCCGATCTATTGGTGATATTGGCCCTGTCCATTTTGACACAAGGAAAGCAAAATCAGAAAAATCAACATCATTATCTCCATTAAAATCTGCTGTACCATCAATAAGCCATTGATCGACTAATATAGCTAAATCGCTGAAATCAACATCCTCATCATTATCTAAATCTGCGGAATGAGTGAATTTAAGGAGTCTAAAATCTTCCTTTGCTATTGAAACCTGGAATGTTTTAGAAGTTTGGTTGTATGGTATTTTCTCTCCGGTCAATGCGTCCACTATTATCGGATTAGATGCCTTATTCCATTTTAAGGTTATAGCTGCTGAATTACTTCCATCAATATTTGAAACAACTGCTAAGACCTGATAATCTGCCTCCCATGTGGCAGTTAAAATATTTTGTGATATGGGGGATGTTACTTCCAAATAACTATTTGACTTCCACGCCGGCGTAAACATCGCTTTTCGTGTTTCAAATTCCTTCATTATATTATAAACATTTATAGTAAGAGGACTATTCATCATTGATAAATAAAAGATTGGTTCCCCGTGCGGCAACATCCACGCAAAAACCATTTTTGTAAGATGGCCGTCTAAGGTATCAGAAATAACGGCGTCCCAAAAATTCGGTACACCCCAATTATTAGAAATGGAACGTGCTCTTAACTTATCGACACCCAACAGTTGAGCATAACTTGCACTGTGATTACCAACCACATCACTCCATAGATATTCTCCAGTTAGCCAGCTAGTGGCAAAACCCATAATTGGCGGAACAGTCGTCCAGGAATGAACCATAAAATAATAATTTGGGAAATCAGGTTTATTCGGCGAGTATGTAACCGGAACATAATTGCTATTAATAGTATCTTCAAGCATCGTTGCAACTCGCATCATTGCTGTACGTGCTTCAAGAATTGGAACTATCTCCTGCCTATTACCTTGTCCATCTATATAACCGCAACCGTGAACTTCATTTTTGCAAGGCCAAGCCCCAAGCCAACCATCAAAATAAATTCCATCTAAATTATATTGCAGAATACGCTGTTTCCATTGATATACAAAATAATTAACTAAATCTGCCGAGGCAGGACAGTTGTCATAGTTAGCAATGCCATCCCAATCGAGACTTTGCTCCGGAATGACTTTCCATTCGGATAAATAAGAATTTAGATTTGGTATTGTCGCACTTAATTTTTGCGGACATAGCGCAACACCAACAGCCTGCCCTGTTGAATGACATGTTGAAACAGGGTTATTCAAACAGCTCGACCAATTTTCAGGGTCATTCAGCCCAGGGAAAATATCACAACCTGCCCCATTATTCTCAACTTGCGGCATCATTGCAATAATATCCACATAGTCCCCTATTTGAGATGCAATTCCATAAACCATTGTATCCCCTAACATCGAATGATAATCAGGAACAAGCGGCTTAATTGGTGTTGCCTGAATTCCAAATTCATAAACAAGACCGTTTGCTAAAGCTGGAGACTGAAGAAGATTTATGCGATAAGTTGCAGTAGTAGGCCTTGATAAAAATGTACAAAAATTTGTGTTAGTGATTGGTTTCCAATATTGTAAACTACGATAGGCAAAGCCTAATCCTTTTTCCTCATCACCAAACCAATGATAAAAATTCCTGTACTCTCCAGTAGCACCTGTTACCCATCCAAAGTTGACATTAGCGTTGGCAGGGATTGAGCCAAAACCAGTGCTTGTATTGTCTTGATAATATTTTACCTTATTACGTTGTACGGGAACATCAATTCGCAAATCACTTATTTGCGTTGTTCCTGCAGGCTCACTAAAATTAAGCACACACCATACAAAACCATCAAAGTCAATGGTAAAAGCAGCATTAACGGTAATTGAATTTATGATTGATTGTGCTGTAATTACAACTCGCTCATCAGCTTGTTGCGTAAATGTAAAATTATTCAATGGAAAGGATTGCGAAACTCCATTAATTGTCGCAAATATCAACATCGGCCCTGCCAACAATTCATCATTACCGCTAATGATGCTCGATGGAAGTAAACTGCCGTTTTGCCATTGATATGTCCTGCCCCACGCTGATACGCTTTTTGTGCCGCATTGCAGAGGAGTCCAGGGTTTAATCACCCGCATCGGCAATCCAATGGTATTATTCGTCCATATAGCAGCAGAAACATCAAAATGAACAACTGCTATGAAAACAAACAGAAAAATCAGAGTCATTTTCTTATGTAAACAGATTTTATTAATCATATAAGACCTTTCGCTTCTGTTAAAAGCGGATTGAAACTATTTAACCCCAATGATCTATTATAATTTATGAAAACTATTTTAATGTAGTTGAAAACCAGCCATCTTGCTCTTCGCCATCGAGACCAATCATTACTTGCGGAGTAAATTGAAAATCTGCTTGCGTTTTAAATGCAACATGTCCATCAGCAAATAAGACACCAATTCTTTTATCATGTCGTTCGTATGGTATCTCATAAGGAGATAGACCAAAAGTTATATATGATGCCCGAGTTTTAGCGTTTGTCGCTGAATAAGCCCAGCCATAGTAACCATAACCATAAGCGTACGTACTTTGGACTGACTGTTCAGCACCATCGACAACCAGCATCGAAGCCGAAGGAAGCTGCTTCCACCTTCCGCCGTTTGCTTTTTGCAACTCGTATTCTATATAATTATAAGCATAGTTTCCGGCCCAACCCATAGCGCCGTCTTTCCATCCCATTTTTCCATCCCATTCGCGGGTGAGTTTTGCATTCGGACAAATAAATAATTTACTTTGTCCACCGCAATACTGCTTTATCAGCATCATACTCCACGTCGTAGCAGGATTCCAACCTAGTAGCTGATAATTTATTCGCGGATGCCAGTTGCGATAAGGACGAACGCCACCGTTATCAGTTCGATACATTTCCATCGCAAGGCCAACCTGCTTCATATTGCTTGCGCAAATTGTACGTTTGGCAATATTTCTGGCTTTATTCATTGCCGGCATCAATACAGCAAGTAAAACGGCAATAATTGAAATAACTACTAACAATTCTACCAGAGTAAAACCTTTGCTTGTTAGCCGTTTTAACATAAATCTTCCCTTTCGCTTCATACTCATTTATAATTACATACAACCTGTTATTTGAGGATCATTGCAAGATTGCCATTGTTCAGCTATTTCTGCATAATCTGAAAAATCAATATAGCAATCTTCGTTGACATCTCCTGTCAAACCGCCATCCTCATCAATTTCATCATCACATGTTTTAGGTTCTGGAGTCAATTTTGTAAGTTTATAAATATTGATATCGTACTTTGTCATCGATTCTGTTACATGGTATCCACTGCCATCCTGTGTAAAGGCTTTAGTTCTTGCTTCACCAATTACATCAGCAGTTAAATTGGCCAAAGCTGCAATGTTTGAAACATTCACAGTTGCGCTAATTGTGCCGGATGTATTATTTGCGACTACAAGATAATAGTAGTCTCTGTCAGCAGACATTATATATGTAACATCATTAAAGCCGTTACTTTGAGTATCCGAATCACGATTGCTTGTAATAGTTCCAACATTATAATGCTGCTGTAAACTTGGAATAAGCTGTGCATATTGATGAATCACAGGTGTTGCTACATTAGCCATAAAATTCGGCCCACTTGCCTGTTCTGAAGTTATAGAATAAGTCCACCACCAGTTTCCTCTTGCTTTGAGAGTTAAGGATGAAAACGCTTCATACCTGAATTCATTGTAAGTCGGCAACCGCATAGCTGCATACAATGGTTCGCCGCCATATCCCTGATGAACTGCAACTACTCCCGATTTCGCGGTTATATTCGCATTATTATTATATGCAGTAAAATCTTTATTGAATTTTGTTACATTTTGAAATTCAGCATCCGAGGAAAGGATATTATATGAATCCCTTTCTACAACATCAGTTGATTGCAGGAAAGTTTGTATATTTTCCGGTGCGCTTGATGAGCCGCCAAAAACTTGTGTTACTTGCCGAGTTGGGTCAACACCTTTGATAATATTATATGCGATCAATGCTTTAGCTGAAGTAAACGCAGAAGATGTAGGATGATTATTCTCATCACCTATTTTATAGGCAAGCAAAGCATCATTATCTTTAATTGCAGCAACCCAGGCGGATAATAGAGCCTGTTGCGAAGCATTCATATTTCTCCACTCGATTGGAACGCCTATAATCACTTTTATGTTATGATACTTGGCCAGATTCAACCAATATTTGACAACTTCGGGATCAGTTGAAGAACCCCACCAACTAACAGCGTTGCACCCCATAGCTTTCATAACTTCAAAGTTTTCAGGCCTGATATAATCATACCAACCCAATGGAAAAAATACCTGGCCATCCTTATCCAACACAGGTTGCCCGGCATTTACATCAGATGTTATAATTGCTATTAATGTTACTATAAGCACAATTGCACAGACAATTTTCCGATTTGTTTTCTTGATATTATTCATATCATGCCTCTCGTACTTTTATTTTTAAAGTGTTTACATTCGCATTTGCAATATTATGGAGCGACCCAGCATATTCTGAGTCGCTCCGACTAAATCATTATTTGATTTTTTTCCTAATTGCCATTAATCCAAAGCTAAGTAAAACCAATGTCGCTGGTTCAGGAATAATTTCTACACCTGAACTATAAATAGCATCTATTTGAGCATTTGTAAGTGCAGTATTATAAATCTGTACATTGTCTATTAATCCGCCGTAAATTCGGCTGCCCCAATAATCGCTGCCTATGTTCAGCGGTGAATACTGGTCAAAATCAACAAATTCCATATCTGAATAAGAACTTGCACCTGTAGCAAATGATGCTTCACCAATTGCACGAGCCCATAACTTAAGGTCTAACTGGCCGCTCTGTGAAAGATTCCAACTGGCAGCAACAAACACCCATTCATCAAATCCTTTATTTGCACTTGTTGATACAGTGTCAACTGCAAAGTAGTTGCCATAAGCGTCTTTACCGGAAAGCACATATTGGCGTTGATAGCCGTATGTATATTGATCAAACAGCGTCATCGAATTATTAGATGTCCAGTGACCGTTTTCAGCAAATATCATACCTTCAGCAGGAACAAAAAATCTTTCTGAACCGGATGCTTTTACCCATCCAACAAAAGTACCAGCCTGAAGACTCATATTGTTTTGTGCTTGATACATTACGGTTTCGCCGGTGTTAATAATACTTGAATGAGCATAACCAACAGTTTGAGTCAAGGCCTTATTAGGTGTACTGCTTGCAAATGCACCCGTGCCGTTCGCGCTCAAACCGACATCAGGTCCGTCTCCGTGAGTTACTGTAGCTGTTCCATTGCCGGTCGCATAATCAGCATTTAAACCATTGTTGTAGCTGGCAACAAAAGTCAAATTATCGTCTGACGATAAGCCAGCAAAAGACAAACCTGCCATGCTCAAAATACCAACCATAATTAACACTATAAACTTCTTCATTTTTTTACCTCCACTAAATTATATATAATACTAATGTTAGACCGTCTAACATTCATTATTATTGACAATACCCTGTTTGGGGATCATTGCATTTGAGCCAATTAATTCCGAACTGCAGAATATCTTTCATATCCACTACACAATCTTTGTTCAAATCTACAACCATTAATTGATTGCGTAATGCGACATCGCCGCAATTATCCGGATTAGGGAGCAACTCTACTGTATTAAAGTACAACTCTTCCAATTGCCCATAATACATAATTGGGCCGTCATAAATTAAAAGCTGATCAATGTATCCGCCGATGCCATTTCTACCATCTGTGCCTGCGGAACCAACATACAGATCAGTTACCGAAGTATTAGGACTAATGATATAATTATCTGGATCGTCGATGCCCATCTCGGCAACTTTAAACACTGAATCGCCCGGCTTTCTATACCATACGGAAGTAATTAATTTGTTTGCTGCGGAATCCAGCTTCCACGTACCTGCAACAAAAATCCACTCACTAAGTTTCGATGCACCATCTGTAATTGTTAATTCTGCGGTTGGAATACTATTACCTGCTAAATCGCGTCCATAAAAACATATTAATTGTTCTACCGGGTCAGTCTCTGGACTGCTGCCTATAACTCCATTTTGTCTATGTACAAAATACCAAGACTGCGGATACGACCAATGAACATTATCGCCGATCAAAAGGGCATCCAGCAGCGGCCTATAGACCGTTGGTTTATACCACATCGCAAAAGTACCGCCGTCAAACTTAAAATGTCCCTGGGCTGAATACTTCAAATATTCGTACGAAAGACCATCAAATTGAATACCATCCCAAAAAGCAGAATTAGGATTGTAAAACGCACGATTTGGTGTGCTAGTTGAAAATTTGCCGGAACCATCAGGAGATTGCGATATGTCCGGGCTTATGCCGGAAGCATCATGGTAAACCGTTGCTGTTTCAGATACATAAGCATAATCAGCATTTAGGCTTCCATCGCTATTATTGAAAGTTGCCATAAATGTTAAACGCGGCATTGCAGGCATTTGTGGCGCGATAGATTCAATTGAAGAATTATAAAGTGCAGCCATATTCGCATCATCAAGCACATCGTCATATATTTGTGCCCAATCAATATATCCACCATAACCGCTTTGCCCCCAAACATTTCCACTTTCAAAACAGCTTGTGCCAATAAGCAATGATCTATTATCATTGAACACATTTGTCATTGAAACGCTGTTTTGGGCAGTGATAAAGCTAGAGGAGTATTGATCTCTTACAGAAATTTTAATCCACATTGAGTTAGCAACAGAATCATGTTCCCAAGATGCGACAACAAAGAACCACCTGTCACGCAGAGAAGCAAAGTCGTAACCATTCGTTGAGTTTAATGCTACGGAAACAGAACCTTGATTACCATTGCCATCAGTACCGCCAACTGTAAAATGCCTTGAATCATAACCATCATAATCCCACAAAAACCATGAATTGGCAAAGCCAAGCGGATGCTCTCCAACACCTATTATGCGTCCCTCTTTATAGAACCGTGTTTGCAGAGTGGGTTTTACCCAAACGGCAAATGTTCCTTTTTCGTAGTTGAAATTTCTAAATGCGTTGTATTTCACAAATTCGTTTGTTGCGAAATTTCCAGCTTCTGTATCTGTATTAGGACAATACAAAGCTTTATTGGGGGTGCTGGATATAAATTTACCTTGACCATCATTGCTTAATCCGATGTTCGGATAATTGTCTGGTTGGTCATGGTTTACAGCGGCAGTTGGGCTGCCGTTCGCATAAATAGAATTGCAATCTTTATTAAAATCCGCAAAGAATAATAACTTCGCAGCTTTTGCCGGGCAAAATGACAAGCATAATAAAATCAAACCAACTATTGATTGCTTTTTCATAATTCCTCCAAGTCAATCTTTGTGCCAGATAAAACACATAATGTAATTGTCATTATTCTGATTTCGGACTGCCTATTGATTGTCCTAACCATACTTTGTTATCTAATGAAACTGTCATTGGCTTACCAGATGTTTCTGAAGCCATCAAATTTTCCAATTGCTCAACTGCTTTTGCTGCAAGAAAATCATAAGGCTGTTCAATCGCAGTCAATGCGGGATAGTGCAAATCGGATATGCCAGGTATATGAAAACCAACGATAGAAATATCATCAGGCACTTGCAGCCCATATTTCGCAACAATGCGGGATTGAACAAATAAAGTTAAATCTTCAAATCCTATAAATAATGCGGTCGGTTTCGCTGAAAGCACTCTGCCTAGTCCGTTCTCCCAATCACCTCTGCCTGTACGAAAGATCATCAAATCCGCAGGATTTAATCCGCCATCCAACATTGCCTCACGAATACCATCCTCACGCTCTTCGGTATCCCAATGAAAAGGAGAAGTAAGCATTGCAATACGTTTATGCCCAGCTTCTACCAAAAGTTTACCTGCTAAATACCCACCTTGCTTATGATTTGTCTGAACAACCCACCAGGGCTGATTTTTTCTGTCATTGACGGCAACTTTTGGCACGTGCTTAAATCTGTCTGACATAGCTAAAATTTCAGGCACTCCTCCTTGTGAAAGAATACCGTCTACCTGACTATCCATTAGCTCATGCATATCTCGTGGGTCAAATATTTGAGTTCCCCATTTTTTTTGAGATGCCAGTCGGCACATAGCTTCATAAATTGATACTGAATACCAAAGACCATAAGATCGTAACTCCTGCAACGGAGGCATAATCAATGCTATGTTATAAGTTCTTGTCAGAGTTTTATGCCGAAATCGTAACTCCGCAGCAACCTTGAGCACTTTTTGCCTGGTCGCATTACTTACGCCATCACGATTGCACAGAGCTCGACTTGCGGTTCCAATTGATACCCCGGCCAACTCTGCTACCGTGTGGATTGTAACATTTTCAGAATTAAAATTTCTAATTGCCATCTTTGTTGGTGCCTATATTTAAAATAGAAATTATTAACTTTCAGAAACAAACAGCAAAAATTTAATTTTCGTAAACTTTACGAAATCAGTATATACCCCTAAATACATATTGTCAATAGAATTTTAAATTTAAAGATTACACCCATTTTGGGTCTAACGAAAAAAATACATAACTTCTTATTTATAAATGTTTTACAAAATAGACATTTCACAGGGAGCAGTATTCGCATAAAATAAATTTTAATCTTTTTTTATTCATAAATATTATGCTCCACAATGGTTGAAATAATCTTTAATACGCAACAATTTCTTAAATATTACTAAACCTTAAAATCAAAAACCAAATTTTTACACTGAAAATAAGGTTTTCTTGCGGATGCGTTATATTTTTGTTGACATCCCAAAAAAACACCGTAAACTTTACGGTCGGTTCTTATGGTGATAATATTTCAATATCAGGAATTAAAAAAATATCTATTCCGGGCTTATACAATCCAGATTATTAATTGGGCTGCTAAACCATAGAAAGGGACTCATAGGGATATGAAGAACATATTAATTTCTTGCCTGTTTATTTGTATTTGTTTCAGTATATTACAAGCATCCCAGTTCGACCCTGGCGAAGAACTATATACTAAAAGTTCTACACTAAACATCCCGCCAATTTCAAAGACACCAAATATTGATGGTATAATTTCTTTGGATGAATGGGATATCGCTGCTGCGGTAACTGGTTTTCATTCTTATTCCAATGGCCAGCTAATTAATAATGGCCCTGTCGTGTTTTTGGCTTACAATGAAGCGAATATTTATGTCCTATTTATGACCCCGAAACCCGAAGGCCGTGAACTTTTAGGCAAATGCATAATACCTGATGGCCCTACTTATCAAGATGACGCCGTAGAAGTTTTTCTTCAAACAAGTCAAAATTTATATCAGATTGTTGTCAATTCTATTGGTACGGTTACCGACCTTAAAGATAACGACCCAAAATGGAATGGTAATTTTATTACCAAAACAAGCTCTATAGATTCTGGCAAGTTACCAAATTGGGGACTTGGCGGTGCATATTGGTTTGCCGAAATGGCAATTCCCTTTTCTCAATTAAACACAAAACCGGATGAAAAACAAGTCTGGGGAATTAACCTTGCTGTAGATCGTGCCGCTCCATGGGCGTCACTTGCACCATTAAAAGGTACGGGCGATTTTGCTGATACAAGTTTATTTTCAAAACTCCATTTTATGAGCAATTCAGACCCATACGCACAAATTACTTCTCTGGGAAATATCAGATTCGGTGAGTTTGATATTCGCGGCATATTGTTCAATCCTGGACCAAGTGCAATTAATATGAACGTGCAGTTTGATGTTCGTAAAAAAGGAAGTACAGTTACAGATGACGCGTATCGAAATGTAGTTGGAATTATACATACTGAAAATGAGACATTTTCAGTTGCTCCTGGAGCAAATATTCCCATCAGTATAAAAAAATCATATCCAGAAACTGAAGCGAATCAATTTGCATTTGCTATATCCAGCACTGAACCAGAAACTAAAAAATCACAGGATTTACTCACACGTCAAGGCATTTTAAAAATTGAACCGCCATTAATTCTGACTGTCGGCAATATCCCAAGTAACAATTGTATATCCTTGAAAATCGATACATCAGGATTAATAGAAAAAATTAAAGATAAATGCATTATTAAAATAAACGTACAACAGACAAATACCAATGTTCTTCCTGAAAAATCGTTTGAAACTCTTCCCGGAATATCAGAAACTATAATTGATTACAATATTCTATCTGTTGGCACTTACAGATGTCTTGTCGGTATTCACAAGCAAGATGGTACTGTACTAGCCCAAACAGAGACCACTTTTAATAAAGTAGCATCACCGGAGTGGCTTAAAAGTTCTATATACGACGAATACGGCCAAGTAGACAGAGTACCTTTACCCTGGAAATCCGTTGAAGAGAGTAATGATGGTAAAACAATTCAAGTTTGGGGCAGAAAAATGGATTGGGAAACTGGAAGTATTCTGCCGGCAAGTATTACGAGCCAAAATATTGAACTATTAACCAAACCTATAAAATTCATTTTAAAAATTAATGATAAAGATTATGTGATACCCTGCCAAAAATTCGCAATTACAGAAAAACAAAACAAACGTATTTCGCTCAAATCTGAAGGATGCATACAAGGTCTTACAGTATCGGCAAATATGTGGGTGGAATATGATGGTTTTCTATGGGTTGATTTGACGACATCCGGTGGAACTATCAATGGAACAGCCAGGATAGAAATACAAATGCCTGCGGACAAAGCCACTTTGTATCAAACCTTTAATAGGCCTCAAACCGGCTGGATAGAAGATAAAACTATCGAACTGCCATGGATAGCAAATGAATCAATAGTAAATTTCTATCATTGGCTGGGTAATGAAGATGTTGGACTTGGCTTTACATACACATCTCTCGAACATTGGATGCCATCTTCTGAAAACAATTATGCTACGATCACTCAATCTAAAGAAAGCGTTAAATACACAATTAATTTAATTGAAAAACCTGCTTCACTGGCCAATCGCAATTTCCGCTTTGGCATACAGGCAACACCGATAAAACCTCTGCCGTCTGATTATCATAGCATGCTATCGGATACTTTAAATCATGAATCGTGGAAAGCATGGCAGCAAATTCCTGAAAATATTGACATGCTGTTGGTTTGGCCATTAGAAACGGGTATAATGAAAGGACTCAACAATCCTTATAATGTTAATGCCGAATCTATGAAAGCAAGTATTGCAAAAGCTCATGAAAAACACGTTGGGATGGTAACAGTAGCCGCATGCCCGCAAAAAATAAGTCCGTTATCTGAAGGATTCGATGATTGGCTTCTTGAATGGCAAACTATACCCACATCAATTTTAAACTGGGACAACGTACCGCACTATCAGGATTGCGGAGCTTCATATACTTTCCGAAAATGGCTCTTTTACGGCTGGGCCATAGAAAATGTAAAAAAATTCAACACTGATGGCGTTTACTTTGACGGATGGCAAGCAGGCCAAATGGGTTGTTCAAATCCTCATCATGGTTGCGGCTGGACAGATAGCAATGGTAAACGCAAATTAACTGTACCCGTACTTGAAGGCAGAGAATTCAATCAACGTATGATTCTTTTCCTTGAAGATAATGTGAAAAGTGAATATGCCCTTGCCAAAACAGCTCCGGCTCGTGAAGGATTTCCGAAATATCATTATTGGATTCATTCCTGGGAATTCGTACCATCAGTAATGGGATTTGCAACAGAATGGTTAAGTGGGGAATTCGCCGGCTGGCCCCTGCAAGGAACAGGTATGCTCAAACCCGAAGGAACTTTAGGCGGCTGTGTAGGATTAGGTTTATTACGCACTAGATGCCTTTCTACTAATTGGGGAGTACCGAATATGTTTCTGCCATTAATGTGGGAAAACACAGAAAATCCATCAACCGATAAACAAACACTTAATACTTATGCGTGGCTTTTACCTCATGGTATTCCGCTCGGCGGAAACTTAGGATATATGAATCACAATACAACTGTGGAGATATCGAAAATATTTATGCAGTTTGATTCACGTAATTCAGAATTTATCCCTGCATGGAAAAATAATCCATACTTCAGCATAGAGAAACCAAAAATAAAAGAAGTACTGGTTGCTACATGGGCGCATCCTAAAAAGAATAAAGTTCTTGCTGTTGTTTCAAATTTGATGGTCAATAAAACTGAAGATATCACTTTGAGCTGGAAAGGATTAGCTGATGCAAAGTTCAAAAACGCAAGAACTGGAGAGGTGATTGAATCTGTGGATGGAAAAATTTGTATATCTTTGAAACCTGAATCTTTTATCTTAATATCAGCAGAATAGGGATTATTTTTATGGATACGCTTTTACAAAATGCTCCTAAAATAGATTTCGATACGCATAATAGAAATGTAAAGGAACTTTGGAGCCAATATAGTGCAGGAACACACAAAAGGATCCCAATGATCCTCGGCATGAATCCGCGTATGTATTTGATGGATCCTAAATGGAATACTGAAAATATTACGTTTGATCAGTATATGCAAGATCCTGCGGCCATGGCAGATGTTCAACTTAAATACCAGTATATCCATCGCCATATTATGATGCAGGATAAAGAAATGGGATTGCCAACAGACGGCTGGACACTATATGGAGATGGACAAAATGTCTGGGAATTCGAATGGCTTGGGGCCGAGCCATATTATCCTGCTGATCATGAACCTTATGTTGTGCCTTTTATTACAAACGAAAATAAATTTGATTATTTAAAAAAACCTGTGCCCAAAACTTTCGAGGGAGTTGGCGCAAGAATGCTTGAATATTATAATTTTTTTAAGAAAATGAAAGATTCTGGTTACACCTTCAAGGGTAAACCAATTGGTGAAATAGGAATCCCAGGAACTTGGTGTGATGGCCCCTTTACCCTCGCATTTGGATTAATGGGCGAGCAAATACTAATGGATATGCTTAGTGATAGACCTTTTTATGATGCTTTGATGGACAAAATTACTACAGCCTGCATAAACCGCGTCAAAGCTTTCAGAAAGGAATTTGGTATTGCGGATGAGCCTCAGATATGTTGCATGGCTGATGATTCGATTTGTCTTTTGAGCACTCAACAATATAAGGAATTCGTACTCCCCTACCAAAAAAGATTTGTTGACGAATGCGGCACACCAGGTAAGACCAATTATATGCATCTTTGCGGTGATGCTTCCCGTCATTTTGCTGCAATACGTGATGAACTGAATGTATTCGCATTCGATACCGGCTTTCCAATTGATTTCAAAAAAATAAGGGATGAATTGGGTGAAAAAGTTGAAATCGCAGGCGGTGTTCACGTTGAATTATTACTAAACGGAAAACCGCAAGATATTTATGATGAAACAAAACGAATATTACTTAGTGGAATTAAAAATGGTGGTAAATTCATCTTGCGAGATGCAAACAATCTCTCTCCTTGTACACCTCCCGAAAATATTAGAGCGATGTATAAGGCAAATTTAGATTTTGGTACATTAATAAATTAATTTTAATTAGGAAAAAAGTATGTCAGTTCGAGTTGGTTTTATAGGATGTGGCAGCATCGGTTCGGTGCATACACAAGCAGCACAAATGTGCAGCGATCTTGGAGAAGTTGTTGGTGGAAGCGATATCAATAATGAACAACGAAATTCATTTACAGCAAAAACCAGTGCACCAGCTTTTTCTGATGCTCTTGAAATGCTTAACACAACAAAACCGGATGCTGTCGTTATCAGCACACCTCCCAATGTCAGATATGCCATGATTAAAGAATGCATAAACCGTAGAATAGCCATTCTTTGTGAAAAACCTTTGGCTTTAAACTTCGCCGAGGCAAAAAAAATAGTTGCATTGGCCAAACCCTTTAAAAAAGTCTGTGCGACAGGTTTTTGCCACAGATTTAATGCAGCTGTTTGCACAATGAAAGATATGCTGCAAAATGGCGACCTTGGTGAACCAATCGAGTTTATAAATTTTTTCGTAGGCCCTGCATCATGGTTAGCTGACACATGGCGTACAGACATCAGCATCAGCGGCGGCGGCAATTTTTATGATAATGGTGTCCATTCAGTTGACCTTTTTAGTTACCTGTTTGGAAAAATTAAATCGTCTTCCGGGATGGCACGATATATGTGGCCGGGACGAGGTGAAGATTCAGGATTTATGATGATTGTTTCAGAAAGTGGAGTCGTTGGACAAATAACCACGTCCTGGGTTTATCCTTATAATGCTTCAACCATTGAAATTGTTGGAACCAAAGGAGCAGTACGGTTTTCTTACGATGCAATTGATGAATTAAAAATTTGTAATGATAGCGGTTCCTGGAAAACTATCAAAATTAATGAAGACAGGCGATTTGTTAATCAGATGCGTGCCTTCCTGCAAGCAGTGAATGGTCAACCTCAAGAGCAACTCGCAACATTCGAAGACGGCATGGAGGCAATTGGAATTGTCGAACAGGTTTGTAAAAATAAAATAAATGTAAATAAAAACTAATAATTGAATTTTAGGAGCAAACAAAATGAAAATTGGAATTATCGGCTTTGATACAAGTCATTCGTATGTATTTCCCGCTTATTTTAAGGAACTGGCACAAAAAACAGATGACAAATATAAGGCAATTCAGGTTGAACTTGGTTGGGCAGGAGATCCTTCAACAGCCGTTCACCCTGAAGAACTTGACAATATGCGCAAAGGCATTAGCGACATTGGAATCAAAGGTGTCGACAGCCTCGAAAAACTGATTCCGCAATGTGATGCATTCATGCTCGAATGTGTAAATGGTGATACTCATTTAGAAATCGCCAAAAAGATTTTGCCTTTGAAAAAACCGACATTCATTGACAAACCATTTGCAAACAATACTGCAGATGCAAAAGAGATAGCAAGTATTGCAAAAAAATACGGCACTCCTTGTTGGAGCAGTTCTGCGTTGAGATTTGAACCTACTATGCTTGAGGCGATAAAAAAAGCAGGAACATGCTTAGAAGCAGATATTTATGGTCCCGCCCCCTACTTTGCTAAAGGTCGAGGCATTGTTTATTATGGAATACATACTTCTGAAATGATTTTTACCATTATGGGTACTGGATTAAAAAGTGTTCAAACAAATTGGCAGGACGATCGCGAAATTATAGTAGGAACTTGGAAAGATGGCAGAAAAGCTGTCCTTCGCGGCAGACGCAAACCTATACACGGTTTTGGCGGCACAGTTCACGGTACAGAAGGTTCGTTCAGCTTCCCCGGCAATGGCGATTTTTATGCAGGCTTAACTCGAAACATAGCAGATTTCTTCCTTACAGGCAGTATACCTGTAACTCTTGATGTAACTGTTGAAGTGATTGCGTTTCTTGATGCTGCTGTGCTTTCAAAAGAACAAGGCGGAAAAGAAATTTTAGTCTAAAGGAATATAAACAATGAGAGGCATTGGTTTAGTTGGTTGCGGCTATATCACTACTTTACTTCGGCAAGGATTACGAGATGCCGGCGGGAACCTTGTAGCCACATGCGATCTGAATGAAGAGAATGGCAAACAAGTCGCTGCAGAATTTGGTGCCAAATATTATAAAGATTACGATGAGTTTTTAGCTAATAAAGAAATCGAAGCTGTGATCATCGCCGTACCAAACTATCTGCATTTTCAATTTGCGAGTAAAGCTGTTGAAGCAGGGAAAATGGTTTTTTGCGAAAAACCAATGACAACGAATATTAATGATTCACTTGAATTGGTGAAATTAGTCCAAACTCATGGCAAGTTGTTTCAGGTTGGTTATATGAAGAGATTTCATCCCGCGTTTGGCCAGATAAAATCTAAATTGGCAAGCGTAGGTCCAATTCTGGGAGCAACCATCAAGTTGTTTATGGCTACTTCTGCAAGACCAGATGGAAAGGTAGATGCTTCAAAAGCCACATGGCATTCGATTCCAGAAAAATCAGGCGGCGGTTTTCTCGTACACTCCGCCAGTCATTCGCTCGATCTTATGCTTTATACATTTGGAATTCCGAAACAATTATGGGGCAACGTTATTTTAGATAAGGCCGGTAATGAATATAATATAAATTCTTTTTTCCTTATGCCAGAAGGTTATTTTGTTCACTTGCAAATGGCAATAGTCCTTGTACCAAGAGTAGGTTATCAAAATACATTTTGGGAGGAAACGGTCGAAGTCATAGCCGATAAAGCGATAATACGTGCTGAAGGTTCTGATTGGCAGGGAATGCTCGCACCCCGGCTGTCCATACGCGAACATGGGAAAGAAACAAGCGAAATAATTCAAGAAAACGCAATGTCCCAATGGTCTGGCGAATTCAATGCGTTTCTTGATGGTATTGCAAAAAACCAATGTCTTGGAAGTTCCGTCATCGATGGGTATAGAGTTGATCAAATAATAGATACGATGAAAACTCTCACCGCAGACCAAAAAATAATCGATTTGAATTTTCTTTATTAAAGAATATGCTATGAAAGCACTTGTATTAACTGGTCAAAAAAAGTTGGAAATTCAAGACATTCCAAAACCAACCTTGATATCCGAAGGGATGTTGACCAGTGTTGAAGCTGTATCAATATGCAATTCCACTGATTACCGAATTTACGCTGCTCCGGATCCAACCGCTGTTTGGCCAAATCAGAAATGGCCCTTTGTACTTGGCCACGAAATCTGCGGCAGAATCGTTGAAATCGGCTCACAGGTTAAAGGCTGGAAAATTGGAGAACGCATTGTAGGTTGGTGTCCGCCTTATGGCGGATTTGCAGAATACTGTCAGGTTTATCCTGACTGGATGGCATCAATTCATGTTCCAGAAAAGTGGCCAGCAGAAGAAACATGCATATTGGAACTGGCGATAGGTTCATGCAGGTCTTTAGTTGATAGCAAAGGAAAAACTCTTATAAACTCCAATAGCAAAGTACTTGTAGTTGGTCTCGGCCCCTCTGGTCAATTTTATACGCAATTTGCCAGACTTATGAGTGCTGCAACTATCATCTGTATAGGCCGCCATGAACAGCGAAGAAGACTTGCTCTTGAATTAGGTGCTGATAAAGTCTTTGATTCAGATGACCAGCCTTACGATAAAATCCTGCAATCTATTGGTAAAGTTGATTTACTTATCGATACCAGCGGAGCAGATCTTAGAAAAGAATTTTATAAGATCCTTCACCCTGGCAGCATGATGGTTACATTTGGTGTTGGCTTTGATTGGACAAGAGAACTACAGGAATTATCAAAACGCCAAATTACAATTTCGGCAGGCAATCGCGAAGAAGCAATGTTTGCTGCCAATATGATTACGGATTGGATAAATTCAGGAAAACTCAAATTAGCACCTTTGATAAGCCATATTATCACTCTTGAAGATATTCCCAAAGTACTCGAAGATATGAAAAAAAATCCGAATAATTATATGAAAGTAGTTGCAAAGATAAAATAACGCAGGATATGAGGTAAAATGAAAAATAATAAACAAATCTGGCCGATAGGAATTTGCAGTTGGTCCCTTGGCGAAGGCTTAGAAGATGTTATTGCTGCAATGAAATCACTCCAATTAAAGCATATTCATTTATCATTGAATCCTGCTATTGACAACTCGCAAAATGAATATATCAAAAATGTAATGCGACAAAAATGGAATATAAGCGCGACTATGGTCGCATTCCCGCAAGAAGATTATTCAACTATCGCTGCGATAAGACAAACAGGCGGTATTCTTCCAGATCCATATTGGGAGGACAATCGTTTAAGAATACTTTCTGCCATAGATATTACAGCCGAGTTAGGAGTCAAATATCTGGAATTTCATTTTGGCTTTCTTGACCATTCTTTACCTTCAGCTATGCAGAAATTTACCGACAGAACATTATTCCTGGCTGATGCTGCGGCCAAGAGAAACGTCGTTTTATTAATGGAAACAGGTCAGGAAAGCGCCTTGGATTTAAATGAATTTTTAACCAATGTCAATCACCCTGCACTTGCGATTAATTTTGATCCCGGAAATATGCTTTTGTATGGAAGCGGAAATCCGATTGAAGCTGTAAGCACACTTGGAAAATGGATTAAGAACGTTCACTGCAAAGACGCTATTGCAAGCAATAAAAAAGATGTTTGGGGAAAAGAAACTGCCTGGGGTGAGGGTCAGTTAAATACTTTATTTTTTCTAGAAACTTTACAAAAAGTTGGATTTGATGGCGTCTTAAATATTGAACGAGAATGCGGAATATCCCGGTTGGTAGATATAAAAAAAGCTATAAAGCTTCTGCAAAATCAAAACTGAATTTAATTCTATTTCGTAGCCACACAAGCATCTCTGAAAACAATTATCTTTATACGCATTTTTGTAGCAATGTAACTGCAGTGGATCCGCCTTGGAGAATTAATAATAATATCGGCTTACCAATGAGAGTATTAAAGCCATGGACACCTCTGACCTACGATACAAATAATAAATCCGTATCAGCGTGGGGACGCACATACAAATGGGCGAACCTGCAACCTCTTGCATGCTGGCAAGGGGTTAGGAGGGGCATATGCGACTTGATTTCTCATGACATCAGCGGTCTGGGCACGCGGGTTAGTAAATAATCATCTTTCTTCAATTACTATTGATTGCAGGAATTGTGGCAGAATGAGTGTGCCGGCTTGATAAATATATACTGCAATAAAAAGTGGTGTTCCTGCCTGTCCCCGACCCATAATTATGTCATCATAGTCTTTCATTTACTCACCATGTTATGGTTCAATGTATCGTTCTAGTTTGAAAATTACCGGGCGAAAGCCATCATTGCAGCAGACCAGCACTTTCCCTTCTTCATTCATCCATGGGTAATTCGCGCCTGATTCAAGGCCACAGATAAACCGGAATAGATCTGTATATGCTCCCGCGCAAAAATCGGGCGGCACTGTCTTCATATCTGCAATGAACTCCTGACCTTCGTGAAAAAGAGGACAAACAGGCGGACCTTTGCATGTGCAGTCAAGCTGAGAATCCGCATGGATGATGTCGCGGTCGAGTTTTTTTATTACGGTTATTTTAACTTTTATCATGTTTTTTTCTCACAGGCGCTGTAATAAAACTTTTTCTAATGAAAACCGTAAAGCTTTAAACAGCAGAAATAAATCAGGTCATTGTTCGGTGCAGCCGTAATGTAAGGCACCTCAGACTTCCGCCGCCGGCTAGTAAAGCTTTTGGACGGAAAAATATCATCTCAATTCCTTTTTGGCTAAGTAATTTCCGCGTGGAATCATCAAGAGCTGTGTCATAATGAAAAATCACTCCCGGTTCAAGCGGTACAAAACTACAGGCAAGCCGCCGTTGCTCAGAATCGGAAACATTGATCAGTTCAACGCCACGGTCCTGCATACATGTCTTAAAGTCAACTTTATGAACCTGTCCATGTTTGTAAAGGTGCGTACGTTCAAAAGCCGGAAGATAAACCAACGAGACTCGCTCGGTGATTCTGTTATAAATAGTGTCAGGATGCATGTACCGGCGGGCTTTGGGAATTTTGACAAAGAAAACTTCATCAAATATTGACAAAGTTTTTGTAATAAATTTCTTTATTGATTTAAGAGTATGGCGTTCTGTTTCAGCAACCAAAACTGTTTTGGGTGAGAGCAGAAGGCAACCTTCAAAGGCATCATCTGGTTCATCAAATTCAGAAAATATCGGGATTCCAATATTTTGCAGAGCCTCTTTCACAACAATATGCTCATTTCTTCTGCTATCCCACGCCATACATGAAAGTATTGCGCCTTTGCTCGATATTACAGCAGTATCGTGCATATAGGTGATATTTGGCATTCGGGCGAGTTTTTGAAGAGGACTTTCAATATAATCCACAAGTTCTAAAACCTCCACACCATAAGATTGTAAAAGTTCAGTGTATGCCTGATGTTCATCTCTAAAGGCATTAATATCCGGGACGCTATCAAATAGCCAATCATAGTGATTTTCGGAATTTATAATCTCCAGTTCACCACCCGGCCTATGCACCATCACTCGTTTTAACCTGCCGAAGCATTCACACCCAAAGCATCCGGTATTATTCATTATCATCGAATTCATTAGTATTCTCCGCTATTTTTTTGCTAATATCATGACATTATCGCCGGTTGAATCAAACCAGCTTTGGATAATGTTATAATTGTATTCCTTCATATAAGCCAATAATTGGGTCATACGGTATTTATATGTAAATCCCATCCCGATTATTTCGCCTTTGGAAAAAGTAATACTATCAGCTCCGCACTGAACTGTCGCATTCCTGGTAAACTTAATTTGTTTTCGGGTTCTATATATCTGACCCCACGGACTATCTACCTGTATAAGTTTAAGCTCAAATTGGCAACAATCAGGATCCATACCGCGAGATACAAGAGGTGCGATATTGAATTTTATATTCTGGGAAGAGTTATATACTTCCTCGACATCATGGCGCCATTTCTCTTCCCGCTGCGGGTGACTTGAACACAGATGGCAATCAAAAAGAAATAAATCTCTTTCATTTAAATTTCTTGAAACCTGCTTCAGCAGTTGCATCGGATCGTAGTTACAGAAATTATTTCCCAATAGACAAAGCAATACCGGACGCCCCCAATACTGCGCAAGTATTTCCATATCTTCACAAAATGCAACAATGCCATGCAAATCAATCCGCAGCGCACACAGCATTTCCATTGCAACATCTACCATCTGGCTGCTCACATCAACTATCTGGCAGGAAAGTCTTCGATTTTTGAGCAACTCGGTCAATAGGATAAATTCTTTTTTTGCATCAACTGCACCAATACTCACAAGAGTGCTTATATCCCGGGCATGAGAAGCAATTGAGCCGGCGTGCTCTTTCATCAGCGCAGTCAGACTGGCTGCAATGGGAAATCGCTCGTTAGATTCCAATGCCAGCCAGTTTTCTTTTCCCTGCTCGCTTATATATAGGAAACTATCAGGTAATAGTCTCTGCTGAAGAAATGTATTAAGCATTTTCTCAAGAGATTGGGCATTTATAATTTCGATTTTTTCCATACGCTATTCCATATAAATTTATTTGAAACATTGGCGACATTCAGACCGCAGAGCCTTTAGCGGCCCAGCGCCTTCGTTAACTCCCACTGCATATGCATACCCGCGACAGCCGATACATTCATTCAGATGCGAACAATCGCGGCATTTGCCTTCGAGGTGTTTTTGAATATTCCTGACATACTTGAACAAGGGGTCGCAGTAAATTTCTTTAAGTGAGCGTCTGAATACATTATAAGGATACACACCATCTCTCTGAAAAGCAGGATGCTGATCAAACTTAGTGGGAGCGCAAGGCCGAACATTTCCCTCGAGAGTAATATATAAGCTGTAAAGATGCTGCAGACATCCGCTTGCTACCAGCGGTGTATAAGCGAGCCAATTATAGCCATAGTGCTTGCGATCAATTTTAAGCAGCCGCAATTTATGCTCTTTAATTTCTTCTGTTGAAAGGTATTGATTTTGAAGCATATCAAATGCGCGTCCTGTGGGCGTTAGTACTTCCATATTTGGGAAAATCCGATTTGTGCGGCAATAGTGCCAGATATCTTCAACCTCCGATAGATTCATGCGACAGCTCACAAACGAAACACCCAACCGCAAAAGATGTGAGCCATCCGGATTTGTAAATCCAGCGTCAATAAGATGATTCAGACCCGCTCGAATTTTTTTAAATGCCCCTTTGCTGCCGGCCAGATAGTCTTGAACCGATGATTGTAGAGAATCGCATTTGCCCATTATTGATGCATTGTTATCAAAAAGAAAACACGCCAGCTCTGCCGTAATGTTTGTTGTATTGGTAAATACCATTGGAATCATTCCATTGGCCCTAATAAAGGAAATGAGCTCTCGAAATTGAGGATGCAAAGTCGGTTCCCCGCCTCCGATTACGACAATGGATTTGGCTCCGAGTTCTGCGGCTTGAGAAACTATTTGTTCAAGTGCCGCAAAATCAAGTTTATCCACCAATTCGTCACTGCTTTGCGCATAACAGTAGCGGCATCTGAGATTACACGACCGATTTGTTTCTATTCGTATTGCAAGTAATCTATTATCATCTCTTGCCTTGTATGCCTCTTCGGGTTCATACGTATATCCCGTTAATATCGGCGGCCTTGTATAAAGCTTGCAGATATTTCCAGCGATAACATTTTCATTTACTGCCATGTTCAACTCCAAAAATTATTTCTGCGCAGCAGTTTTGAGCCGCAGTCCTCTTGGTACCACTGCTTTTTCAACCAAACCAAATAAGCCTTCTACACCCAAAGCCATTATCGCGGCAGGAATCGCCCCTTGCATTATCAGGCCCGGATTATCCAGGCGAATGCCCGTTAGAATTGATTGTCCATAACCGCCGGCGCCGATAAAGGCTCCCAGTGTGGCGGTACCTACACTTATAACTGCTGATGTTTTTATGCCCGCAAGAATTGCTCCTGAGGCCATAGGCAGTTCCACTAACCAAAGCCGCGGCAGAGTTCCAAGCCCAAGCGCAATTGCAGATTCGCGTATACCTATGGGGACATCATCAAGGCCAACTTGTGTATTGCGTATTATCGGCAGCAGGCTATATAGGAATATAGCAATCATTGCCGGAAGTGCCCCAATTCCAAATAATGGGATGAGAAACACCAGCAGAGCCAGTGACGGAATCGTCTGAATTATTCCAGCTATACCCAAAACAGGTTTTGAAATTTGTTTTACCTTAGCTGCCACGATGCCGGTGGGTACAGCAAGCAAAATTGCGGCAAAAAGAGCGATAATGACTAAGCGTAAGTGTTCGAAGGTTCGCTGGGCAATGCTGGATGCAGTACTCTGAGCTTTAACATTGTCTCTGATACCGAACATCTGCCACAGTGCCTTTGATGCAACTTGTGATTCAGGAATTCTGCTGAGTTTAGCTTGTGCGTTCATCTCGATCATATAGGCTGCCGATATCCGATTTTCCAGGCTGACAAGTATCCTCACAGCTTGAGGTTTTTGTTTTGCCAGATCGGTGCGATACAAAAAAACGGCATCATACTCTGGAAAATAGTGTCGATCATCTTCCAGGATTGTAAGATTGTAATACTTTATCTCAGCATCAGTCGCATAGAGGTCAATTACGTCAATCGTTCCAGCGGCAAGTCCCCGATACGCTAGATCGTGATCAAGCCCCCGAACATTTACCTGTGGAAGATTATATCGAGTACGTAAGCCGGGCCATCCGTCTTTTCTATCCATAAATTCATTTGAAAATCCAAATTTCAAAATTTTAAAATTGGCCAGATCGGAGATTTTGGTAATGCTCAATTCAAGGGATTTCTCTCTGTTCATCCCAATCGCATATGTGTTATTGAAACCAAGCGATTTTGTCATACTTATTCCATGCTTAGCAAGCTCATCGATCAGTTGCATCTGAGAATAAAGTTTTCCTCCAAAGATTTCTTCTCGAATAGTGCCGCTGTATTCCGGATATACATCAATTTCGCCTTTTAACAGCGCACTCCATAATATGCGAGTACCTCCCAGCTCACGCATATGCACAGTTTTGACGCCACCATCTGAGAGTGCCTGTGAGGCAATTTCACCCAGAATCACAGACTCCGTAAATTTTTTTGAACCGACCTTAACCGCTGAGTCTTGAACCGTAGCAAATACTGCCTCAACTGATAATATAATTATGATAATCACCTTCATGCTGTCGACCTCGTGAGAGTTTCAGTTGGTTGCCGTTGTGCATTAATAAATCGGCTTACAAATGAATCCTGATGGTTTTCCAGTAGATCACCATAGGTTCCAGATAGGACAATCTTGCCATCAGCTATAAGCACAATTGTATCTGCAAAATATGCGGCTTCTGATAGATCGTGCGTAACCATAATGACAGTTTTCTTTAAATCGTGGAATATTCTAAGCAGTTCGTGCTGAAGATCTGAACGTATCATAGGGTCTAAAGCGCCCAGCGGCTCATCAAGCAACAGTATTTCAGGATCGAGCATCAGTGCCCGCATGAGACTGACTCTTTGCCTTTGCCCGCCTGAAAGCTCCGCTGGATATCTGCCCATAAAGTCAGGGTTAAGTTTAACAAGATCAAGCAATTCATTCAGCCGCTGGTTAATTCGCATCTTATCCCATCCAAGGTGTCTTGCCATAATACTAACGTTTTCACCAGCCCTCAGATGCGGAAACAGACCTCCATCCTGAATCACGTATCCCATCTTTAATCGAATGGACTGCACAGTTTCAAGGGTGATAGGTTTAGAAACAAAGGTTACCATACCTGAATCGGGCCATAGCAAGCCTGTCATTAGTCGAAGCAAAGTACTCTTGCCGCAACCGCTTGGTCCAATGAGAACAGTTATTTGACGCTGCAAAAATGAAATATCGATTGGGCCCAGATTCCATTTACCGAGGCTTCTGGTCACATTTTTTAATTCCAGCATACTATTCTTCATAAATTACATTCAAATCAAGTTTGAAAAAGTTTGCTTCCACACCACAGTTTCCACAGTAGAAAAGAGATTATCCGTGACAAATTCATTTGTAGTTACAATGGCTCCGGCGTAGTTTGGGATAGTGACATCGAGAGCAATGTTCATCCCTATATCCGAATAATTCGCCGATCAAGTGTATCTGGAAGCCTATCGATAGAAATATAAGGAAAATGCCGAAATTTGATTCGTGATTGCCTAATACAGTGCTGAAAATCTCCGTATCCATATTTTTTGGAAGTAAATGTGAACGTTGGAGCAAAAGTGCAGCGGGGTAAAGACGGAATAAAAGTACGGCACTTTAATTGTTTTCTGCGAAACAATCGGTTTTTATCGCTGTGTTGGCGATAAAACAAAACTATTTTGGCGGAAATAAAGTGTATCGCAATATGGACCAGTGGATTGAAATCAGTTGGTAGAACTGAGTTTCTTTCCAGACCGGATAAACGATTATTACAAAATATGCTCGTCACCATCTGCCGTCTGGGCTAGAGGTTTAGTAAATAACCATCTTTCGTCAATAACTATCGATTGCAGGAATTGCGGCAGAATGAGTG
>Ga0154577_1071_pt2 | contig 30585 bp, 38 predicted proteins | sample RifGroF2_FD_116006 | JGI IMG/M metagenome (GOLD analysis project Ga0154577, IMG submission 116006) | Planctomycetes bacterium GWF2_42_9
CAAATCTTCTCTTTCGAGCCACTCGGCAGGATTGTTTTCCGGAGGTATTGCTATATTTTGTATTTTATTCTTGGCCTGATAAACCCTGATTCCATCGGTGGATAAAACAAGTTTATCTTTAGGCCAGGCTATAGCCTGCCAAGTATCGCCATACCAATTGTGCGGAGCAATTGCGGGAAATAAAATATCTCTCTTTGCCCGCCAACATACCGGATTAGCTGTTTGCCCATTCCGAGTGTCTGCGTTCCAGCTTACACAATCGTCTTTTTCGTAACTGCGGCTCTTTTGCCAAATATCGGCACGTATTTTTGTCTCATAACGCTGGGTTGTATTATTGTAATAACAGTTCGGCGGCCCGGCATAAAACAATGCCCACTGGTCGCTAAATTCGTATTGAACGTTCGGTTCTGTTTTTATAACACTAACAGGACATTCATTAGTTCCGTTTGCCGCAGTAACTTTCCACAGACTGCCTTCACAAAATTTTATTGTTCCTACCGCGTAATTTCCAGATGACCATAGAACCGGAATTGAATTTGTATAAACTATATGCTGATAGATATCTTCTTTGTTTTTCCAGCGAAACCAGCGATTTGCGCCATACGAGGTATCGAAAAGAGCAATTTCAAGCATTCCCTGACCGTGAACCAATCTTGTGCCTTGTGATGGATACTGCCAATTTATTTTGTTTTCGTCCCACTGATAAACTGATGAATCGAATTGACCTGCCCACGCAAATGAACGCAGCATAACTTTCAGCCGCAAGTCTCTATACGCTTTCCACAGATCAATATCTATCCTGACTCCTTGCTCAACCGCTTTTCTAATCAGCTTCCAATCGGCAATTTCATTTATGATTTGATTGTTCATTTAATAAACCACCTTGACGACACTTTTTCCTGAAGTATCTGTAATTGACATGATATTGGCGGTTTCAGTTTCGCCTCGATTACTTAAAGTATGCGCCAGAAAATATTTTATTACCCCATTTACTGTTCTGCTGACAACTCTGACAATATCGCCAACTTGGAATATTGGAAATGTTTCTTTAAGCAGTATTGTTTCATTCTGCTCGACATGCTCGATTAGAATTTCAGGAAACTCTAAATATTCTGCTGTATTTTCAGGTGGACTTAGTTCCATATTTGCTACAGCCGGGTCTGCTGTAACTTTATATGTTGTATTGTTTGGCTCATAATATATTATTTCTTCCTTCAAATATGGATCATCCGCAGGATTCCAGGGCTTGTAAGTTTTTCCGTAAATCCTGCCTTCATAAGTATTATTGCCAGCATATTCGACTGTAAGCTCACCCGCATCAACATTGGGCTCATCCGGCACCTTTGAAAGAATTACCCATAAAGTACTGTCGCCACCTCCCGCGCTACCTCCACCAAATCTGATGATGCCCCATTTATCGCCTGTTCCTGGCTCTTTCCATAATATTAACGCTGCACCTGATTCTGTGCTTTTTAATTTTGCTTTATCGTCAGTTTCTATGTCGCCGCAAGTGTGCGCTTCATCAATAACGTTTATTTTTACCGCGGTAAATCCAGCTGCATACGCTCTGCCAATTGAACCTGCTGCAATAGGCTCGCATGTTATCACAAATCTGCCGCCACTGTGACTTGCCGCCGATGGTGATACACCTGTAAAGCAAATGCTATCTTTAAAACTATTGCTGTTTACATCTATTTGGGTACCAGATATGCCAAGTATTCCAAATCTATCAACCAATGTATCTGTTGTATTTTTTACGAAAACTATGTTTGCAGGTAGTGACTGTGGTATATTTGTATTTACATTGTTTTTCCGTTTTACATAATCTTGGGCAGCATCTACCATCGCATTGTATGTACTTGCAGGGATTTTGAGCTTATCGCCATTTCTGACTTTTTTAAATGTATCAGCCATTTAATCCCCAAGCCCTAACGCAGAAAAGTTTGCCGATGGATAGACTTCATGGACATATACAGATTTTGGGATTTGAATAAGACAGTTCTGGTCTGTACTTTTTTCATACCTGACCCACAGATATTCCCAGCCTTTTTTGTTTATACCTGTGATACTGCCGATTGTGATATTAGTTTTATTCGGGCTTGCTGCAAATTTATAGGTTATCTCCCAATCACCGAAACGTCCGCTCTTTGCCCCTGAAGCTCCGGCAAACAAAACTTCACCCGCTGCAAAGCCATGCCAACTGCTGGCATTGACTTTTCCAACCAGATTGAATATTGATAATTTAAAACCTGTATCAATATTGAGCTTGTTTACAACCCTTGTCTCACTGAAGTTAAAAACAGGCACAATAATATCAATGCCATTAACAGAATTATCATCAACATTGATTGCGCCTTGAAAGTCAGGCGCATTTGCTCCATATTTATGAACTTGCAGTGGAGATATGGTTTGTGTGATTTTTTGAGTGCCACCGCCAGTGTCGAAGCTGTACTCAAATTTATCTTCCTCTTTTTCGTTATAGTTATAATTTACAGTGCCAAGCCAGATTCTATCAGAAATTTGCTCGACATCGTAAGAAGCCCTGGGAATTTCAGCAGTTCCCCATTTATCTGGCGAGTTGCCAACAAGAGCTTGAATTGCTTCGCCATCATCGCTTGTTGCATTGGGGTTTTGCACATCATAAGTTTGAGTTATGATATATTCAACGCTCGCACTTCTTGCATTACCGCCAGAGCGTTTTCGTCCTGCCCATCTTTCTTCAACTGTAAATGTCGCGGCCATGTTATTCCCCAAACTCTGCGCCGCCATCAGCAGTATTATCAGCAATTTCCTCTGTGGCTGCTGCTGTGCGCATTGAAGCATCTGCGATTTTCTGCATTACTCCGCCTGCTCCCATCTGGCCCAGGCCAAATGCGCTGAACGTTCCTGCAATCGATGCTTTATCAAGACCGCTTGCCTGCCAATCTTTTTTGGGCGCAGTGAGAGCTTTTGCGGTAGGCGCAGCCGGCTCTTTGACTTTTGCTACTGCTGCATTAAATTCGTTCTTAGTTTTTGCAAGTTCCGCCGCTGTCTCTTGTGAGGCTTTTTTGTTTTCTTCAATTATATTTTGAAGACCATTTTCTACATACTGGTTTGCAGCGCCCAAGCCTGAATCGAATTCTTTTTTTGACTGCTCTCGCCTTTTGGCTCTGCGAGATTCGATTTCATTTAAGGAATCTTCTTTTTCTTTATCAATTGCAGCACGTTTAGTATCTGCCTCTTTATCTATTTGCAAAAGCTTCGAATCGGATGCGTCCTGACGATCCTGTTTGTCCTTGGAGAAACTTTCTTGTAATTCTTTTTCGGCAGCTGCCGCATCGAACTTGGAATCAGTTATTTTTTTCCACCATATCCAGACCCGCATAAGTTTTTTTGCAACCCAATCAATTGTATTTCCCCACCATTCTTTGAATGTGACCCAAATCGATTGAAAGAATTGAACACAATCAACCCATGCAGTTTTTAATAGTGCTACGGCACGCGCCCAGGTTCTTTGTATAAATGCAGCTGTCTCTGCAAAAGCAACCTCAATGCCGTAAACGGTCGCATACCAGGCAACTGCAATTGAGTAAACAAGTGCATACCAGATTTCAGCAATGAACAATTTTATACTGTGCCAATATCCAAGCATCCATTCTTTCGCCCGGAGCCATTCCATTTTTAGAAATAAAAATGCTATTTTGGCCGCTGTTCCGATATCACCATTGGCCAGCGCCGCTGTAATACCGCCTATTGCGTTTGTCGCATCAGTTCTTAATGTATTGAAACATCCGCCCAGCCAATTAAGCAATTGTCCGCCGTAACCTGTAAAATATAAAAATACCCCGGTCAATGCTGTAACCGCTGTAATTATCATTCCGATAGGTGACATCAAAAACATTAACGCTGTTCTTATTGCTGAAAAGCCCGTTCTTATTACCGCAATCGCTTTACTTACAAAAATCATGGCATATCCAAATGCGACAAACGCGCCGCCTGCGGCAACCAGTGAAGCGGCAAGATAGAGCACCATGCGAACAAGCCCGCGATTTTCTTTAATCCAATTTGAAATTTTGCCAACGATTACAGCAATTTTATTTGATAAATCCGTAATAATTGGAGCAATAGCTGCGCCGATATTCGCAAATGACATCTTTATTGTTCGCCACATTCGATTTAATGCATCATTAAGTTCCTCCGCTGATGCTGCATCTTCACTTGATAGTACTAGCCCAAGCCGTTTGGCTTCCTCCATCAATTCATCTAATCCGGCTGCTCCTTTTTCAAGCATAGGCAGCAGTGCCGTTCCGCTCTTGCCCAAAAGTTTCATAGCAATTGCAGCACGCTGGGATGGGTCTTGAATCTGGCTTAATCTATCTGCCAAAAGCCTGAATTGTTCCTCAGGCTTTAAACCAGAAAATGATGAAGCATTAAGGCCGAGCATTGCAAATATATCCGTCGTGGTTTTTAATCCCATATTTGAATCAAGAATGCTCTGCTGCATTTTGCGGATACCTTTTTCAAGCGTTTCTATATTGCTTCCCGATTGTTCAGCGGCAAAACCTAATGCGCTTAGAGACTCAACTGAAACTCCTGTCCTTTTTGACATTTTTGCAATATTGTCTCCGAACGTTGAAAAATATTTCGCAGCACCGATCAGAGGCGTTAAAATTGCAGTACCCACGCCCATCATCTTTGCGCCAAAAGAAGAAATTGACTTTCCCCATTTTTTTATATCTGTTTCAGCGGCCCTGAGCCCGCGCATTAATTTGCTTTTATCTGCAAAGATTTCGACATATGCAGCACCTGCTTTTATTGCACTTGAATTTGCCATCTTCTTCCTTCGAAAGCTTCTTTAAATAATCTTCTGGACTCTGCGTCCTTAACTTCAATTGAGTTGGCCCGCTTTCGTTTCTTTGCATAATAAGGATTAAAATCCATAGGATGGTACGTTTTGCTCTTTTTGGGATCGCTGTTGATATTGCACAATAGTGCCATGAGTGCAGAAACTCTATTCCATTCCATCCTGTCGCGAAACTCAATCGCTTCGCTCATCCACCATAATTCGCGTAACGTTAACGGCGCGGGGTCAACACCTAACAGTCCTGCTATGATGTAGATTGTTCGCCAAATATTTCCGTCAGCTTTTGACTCACATCTATCTCGTCCATTTTCTGCGTCACCCGCGCAATCGCTATGTCTATCATCTTCTGCTGGGTCGCTGCCGCTTTGGCTCTGTCGGTCCGACCCCGTTTCTGGAAAAAATCAATTATCTCACTGTAAAAGGCCGTTTGTGCAGCAAGTATCACATCACCGCCAAGGGCCTGGCCAAACTGCTCGCTTGTAATTTGCTGTGAATCTGCCTGGGGTTTAATCATACAATAAAGCACATCGCACAATAGAATCTCATCTGTGCCAAGCCTTGTAAGTAGTGGTGGATCACCAGCCTCCGGCTCGAGTAAATTAACACCTAATAAATCACGAACTCGTTTTGCGCAGTCAATTGTTAAACTAAGAGTCCAATTTCTGCCTGCGCTATCTGTAAAAGTTTTCATGAATACCTCTCAATAATATTAACCGACTACTACAATGTCTTCCCAAGCCAAGTACTTGCTGAGCTTGGCTGTAACATCAACTGTAATGGCCTCTTCCAAATTTTCTTTTCTATCAAACTTTGTAATTGCAAAATTACCACGTGGCCCGGAGCTTCCATCAGAGTCCTTCGCACCCGTCAGAGCTGCAAGGCACACCGTTGTACTATTGAGCATTGCAGTTTTTATGGCTGTAAAAAACGCATCACCAGGTTTCCAATTCATTGTCCATGACAATTCACATTCACGCAGCGTCGCCGCTGTTGCCCGCCAACCACTATTTGCGCGTGTGCTGATATCGCACTCACCAGCCGATACCGAAACAGTCAAATCTTTTACATTTGATGCTTCCGTCATTGCTGATAACTCTGCGTCGTTTGTGCCGTGATATAATTTTGCATTGATGCCTAAAATAAAATCTGCTGCTGCCATTTTGATTACTCCTGAAAATGATTATTTCTTAACGCTGTTTTGCCATAAAGCTGCCATTCGCGGCTGGTTTACTGTTAATGCCGGACCCATAAAGGGTCGCGCAGCGATATGAACATTCTTACCTTTTATTCTTGTACTTCCGCTATATTCAAGTGTACGCGGCACATCTTTACCTATTGCATTTAATGCAACCGGCCCAACAAGAACTGACCTGCTGGATGGATCGAACGAATAATAAATATAGTTTCGAAGCAGGCCCGTATGACTCAGTGGCGGTTTTCCGGGTTTACTTACCGCATTGTGAGAAGGTGCTTTCTTAATAGACCTTCTGGCAGTAAGTCTTATCATACCGCCAATTCGATTTAATACTTTCCGCGTTGCAGAATCAACCGCCGCTAAAACAATCGGACTATCAAAGAACAAAGTTTTTACTTTGCAAAGTGACTGACCAAAATTAGATACTTTTATCGCCATTAGCCAAAATACCCGAAAAATAAATCCGCACGTGTCACGTTCGTAAGTGAAATTACTTCCGCAGCAATCCATGCGATATCAAGTCCATCGAAACTAATAGTTGTCATGAGATTATTACCGCTATTAATTGCCTTAATACCCGTTGGCCAATAAGATGTAATTGCGGCTGAATCGGCATATCGCGTCAAAGTAGTTTCTTCTTGTGTTTGCGGGTCTTTATTGCAGGTCATTGTGCCAAGTGTAAATGTGATGTCTGCGATAAGCTGTGCTGGGCCCGAGTGTGGGTTTCTGCCACCCCAGAGACGAACACCGACAGTTCCGTTTTCATCGCCAATTGCTGCAAGGATTAATTCCAAACCTCGGATAGCGGCAGAATTGATATTTTTGGCAAATGAGGGCTTATTATCAAAAGTATTTGCATTGAGAACTGGATTATCAACCGCATCGACGGATCGTAAAACTTGCCAACCTGAATTTGTTCTATGATTATTCATTGTTTTTCTTCATATAAAAGAGTCTCGGCCATAGGCCGAATCATCAGTTTTTCACTTTTAGTTTTACACTTTTAACTATTAAACAAATCTGTTTAACCTTCTAAATGGACTTGCTGGTGCTAATGTTCCTGTCACATTTCCACAAACAATGCCTTTTTTTAAATTTGCTGCATCAGGCACAAGAGCTAAAATAGATGGATTTGGATTGCCCCAAATTTCCCAATAATTATCTGGATTTGGTGCATAAACCATGCTTCCAGTTACCGGCATAGACCACTCCGAGCTTATCATATTGCAGCCGTTAAGAATTGCAGGAAACGCCATACTTTTAACTGCTTCACAAAATGAACCGGTGCCTGCAATTAAAGTTGAATTTTCAATTATGCAGCTACCGTCTTCCAGACGAATAGCATTTGCATCAAAACCTGTGCCGCCGATAAGAGTACAATTATTAATGTACAAATTTGCAACATCATTATATTGCGCACTAAATACACAAGATGCATATTCTCCTTCAGCCATCAGGGTTCCATTGTAAATATTTGCAAACGTAGTCATGCCGGTCAACTGCACACCCAGCGAATAATCGCCGGTTGCTATAATGTCACCATACAAATTCAAGGTGGTATTGTCTTGATACATACATATTGCACCGTTTTCGGTGCCGTTTGCTATTAAATCCCCGAAAATCGTAACATCTGAATTTGGCTGTATATCAATGCTGCTGTACTGCGTATTATTTTCAATGTCTGCATGTATGACCAGACCAGTGCCAGCAAATCTGAAAAAATTAACATCACATATTAATTTAGCGCATGTCAAATCTGTGCTAATTGTAAATATTTTGCCATTTGTATAAAATGTGTCTGTGCTGTAATCAGTTACCTCAGTATCAAGCCAATCGCCTGTTCCATTTGGCAGAGAATTCCACTGATGGAATGAATTGAAATTCTGACTAGCAAGTTGTGCATACCAGTTTGCCACTATATCGCTTTCCTTATAGAATTGATTGCTCCTATTATGGCTACAAGCCCATCAAATAACGGCGCAACTTGCGGAGCCAGTGTTACTAAATCCGCCGGCAAATTCATTATGTCAGGTATCCTTATGCTTGCGTGCTGTCCTGTTGCTTTTACCCAGGTACCATCGGTATTGATTGCACCGGCCAAAGTAATATTTGCAGATACACGCAGTTGACCACCTACAATTCTTGACGATAAAACAATATTTGATGCATAAACAGCATTTGGCGTTTCTATCTGTGTTTCAATCGGTAAAGGCATTTTATTTTCCTTATTCAATTACTTTGAAATTTAATGTTACAACGCTTGTAAAAACGCTAGGCGGCTGAATATGCTCAACCGAATACAATGGATCAATTGATTGTTTGAAACATACAGCGCCGATATCCTGATAGATTTTCTTGCGAAAACTTTTGGCAATTGCCAAAACAAGCTCTGTTAGAGCTGTAACCTCAATATCATCCGGCGCTTTTACCGCTTTTTGAATAGCGATATCTATTTGGTAATCGAATTCACTGCTATTGCGGCTGGAATTTGTGATATTTACGCTTTTAGGAACAACTGTAACTCGCAGAGTTGACAAATCCTTCAATTCGTAAAATGGAAAAAGCGTCCTTACAGCAGTAAATGGCAAAGCAAAGTTACTGTCATTTAAACTCTGAACAATTTTTTCAGCTAATTGCAAAACCATATTATTCTTCATCCTTCTTTACAGCAGCCAAACCATCCGGATTATCCATCTTAAATGCATTTGCATCTAATAAACACGGCCGCTCTCTGCAAACAGCACAAAAAGTCTGGATCGCATTTATCAGTCTTTCCTCCTGCGAGCTTTTTTCCTTAATGAGTTTTTGAAGAGAGGCAACCAGGCAGTAATTGCTGTACATAAGATATGCAACAAGGGCAAAACAAAGACCCAATTCACCATATTTCATGAACTGGTCGGCTATAGTTACAACGTCATTGGCCTGACCTGCGCCGGACGCAAGCATGTAAAATGGAATAGCCGACATAAATATCTTAGTTGTTAAGGACATCTAAATTTCCTTTGTATGAAAGCGAATAATTTTGTGGTAAGGATCGCTGTATCGCCAACAGCCATCGTCCAGAAATAACGCTTCATAAGTTTTGCCTTCGATTTCAATACGGTCACCAGTTTTGGGAACCGTTAATAGCCCATCAATAATTAAATCTTCTGCCTGAAATAAAAAATCAGTTACTTGTCCGCCAATCTTAAAACCCGAATCATCTTCTATCTGATAATTTGTTTTGCCAAAGCTGGCGCAGATATTTATCGTATCTGCGCCGCGTTTATAGATAACTGTTTCCGATGCATGCAACTTCAATTTGTCCGCAAGAAATTGAACCCCGTTTTTCAAAAGATTAACCATAACGACTCACAAATTCTAAATCCTAATATCTAAGCCCTAAATAAATCCTAATTACCAAAATTCGAATTTTGAAATTGTTTAGAATTTAGCATTTAGTGCTTAGGATTTTAGTTCTCTTGTGCCCAAGTTCCGTGAATTGCTTTAATGCGGTAACCATCAGTACCGTCAGCAACAAAAGTAATGAAGTCACCTTTCTTGGCTGTTGCCTTGGTATTGGAGAGTTTTTTGCCGTCGCCGCCTGCTGCGACACCAAGACCGCCGAGGTTTTTATCCGCCGCCTGGAAATCTACTTCGACAAGTGCCCCACCATCAGCAGCCATGTTCATAATCGTAAATTCAAGACCAACGGCAGTCGCTGGCAGCGTAATTACTGTATTGTCAGCTGTACAATCGTAGCAACTGCCGGATTCAGTTACTGCTGCGTTTGCACTTGCCGCCTTAGTGATTCGGGCATTTCCTGCAAATGTTGGAATCCGAGCATCGAATTTATTCAATGCAACATAAACAAACTGATCTGCTGCTGCAGCAGCAATTACTGCCGTGCCAAGCAAGGTATCGCCAGCTGCCTGTGCATCGCCGCCAATTTGTGTAGCAGCGCCGCTTCCTGCGACACCGCCCTGCGGATTGCCATCAGCATCGAACCAGACAGTCAGACCTGCTGCAAATGCCTCGTTCTTTTTGGGCACTGCAAAAACGCCTTCAACTGCTAATGCGCCTTTTACATTTGCAGGGATATCGAGCTTTGTTATGCCGACAAGACCTTTTTGTACAACGATTGTCCCAGCTGCTACATCAACAGCCGGTGTGTAATCGATTGATTTGCCATTTTGATAAAAACTAATCATTTTAAAATTCTCCTATAAAAAATATCTGAAAACTGATAACTGAAAGCTGACAGCTAACTCCTAGGCTTCACCCTTGAACTTCACAGCGCCGCGATAATCCTGTTCTCTTACGCCGAAATCAATAAAGCCTCTGAACTGAATACCGAGCGTGTTGAAATCGGCATCGGTCTTTTCAACTGTTGGCTGATCGATTCCATTGAGGAACGCAACTTCCAGGGCAGGAAGTCTGTTAGGATCAGCAAACAGATACCATGCCTTTGAACTATATCCTGCAAAAGATGAATTGCTCAAATAGCTGCTCGATACCACTTCATATTTACCAATATGCGGATTAGATGCTGGTTTACCTTTGTTGGCCGTTGTAGTTTCGTTTAATGTTGGTGACTTCATCAATAAATCAGCTGGAACTCTCAGTGCCGTTGGCACAAGGATTAATGAAGGTTGAACACCCAGCGGTTTGCCGTTTGGTTTTGTTTGTTCGCCAAACACTACCTCGGCATCTGTCAATGAATCAACACCTAATGCTGTATCTGCCCCATCTTTATAATTCTTATGAGCCGTCGAGAAAAAGCTCGATGGATTTGAAAGCAAAAGACCCCACACTGCATCAGCTATTGCCTCCGCTGCGCCCATACCAATCTGCCTGGGCACATCCGTAAAAGCTGCCAGATCATCATTGATAATCATCTGGCGAGTCAGTGCAAACATGATACCGTGAGTATCAGCCTTCTGGCCGTACTTCTGCTCATCGATTTTACCATGTTTCAATTCTCCATCGGGGCCAACCTGCTCGAATTTGAAACTTCCGGTCATACGATACCGGCTATGTTCTTTAAAATCGTTTACACTTGCAATCTTGCAAATCTTTCGCCATGCATCTTCAATATAGTTATAACCTTCCAAAAGCATTTTATTAGCTACATTGGAAAGTATCCCCGGCAGCGATGCTGTACTGAAAGCCGCTGCAAGCCATGCCGATGCATCCCTGCGGAATCTTGGCAGCTGCATTGCGCAAATCTGCTCACAATATTCCTGGATACCAATACCGCGAAGTTTTTCAGCTGCATCAAGCGTCTGGTCATCGTAATATTTTTCGAGTCTGGAACCTGAGATACCTGAAGCCATCAATGCAACTGCCTCAAAGACCTTTGGTGTTGCGGTAATTTTCTGCGAAGAGATAATATTTACATTTGGTCTGGATGCACGAAGAACCTCAAGTTCGCATTTGCTCTGGTCCCATCCTTCTGCAATTGCCTTTGCTTCGATATCATCGTATTTGCCGCAGCAGATTTTCTTGATAGCTGCGATACGAGAAGTTTCCGCTGCGGCTGCTGCCCTGATATCTGCAGTTGTGGATTCTGCGGTAATAGTTTCATCTTTATTTTTTTCTTGATTTTCCATAGTATTCTCCGTTAAACTTGCGGCAATCGTCGCCGAGGTATTGTTATCAGCACCAAGGGTTACAAAACTAATCTCACCTAATGTCGCCCTTCGTGCTATATTCATTGGGCCGGCAAATTCCTTGCCGTTTACTTTAGCGATGTTGCCTGCTTTGATAAATTCGACCTGGTCTGCTCGTGCCCCAATCGATGCTTGCCATTTAAAACCTTTATCTGCCAGGGCAATTACACGCGTTACGCGGGGTGAATCGCCTAAGATTTCGCCAACGGCGATGAGATTATTTTCCAGAATATCTACATGGTCAGTCTGGCCAAGTAAATCATCGATATCCTGGTTATGACTTATAAAAATCGGCCGGGATGAATTGCCAACATTTAATCCTTGAAGGTCAATGACCACAGGATACTTCCAGCCTTCAAGCATCATTGGCCCACCGGTATACGCCGTCATTGAAAATCTGCGGTTTTTGGGTTTTTCGTTTTCGCCAAGTGCCTGTGCTGCTTCGATTGAAAAGTTTGCTGTTAAATTTAATTTATTCTGACTCATCATCTTTCTCCGTAACTGAAGTAGTAGTTGTATTTGCCTCCGGCGTTGAAATGCCAAGTTCATCCATTAATTTTTTCTCGCGTGATCGCTGGCGAAGTTCAACTTCCCAGTCCTTGCCTTGTTTTGCATATTCATCTGCCAATGTGGTTGTATGATTGGAAAGCCTCATTTCCTGGGCTTTTGCTTCTTTGGCTGGGTCTACATGTTCAGTTCCATCCCAAAACCACTGATGGGGGAAACGGCGAATAGTGCGCCAATTCAGCGGTAAATAATCAGAAATGAGTATCGCTTCATTCAGCCATGCCTGCAAAATCCTATCGAGTATCACTAGTGCCATATCCGCCTGATCCACCCTGATGCTTTTGTAATATGTTTGATGGTCAAGTCGGCCTGACGCATAGTTGTATCCCGATGAATTACACGCTGCGATATTAAACGGCATATTCAAACATCGTGCGATCTCATTTAAAATCTGGTTTTTGAATTCGCCATAAGTAGTCGTTGGCTGATGTGCTTCAATCTGGCCCAGTTTCCAGCCATCAGGCAAAGTCGTTGCCATCCTTTTTTCGAGTGCAACTACATCCATCGGCTCTAAATTGGCAGCTTCACCATTTGCCGGGCTATCTGTATAAAGTACCGCTGCAAAATCGGCGGCAGTTTCTGCTGCGGCAATAACGGCAAGTGTGTATCGTCGAAGCTGGGCAAATAGGGGAAGTGCCGGAGTAATTTCGGGAATACCGCGACTTTGACCGGGCCTATCGGCCCTGAACCAGTGAATCATAGAACCGGCATCGACAGTGTTATAATCATGATCAAAAGCCAGGGACATTGAGCCGGGATGGTTTTTAAGAACAAAATAGTTTGCAGGATTGCCGAATTCATCAAATTCAATGCCATCAACTAATGATTGCGTGTTAAGAAATTTGGACCATGGCGTAGTAATCTGGTCTGCTTCAATAAGCCGAAGGTCAAGCTTTACAGGAGAATTTAAATTCCTGTTTATTGAGAGTATCCCGAATGCCTCACCATCGCTTGCTCGTGTCATTCGCATGGTACGAAGTTTCTGGGCAAGACGGATTTGGGAGGCCCAGTTCATAAATTCCGTTTCGATAATGCCATTACCGCAATCGTCATCGGTCAGCATCTGAAGTCTTGGACCTGTGCCGACTACATCATTAGCCAAGGTAGTAACAATTCCGCGAGCGTAACTGTTATTGGCAACCTCATATCGGGAGCGATTTCGAAGAGTTTTGCGAACTTCGACGTTAGCAGCGCCATCAGCGGACAGAGAATCTGCATTAGCCCAGTGCCGCTGGTTATCAGCTGTGGTCTGGGCAGCATCAAACCTTGCCCGCAGGATTCGTCCTGCCGGCTGATAAACCTTTTGCTTTTTATTTTTACCGAAAAACCACATACTTAAACCGTTCCCGATGGAGACAACTTTGAAAACTTAATGCCGAGACCTTTTCGCCTGCTTGCAGTTTTACTTGCCAGATACTTATCAGCCGCAATTTGGTCAGCCAGAGAATGCTGCTCGACAGAAAGTCCGTCACTGCTGACTTTGGCAGGTGATTTTAAATTTTCTTGAATTACGTCTTCTATTCCGTTCGTCATAAAATATTTTTCCTTCTGTATAGGTATTCGAATGAGAATGGTCTTGGGGAACGCTAGTTAAAAAAAACTTTCCAGATATGGAAAAAAATTTGAAATCTGGTGTAAAAATGATGTTATAATGATATTTTTACTACGAGGTGTTCTATGGAACCTGAAATAAAACCAGAAAATTTCGAGGCTCTAAAACTGCACACTATGTTTATCGCGATGGTCATTCGCAATGCTATGGAGGATTTTCACTGCAAATATCTATCGGATGCACAGATGAAAGAACTTAATCCAATAATTCGCAATGCCGTATTCACCGCCTTGTATGCCCAACAAACCATGCTTAAATCCGAAAGGTCTTTGGATTTTGTGAATTCCAATATTGAGATGGTGCCAAATTATTGGGAACAGCCAGAATTTTTAAAAGGATTTAAGACGTGAGTAGTTTTATTTTACCACCTTCTCACATGTTGTTACCCTCTTTCCACAATTTCTGCAGCGTCTTGACCGAATAATTTGATTTTTACCTTTGCGCGTATTATCTGTAAAGAAATGCTGGCAACCGCAATCATGGCATACCAATCCAACTGCTTTTTTAACATTTTCCTGATTTATGTTTGTCATAGTCTCTGTTTCTGAATATCTGAAAGTTTAATTCGTTCTCTTTTCGAATATGTTTTTACATTATGGCCGCTTAAACTGCATCCACACATCGATGCCGCAACTGAACACCCTACCATACAATCAAGCCAGTGATTATCAATGCCACCGACTTTAGGTGACCATTGATAAACCACTCTGCCATGTCCTTCGGTTCGCACCCAGCTTTCAGAACCAGCCACGTGCTGGGCAAATAATGAATGCTGATGGCCGCTTTTGCCAAAAATTGTCATACTGCCATGATCGCCTGCCGCGACAAACAATCTTTCATGAACAAATGTTTTCCAATAGTTCGTATCGATTGCCACATGTGTAAATTCTCCGGTTTTATTAATATTGGGAATATACCAATGATGCCCATGCCGCTCGCCAGGTTTTCGCTTATAGGTTGACATTGGTTTACTTGCCGCTCGAATGCCCACACCTTTTGATGCCATGATGTTACTGCCGAATTTATGGCGGATATTTTCGACAATGCCGGGCATATAACCGCTGTCAATCAGGCATTTATCGATTTTCGTAACACCTGTGCCACGATTCCATTCTCTATTGAGAAAATCGCTGCATAGTTTTTCCAATCCCGCCTGTATCGCACCTTCTTTTTCCATGCCGCGAGAAATATCCTGTAATGTAATTTGTGCTTTACGCAGAGTAAATGAAGCCCTCCTCTGGTCAGGATATGTGCCATAATCCACGACAAAACCTGTAAAATCTTCTGCCCATGCACACACCGCGTAAAACAATAATTTATCATGCACATCGATAAACATCGTAAGATATTGACAAGAAAGCGGGACATCCCCGCGCTTTCTGCCATTGATTTTCTCCATGACCTGCTCAACCGTCAAAACCTGTTCATCAGATTGCTCTGCAATCGGGTCGTTCTGATATTCAGCATAAAATGCGGCCTCATTCCTGATCATTAGATTCATGGCGTGCTGTATGGCCGAGATTTCATCTTCATTATAACGCTGTGGCCAGGCAACACTGCTGCCAGAATCCATTGCAGCTCTATTTTGAATATAGAATTCAGTGGCCTCTTTTCCGCCGTTGCCGCTGCGAAGACTTTCTGCCCTGATTTCCTCATATTTTTCCCAAAGTTTAGTATCCGTCGGAAATGCATAAACCATTTTCGTACATTGCCCCTGCCATTCGGGATTTTTATCAAGGTCAAGAAGCTGGTCGGCAAGGTCTTTGCAGTATATTTTTGTACAGGTAAGTAGTCCGGATATTTTCTTGCCAGGTCCAGCCATACCAAGCACGTCACCATTTAACGTACTTAGTCTCTGATTAGTCTGGTCAACTGATTTTGCTGATTCGCGTGTTTGTGGGTCATCGATTAGAACCAAATCCGGTCGAATAATTTTACCGTCCATCGTTGTATGTATCTGACCGCGAATATTACTATCCAAACTATCGACAGTAATCACAGAACCTGATGCAATACTTCCAGCAATCATAGGAATAACTATTTTATGCGTTCCCCACACCGGATAAGTAAGCTGGCCATTATATCTTTGCCCTCTTTGTTTATGTGCAGAGTTTTCCAGGCATTGAATTGGGTAAATAATTTCAGGAAAATCCGCTAAAAGCAGGTCATTACCAAGCATAGCGGCCTGGACGCTTTGAAAAAGATTCAGAGATTGTCTTGTGGCCGAGCCAATCAAACATACATATCTGCGGGCACCAATAAGTATTGCCCAAATGGCAGCTGAGCGAGTCAGAGCAGATTTGCCGCTTCCACGAGGCATTGCAAAAGCGAACAGTCCACCATTAAGAACTGATTGTTCTATTTTTGAAATTACTCGCAGATGATCATCAGACCAAGGCAAATAAAACACATCACAAAAGTAAGTCTCACAAAAGAATCTAAAATCACTGCATGCTTTTTCCCTTCGCTCAACATTTTCAATTTGAGGGATTTGGCCAATATCCTGAGCAGCTTTTCTCGCAGCATTTTTTGCAACTAAATCTTTCAGACGCGATTCTTCTACAGTTTGCTTGGTCTGTTTTGGTTTTTCATATTCTTTTGCCAACCATGAAACATAGCGCAGCAGATTAATATGCTTGCCATCACCAATTCTGTATGCAGCAATATCCATCTGCCTGCGTAAACGTGGACGGTCAATTACAAAACCAATCGGTGTGGCATTTATTAATTGCAGAAGCTGCGATTGTGTCAATTTATTTACGTCAATTGCCATAATTTTCTTTGCTGTTTAGCCATGCGCCATATGAAATAAGATTAATTGTTCCATCCTCCGCCGTCGGCATACCCTGTTGTATATGTTTGCGGACAATCTCAGCCGGTAATCCCAGCATCTTAGCAGCCATTTCCACAGTTAATGCAGAAGGATTCAGCTTGTTATTGCCGGGTTTAACATCATTTTGTTGTGGCATTAAAAATCTCACATATTTTCAAAAATAATTGATTATTCCGCTTGGCTTATTGGGAAAAACATGGCCTGATCCATGCAACATAGAACATAAATTTTTGAAAGGGAAAAGATGGTAAATTATAAAAAAAAGAATCGAAAAAGCCCGCGAGCTCCTTAAAGACCTCACAGCGATAAACACACTTTACCGCACAACCCCAAATTGGATTAAAGAACAAAGAGCAAAGATTTACAGATTTCTGAAAACACAAAAGTAAAAAGAAAGGCGCAAAAATGTCAAATTTAAATGAAGAATACAAAAAAGCAAAGTTCGATATCGCAAACCTGATAGGATGGTTCGAATGCGAATTGGAAAAAGAATCAAATCTAGGCTCGCCAGTTGATGCCCGACGCGAACTAATAAGGGCATTGGCACTATTTAGCGGCATATCAGAAGAAGAAATCAAAGATTTACTCGAACATTTAGAAAGGGCACATAAATGAAAATCCGAATCACAAAAGGTAAATACAAAGGAATTCGCGGCAGAGTTGTCGGAGTCTATACCGATGGCCGCTATGACATCAACGTCATCAAACCAACCCACACAAAACCCAACCAACCAAAAATACCCACACAAATGGTCATCAAAATAAATAATTGCAGGGAGATATAAGCGATGAAGGTTAAAACAATTATACTCGAAGGCCAGACGGGATACATAGCAACAATTAGCAGAGAAGAAAAAAGTATCGTCTGTCATATCGCAGATAAGACTGGAAATTGTGTAAACATCCATCTTGTATCGCCTGATGATCGGGACGACCAGTTCAGCCTTGCCGAATGTATCCAATTCCAATTGGATGGCTGCCAAGGCACCAACAGTATGAAACATGATTATTTCAGACTTGTAACACTTTTTGCAGATTAAGGAGATTTTAAAATGAACGAAACAACTATGGAACAAATTATAGCGGACGCATTGATAGAACAAGATGAAATTATATCTACGCAGACATTTGAAGCGGCCTGTGTTCTTACAACAAATAATGGTCTTGTTGTTAGAACTGAAGACGGCAGTGAATTTCAAATAACAATTGTTCAAAGCAGATAAAATAATATTTTTTAAGAAAGGAAAACTACAATGAAAAAAGAAGAAATTGAAATTAACGGTCTCTATACTATGAAAGTTGGCAAAAACACCACCGCTGTTCGTATTATGAGCCAAAATGCAGATGGTCACTGGGTTGCTTGTAATATCAAAACCAACAAGGAAATCCTCATTAAATCCGAAAATCAACTTACTGGTGTTTACAAAGCCGAATCGGAAGATGGAGCCATGGATACAACCAAAACGCACACCTCGCCCCACACCCCCTCGCAGGTTGAAACCGAAACCGAGGGATCGAGCACAACTGCTAAGCCCAAGAAAAAACGCACCGGGTCGCAAACTGGTGGTTTGACTGCGGCGTTGCTTGTTCTTGAAGAAGAAGGCAAACCGCTCAATTGTCAGGAGATGGTCAAATTGATGATTGAAAGAGGCTACTGGAATACCATTGGCAAGACCCCGGCCAGTACGATTTACAGCGCCATCATCACGGAAATTAAGAAAAAAGGCGATGACTCGCGGTTCCGCAAAACCGAGCGTGGTAAATTTGAATTGGCTGCTAAGTAACATTAGAACTCCTCACTCCAAAGCCACGGTGTTTCCATACCGCGGCTTTTTTTAATTCCGAAAGCGGACTGTCGGAACCGCCCCGACCTCTTGACCATGGGTAGGTCACGGCTCTCTCTTGAGCCCTCGCCCGCATCTATTTTCCAAATCAAATCATCTTTTTTGGGATATCGTTTTGTCCAGTCGACGGAACTTTCTCGTAATAATTGCTTTCTTTTTTTGTGGCTGCACAGAAATCTACAATACCTAAACTGCCTGCCCCATACTTTCTTTAGTCCCAGTTTTACATATACATCTTTTCCGCGAGAACCGAATCTTGTATTTAATAATCTCGGATGTACAGGTTCACCGTCATCGGTTAAATAAATCTCTGTAGTAATAAACCCACCATAGAGCCAGTTTGCAGCTTGATAGATATATCCGGGTTTACCACGCAGGCCATCTGCCCATGTAAAAAGAACAATTTTTTCCGGCTGATTTTGTTTGAACCATAATTCACAACCGGCAAGTAACTGGCTTTCAGTATTTCTTGGCAAATCATCCCGGCAGCACAAGCGATTTAATTCCCAATAATCTTTCGTGTCTAACGTTGGGAATAATTTTTGAATAGTATGTCTCGGTCTCGTACCCCATCCCCATATCGCAACACCTGCCAGACCAGCTTTGTCATAAAATCCGAGCGAGGTCAAACAATGAGGCGGAAATACATTACTGTAATGCCACCTGCGGCAAAGCTCTTTAGCTGCATTTATGGGGATGGGTTGTACGTTAATCATCAGTTTGCCTTTTCAAGTTGTGCTTTTTTGCCAGTGAATTCTTCCCAGCGTTTAATTAACACGTCGCAGTACTTAGGGTCTATTTCCATACCGTAGCATATGCGCCCATTTTTTTGACTCGCGATAAGCGTAGTGCCGGAACCTAAAAATAAATCCAGTACAATATTGCCGCTTCGGGAACTATTTATTAGAGCCCTTTCTACTATTTCCACAGGCTTCATGGTGGGATGAAGTCTATTGGCAGCTGGCTTTTTTTCTTCCCAGACGGTATTTTGTGTCTTATCGCCATACCAATTGTCAGACTTGCCTTTGATATGCGCATAAAAAATCGGTTCATGCCGGAACTTGTATCTGCCAAATCCCCATGCAAATGTATTTTTTACCCATACAATCTGAACTCTTGGTTCTATACCTGCCCTTCGCATACTCGCCTCAGTATCCATTTGCCAGGCAGATGCATGACAAATATACAGTGCGGCATTGTCATATACATTTTCTGCAAATCTTGTAAAAAATGAATCCATGAATGATATGTACTGCTCTTCCGTCATGGCATCGTTCTTGATAGTCATTTCATCTTCCGTACCTCCGACATAGTCGACATTATATGGCCCATCAGTAAAAACCATATCGGCCTTAACACCTGCCATAAGTCTATCAACATCTTCTTTTTTGGTACTATCACCGCATAAAACTATGTGTGCGCCTTTGACATTCTGGCGGGTATATTCAAATTCATGTCCGCATTGACATTTAGTCTTCATTTGTTGCTTTCCTTTCGATTCGAATTGCTTTTTTTCCTGTAAACTCTTCCCATCGTTGAATGCAGATGTCCGCATACAAAGGGTCTATTTCAATGGCCATACATCTGCGGCCTAATTTTTGAGCTGCGATTATTGTCGTGCCCGAGCCACAAAAAGGCTCAAGTACACAAGAGCCTTGTCTTGTTGCCATAGAAATAAAATGCTCTGCAAACGCAACCGGAAACACCGCCGCATGAACATCGGAATAATCGTTTTTGCCCGATGGATTAAGCTCAAATACATTTGAAATATCTCTAAAAGTATTTGTTTTTATCTGGCGTGTGGGATTTAACTGCGTTGCAAAGATAAAGATATACTCAAACCTGGAATTCATGACCGATTCGCACATGGCGGGCCGCCCCCCACCTTTATGCCATATCGCAACATCACAAAAATGCTCTCGCAGAGCGTACAGCATATCAATGACCGCGATTTTATTACCGCTAAGTTGCTGAATATTTATGAATTGATATTGGCTATGCTTTTGAACATTTTTAATTACCGCTATCAAAAACGATAAATATTCTTCCTGGGTTTTATTGTCACTGTCATTGGCATACTTTTGCTCGGTCATATTCTTATTTCCGCCAAGGGAATTATCGCCGGCATTATATGGCGGGCTGCTGAAAACAATATCTGCAATCTCGCCGCTCATCAAATACGCAAGGTCATCGCCGCTCGTGGAGTCGCCGCAAAGCAGACGATGACCACCGGATACATTGGCAGGCAGTATTTCAAACTCATGTTGGCATTGCTGGCAAATCATAGACTGTGTTCCTTTCCGCACTTTGGGCATGTAACTTTGCCGCCGAGAATGTATAAATCACCCGGTTTTGTTATAGCTTCCTTGGGAGGTTCTGGGACTGCATCTTCGTCGGTAAGTCCTTCTTCTGCCGGTTCGGCAAGTAAATCTGAAAGTTCTTCTTCACTAAAACCAAGCAAATCAAGATTGAAATCCAAATCTTGAAGTTCTTTTAGTTCGACAGGGAGTAGTTCATAATCCCATTTAGAAAGTTCATGCAGTTTGTTGTCAGCAACTCGAAATGCTTTGACTTGTTCGGGTGTTAAATCGTCGGCGCGAATTACCGGTACTTCGGTCATGCCGAGTTCTTTGGCTGCCATAATTCTGGTGTGTCCGGCGATAATAGTGCCGGCAGAATCAAGTATCACAGGAACCTTAAAGCCAAACTCTTTTATTGACTTCGCGACCCCCGCAATCGCTGCACTGTTATCGCGAGGGTTATTTTCATATACCTTTATTTTATCAATACTTACCATCTCTATTTGCATAATAAAAAATCCTTTTAAAAAATATGTTCAACTCCGACCGAATGTCTTTTATAACGCTACTGTTCCCGCCGCGGTCTTGGAACTTTTCCGCCTGGAAGGAACCAAATTCGCACCACGTTGCGACAGGTTGCAATAACTTTTCTTGTTCGTAGAGAGATCGCTTATTTCTATTTGGTTGCAACCTACGCGAACGTGTGCGTTCGCGGTTTTGCACTAAAATTACGTATATAAGTCAGCCCCGAATACGGTAAATGCATCGCGAAGTTTTTCACTTAATGAAAATCCAATTCCATATCGATTTAAAATCCGGCGCGTGTAGATAGATGGTTCTTTGTTCCATTTTCTATTAAAATTAGATTCGCCTTCTTTACTGCATTTATGGTTTTTACTGAGAGGTTGCTCACAGATAACACAAATATCACTGTCGTCATCGTCGTTTGTATATACATAATATTTTGACATTACTTCTTCCTTGATAAGATATATTTTGATTAAATTAATAATCTTGATAAACTTTAAATTTGGGTTTGGCTGTTCCTTGGCGGGGAAGGTTGTTGTTCAACCCTCCCCAGCCAAACCTTCATTCATCAATCATCAGCTTCCGCTATTAGTTTTTCTTGCTTCACCGATGTTTTGATACAACTGTGTTTCAACAGCCTTTACTTCTGGAACGGTTGATTGCGATACCTGTTTCATAGTCAGTTCAACACCTTGTTTGTGTGCATCATACTTTGCCTGTGCTTCAGCGGCTTTCTGTGCATTTCTTTTTGCAAGTGCCGTTGCCGTTGCAGCAGCTAATCCAAGACCGATTTCAATTAGCGGTGCGTAAGGATTGAAAGGCGTGCTCGCTGCATTAGCGGCTCTTGCACCTTCAAGAACGGTAGTCAAACTGTCAGAGCCGCTGTATTGTGCGTTCTTTAATGCGTCTGCAATTACAACGGTTTTTTCCTGAACTGCGTTAATACCATTCTGAAGTTTTTCAACTGTGCTCAATGCATTAGGGTCTAAGCTGCCATTTTGCTTAAGAGTTTCTAATGCAATTTTTGTCTGCTCCTGAAACTGGTCAATTTGATTGCTTAACTGCTGGGTTTGATTTGCCAGACTTTGAAGATCGTCAGGTTGGACATTCGGCATTTGACAACCGCCAAGCCATAGACTTAAAGCTGTAACAATGATAATTACCGCAATCGCTACATCCCATTTGCTGATTTGTTTTAATGATTTCATTTCCGTACTCCTTAAAAAAATATTAATTGTTAACCGACAACGCTGCCGATTTTTCTTTTGAATTCATAAGCGAGCCATTGAGGACATTTGTGCTGCTGCATCGAACACACGGTTTGATTACATTGAGCTCTCTGCCGAAATACATCATCTGGCAATCCAGACAGTAGTGAGCATAAAAATGTTGTATCTCGTTTTTGATTATTGTTTTATTCATATCTTTTTATCTTTGTTAATTTGCAGCGATTATTGAATCTTTCCCCGTTTCACCCCTTCTATACGCGTGCGCGCGCATCGCGTCACGCGCGTGGGGGTGGGGTGAATAGGAGAAAGATTATTATTTTTTTTATTAAATATATTATTTTTCATATACTTATGACTTTTGAATCTTTCTCCGAATCTTTCACCCCCTACAGGTGAAACATTCGCAATTTTTTTTCTTTTTTTGCTTTTTGTCTTCATATGGCCTCAAAACAGCTCAAATCAGTCGAATCTTTCACCCCAAAGGTGAAAGATTCGGGGAAGGATTCAATCCTCCAGCAAGTGATATCCCTTCCCTTTATTGGTTTTAGTTTCAATGATGACAGATTCGATATCTCCCTGCTCAGTTAAAGTGTCTATGAGGTTCTTAAAGTTTGTCTTCTCAATTTTCATCCGCTTCATAAGTACGCTATGCAGTAGTGTTTGATGCTTGGCTTGACGAAGTTTTTGTTTAACTTTCAGACATAAAGCATCAAAATCATTTTCAGCAACATAGCATTGAGTAAGATAGAGCATCCTCCGCAATTGATGATCTATAAGTGCAACAGACCATTTTGCAGCAGCTGCGCCAACCAAAGGTGACAAATGATTTTCACTGCACGCATAAATAAGGGCTAATTTTCTGGCATTTTCGTTTGCCCTGCCCCATACAGTTTTTGAAACTTCATCATTATTCTCTTCCGCTTTCGCATATTCGCTGTCAGCAAATACCCGGAAATCATCCAAAATGCGTTTGCCTTCAGCGGAGTAGTCGACAACTGCGGGAACAGGATTAACATCAATAAGGTTGTTGGGTTTTCCGGGATTAAAGTTTTTCCACCATTTAGCAGTCTCAAGTATTTCTTTAGGCATCGAATCAATAAGACCGGCATCCTTACCTTCCGACCGCTTGCCCACATCAATAGTTATCATTCTTGCGATAAATCCGTTGGTAAGCATTCGTTCGCTTAGTGCGCTATAATAATATTTTGGCGTTGCCGTTCCAAAAAATGTAAGATGCGGCTGGTTTATAAATCCTGCGGGGATTTTCCCGGCTTTTCTACGCATTGGATAAACAGAATTGCTGGATGTGTACATTGTAAGAAGCGTACTCATTATGCTCTCATAATGGCCGTCTCGGCTCTTATTAAACGCCAGAAGCATGGTATCAACTTCATCATTTTGAAAGAGCATGCACGGCGACTGAAACATCGCATCCTGCAAACCTTCACCAGAGGCAAATTTATCTCCTAAGGCATTCATTTCGCCTATCTGGTTAAGGATGTATGCATTGATTTTGCGGGGATAATCTTTGCCTGTTGAAGCGCCGGCAAGAGCAAGGATATAAATGTTGGGCCGAAGATCACCTTTCTCGCGAACCTTTCGACTGCATAAATAAGATTGACCGGCCAGACTTCCACAAAATGCCATGTGTTGATTGGGATATGCTGAAACCTGCATACAAAAATCAATTACCCGCGAAACAAATCCAGGAACACGCAGAAGCTCAATTGGAATTGGACCGGGGTCAGTAAATTTTTGAATTTGTTTATCTTCTTTTTCAGTAGATTTGACCAATGCGGAAATATTTACATCGGTTGGCACTTCGGTATTTTTTTCGCCATAGCCTTCTGCTGCCAGTGTCTGTGCCGCCTCGCTGTAATCGCCATTATGCTCAAGAAGTGTGTAAACGCTAAATGGCGAGTACGCCCTATCGCCCTCAAATGGATAAGCATTCTTTGAAAAACAATAAAATACTCTATCTTTCAAACTAGCTGACCAGCCAATCTCTTTACCAGGTCTGCGCCAACGCTCGTTTTCACCGCCTTGGGCTAAAGTCCAGCCATGTGAAATGAGAACAGTTTTAAAATCTCCGCGAGCATTGTAATCATCACCGGGACGAAGTGAATTATGCGATGCAGATACAACTGGCTCTCGGACTGGTTCAGGTATAAATTCATTTAATGCCCATGCAGCTTCAAGTAATATTTCACGGTCATCTGCAATTAAAACCGGCAAATTCGTAAAATCACCCTGAATTAATTCATAGCCCGGTGTTGGAGCACATAGAAATAACCCACCCTCGCCACGGGTCTCTATTGATGTAAGAATGACAAACCAATTACCATCTTTATCCTTGCGAGGTTTGTACTTTTTGCCACAAACGGTTATTTCATCACCGTTTGATGTAACTTGTTTTCGCTGGGCAAGCTTAAGATTACCGCTAATTTCAGTTTCGCAGCGGTAGACCACATGTCGACCACCAGATTGCGACTTTTCGATTAAAAGAAGCGGCAATATATCCGGCATTGTTTGCTTTATAAGCTCATACCATTTCTCGAATTGTTCTCCGCATAAATCAAAATCTATCATTTCAAGATTGCCGGAGACCTTGCCAGTTACAATACACAGACCGCTATTATTAGTTCTGAACCATGACTCTAATTCAGAATCGTATGGAAGGCGCTTCTGGAATTCTTTCCACTTAGATAATGCTGCAAATTTTAATTGTACATTCGCAGGTAAAATGGAAAGACCGGCCTTTAAATATGAAAAAGATATTTCCCTTAAGTTAGGCATAGTTTCTTAGAATTAAAACGGGATTTCATCGTCTACGGGAAAATACTGCGGTTCTTGTTGGTCGCATTGCCAGTTGTTTGCTTCTGGATCATCGAATTTATATCCAACTATCCTGTCAAACTTCTGGCCAGGGATATGTTTTACAATTATTTTTATTGGTTCTCTGAGCCTGCCATTTTCTGCGAAAAAAACCGCCAAATCAGATTGCTCAGGTGCAGGTTCATTGGACCTTTGACTCCACCAAATTTCTGCTTTATGGCGTGCGAAACCTGTGTGCTCGAAACATATCCACTCTGAAATATAAGAAGCAAAACCTATTTTATATTGCACTCGCATGGTTCGAGGTGATTCGGTTTTAACTCCCTTCTTGGTGTGAACGTTGTATAACACCTCTTCGACTGCATATTCATTAACACTTGCCTGGTCTGACAGAATACCTTCGGTGCTGGCAGTAGTTTCATGTTTTGTTTTCTCCGGCGGTGGAAATTCGTATCCACAAGCGGGACATCTTGAATAGGCAGCGTGAATGATTTCACAGCATCCGGGGCATTCTTTTGCAGGTGCATCTCCATTTCCTTTGGCAATCTTATCTGTGACCCGCAGGCAGTCAACGGGTCCATGACGAAGAATATTCCCACCAAAATCCAATACCAGACAATCATTTTTGCTTTCATGTAATCTAAAACCCCTTCCTGTCATTTGGTAATAAAGCCCCGGCGACATCGTCGGGCGCAACATTGCTATACAATCGATATTAGGTGCATCAAAACCAGTAGTTAAAACATTTACATTGCACAGATATTTGAGTTTCCCGCTTCGAAAATCATCAATCATCTTCTTTCGCCAGCCATCAGGGCTATCGCCAGAAACGAAACCACAATCAATATTGTGCTGCTCCTGAAAAATTCGCTGAATATGTTTTCCATGATCAACACCTGCGGCAAAAATAAGCACAGCATGTCTATCGTATGTATATTCGAATATTTCGGAACATGCAGCTTCGACACGAGTGTCGGTATCCATTAACTCTTCAAGTTCATTGCAGATAAATTCGCCACCGCGAATGTGAAGCCCGTTTGTGTCTACCTTAATCTTTGATGCTTTCGAACGAAGCGGACAAAGAAAACCATCGCGGATAAGTTCCTTGATGCCGATTTCATAGCAAATTTCATTTAGAATATTATCCGGTCCGCAAATCATACCTGTGCCGGTTCGATATGGCGTCGCAGTCGTACCAATAATTCGAATATTTGGATTTACAATTTTGGCATCCCGCAAAAATGACAAATACATTCCTTCACCACTTGTGGCTATAAGATGCGCCTCATCTATTATGATTAAATCAAACGGTTCAAATTCAAATGCCTTTTTATAAATGGATTGTATCGATGCAGCTATTACCGGCTGGTGCATATCTTTTTGTTTAAGCCCGGTAGAATAAATGCCTACAAAATTATCACCAAGAAAATGTTTAATTTTTCCGGCATTTTGCTCGATAAGCTCCTGGACATGTGCAAGAACAAGCACCCTGCCATCCCAAAGTGAAACAGCATCGCTGCAGATTTGAGCCAGGACAACGCTTTTTCCCGAACCTGTCGGCAGCACGAGACATCCATTGCCTGTGCTTTTCCGCATATATTCGTAACATGCGTTAATTGCTTGTTTTTGATATGGTCGAAGTTCTATCATTGATTACTCTTATGGTTACTGTTGTTTTTCCACCATTGACCGGGTTTTTCATAACGGTGGTAAGATGTTTTATCTGACAATCGTTATAAAAAGCTCTGCCTTTTTCCAAAGCATCCAGAAGTGGTTTTTGAATATTGTCAATATCCCGCTTCCTCCTATCCGGCGGGTATGCCCTTACCTTCATTGCAAGCATACCCGCCATCGGCTTTACATTTGCTGCCATAAGAACGCTGCATACACGTTTGCGAAACATCATGCCTTCACGTCCTATGAATGTTCTATTTCCCCGCCGTTTGAAATAATGATTAATACTTGGCGGATATGGCAACTCTATTGTTATCTTTTCCAGGGTGCAATCCCTTTCGCAGCAGCTGCGGTATTCTGAACAGGTGCAACTTCACGCTTGCTATATTTTTTTATTTCATTTGTTGCTTCATCTGAGTCGCTGCGTTTTTTAACTTTGACTGAAATTTGTAAAGGCAAATTGTGTAATTGAACTGAATCTGTTGGCGTCATCACACCAACCGCTCGACAAATATCAGCTAACTGACTTTTTGCGATTTTTACTGTGAGTTCATTTTTGTTTTCCAAACACAGCCGGGACCAAACTAATCTGCCTTTGTATTCACCTTCAATAATTTCGAATTGGAGTTCGAGAAGGCTGCCATCTCCATTTTTGGTAGGCTTGATTTGCGAGTTGGTAATCGCAGCAATGTATTTGCCCGCCGGTATGGGATCAAAATCATCTGCCGGTTCGACATTATTTGCGTTAAATCCATTAAGGTTAGCCATTGTTTACGTTCTCCAGATTGGTAGTTGTTTGATTTGAATTATTGAGAGCACTGATAAATGCATCCCATGACAAAGGAATTTCATACGGAAGATTGTAGCGGTTCTTAGCAATACAAGATGGCCCTCCAACTGTGCGAATAACACGCTCACCACCATCTTTGCCAAGTCCAACAGCGATGGTTCGCTCTTTTCCAAAACCTATATTCTCTGATTCAGTTCTGAATTTACGGGTTGCAAATAAAACCGCATCCGCCCATTCCGTAAGTAAAGCTGTAGCATGTTTGTGCATCCGTGGCGTATAGCGGTCATAAGCATTCGATTCTGGGTCTTCAAATCGCTCTACTCTCGCGTGTGCGATAAGAATAACGGCCATGTGCCGTTCAGTTCGGAGCGCATCAAGAGCATCGACAATCTGTCGCCAGAACCCCAACGCGGCAATGTAACCTTTGCCATAACCGCCATCGCATTTTTCAATTGAGCTCGCACCAGACAGACGGCACAATTCTTCCCAAATAAGTTGTTCCAACCAATCGCAACTATCCACGATTACAGTTTGATAGTCGTGTTTTTCAATCGCCAATGCAGATAGGTATGCTTCCACATCACTATATTTTTTAGCGAGTGGAAACGATGCACAGTCAATTTCGCTCAAGCCATCTTCTGTAGGAATAAAGATAGGATTAGGTGCATTTGCACCAAATGTGCTTTTGCCTACGCCTTCAATGCCGTAAACCATTAATCTGGGAGGCATTGCACGCTTTCCTGTGTGAATTTGTTCAAGTATTGACATAGAAACCTTTCATTGAATTTGATTTTTTTAGGAAGCTGCAGCTTTCCTTCTACATAGGTATTCGAATGAGATTGGTCTCGGGGAACGCTAGTTTGAAATTTTTTTGAAAATCACGTTAGTAATACGTTAGTGATATTACTAACGTTAGTGCCAACATTGACGAATTATTACTAACGTTAGTAAAACGTTGATGAAAAATCGCCAACGTTGCCACTAACGTTATCGTTATAAAAAACGTGATGCCCTACATACTCATTTCTACATATCCGGCACAATCACATTCAGTCGTTATTCAATTGAAAGTTTTTTTAAAAGGAAAACACATGAATGCAAAAGAGATTGTGCAAAACTACAAAGGCATTGTTGAACCACGCAAAATTGCCAGTTTAATTGTCAAAGCTAAAAAACTTGGACTACCTGAACATATGATTGAGGATGTCGTTCAGGACTTTGTACTCAAGATAATTGAATTTAAATATGATTCCCAAAAATCAAATGGAGCAAGTGAAATAACCGCACTCCTGGCTATCTTTGAAAATAAAATCATTGATATTGTTAGGCGGCTTGAATTTGAGAAAGATTTTATAGAAAAGAAATCTCATAGTGTTGTATTTGAATGTAACCAAATTCAGCCATTGCAAATGAGAATGGATATACAGACCGCACTAAAAGTATTAACCCCCGTTGAAAGACGAACATGTATGCAGTTAGCTAACGGTTTGACCATCAAGGAAATAGCTAAACTGCAGAAATGGAGATTCACTAAGGCCCGAAAGATTGTTTCGGAAATTAGAAATAAATTAACAAAGATGAATTTGAATAAATATATCGATGAAAAATGTTAATTGACTGCGAATCGATAAATTAGCGATGTAAGCCTTTATCTATTAAAGAGGAGAGCGGAGTCAGTTTGACTGTTATCGTTTTATTTCCCAATAGCCGTAAAGAAGAATGAACAATCACAAAAATAAAAATTGTAAAACTGAATTTAGCTGGAAAGTTAAAATATCATTTCATCCATTTGAAAATGATATTCAAAGAAACCATGCGTATCTTACCTGGGTTAAGGCATTTCTTAAAGGACTATCTAACAAACAGCGTAAGAAAAAGAAATGATTTTTCCTTGCATTTAATTATCATTTCAGAACTGTCTTTTTACGAAATTACGTAGACCTTAACATATTTAACGTAACATTCTTTTTTATACCAATAATAACCTTGATTACTTTGATAATTATGTGCCCAATGTTGCTTTAACAATATAAGTTTTAAAGGATTAAAAATGAATGTTGGCTTATATATTCGTGTATCCACCCTGCAACAAGTAGATAAGGATTCATTGGAATTACAGGAATCAATGCTAAAATCGTACTGTAAGACTCATGGACATAAAGTTATTAAATTATTTAAAGATGCGGGGCTAAGTGCAAAAAAAGACAATGTTAGACCCGCTTTGAAACAATTAATTCAGTTTGTTAAAGAGAAGAAAATTGACCTTGTACTTGTAACTAAGATTGATCGTATCAGTCGGTCGCTTAAAGATCTGCTTGATATGATATGCCTTTTCCATGAACATGATGTAGCATTTGTTGCCATAACTCAAAACATTGATACTTCTGGTTACATGGGAAGATTTACTTTGAATTTGCTCGGTGCAATTGCAGAACTGGAACGTGAAATGACTGCCGAACGTGTATCTGAAGTAATGCGGCATCGGGCATCAAATGGCAAATGGAATGGAGGCGTTATACCATATGGTTACACCACTCAGCAGCGAATCTACAAACAATTGATTAAAGAAAAGAAATCTAAAGCTGAAGCTATGTCAATTGCAAGCAAGTTAGCTCCACAACCGAAGTTGCTCTATACTGATAAAGATGAAGTTATAATCTTAAAACAAATCTTCAAAACATATA
>Ga0154577_1063_pt2 | contig 30556 bp, 24 predicted proteins | sample RifGroF2_FD_116006 | JGI IMG/M metagenome (GOLD analysis project Ga0154577, IMG submission 116006) | Planctomycetes bacterium GWF2_42_9
AACGATAACCGCCCTTGCAGGTACAGTGAATTTTAATTGTTTGCCGAGATTCATTAGCGGGCCGGAATTTGTCAGGCATAATTTTTCTTCAGGGTATAGCTGTTTGATTTCGCAAAGCTGATTACCTTTAAAGCCAAGCTGTTCATCTAAAGGCACGACGGCGTTTCTATCCCAGTAATTTGAATTGACAAGGAATATATAGCCATGGTCATCTTTGACGTGGCCGTAAATTTCCAGGCTTCCAATACCGGGTTTGTCGCCTGCACTGTATGTTTTAGTCCATAAGTCATAATTGTCTTTAATCAGGCCAAGCCATTTTCGGTAGAATGCAACAACGCTCTTGCGTTTGGATTCGGGCAGGCTTTCCATCCAAAATCTAAGTTCACCAAATCCGATATTTGGAACTACGGCAAATGTTGATAACGCACCGTATTGATAATGATCGATGTCGGGAGTAACCGAATTCTGGCAGAAGAAGTACTGAACATTCGAAAAATATCTGTAAGGTATAAATGTCAAATAATGCAAAGCAACCATCTGTTCGCGCCGAACTTCGTCAAGGATTCGTGTTTGATTAAGACCCGGCCAGGGCTTATCCAAAAATGGGTCTGTCAAATACAGATTATCATTATACCACGCGATCTTCGGCAGTAGTTCCGCCCATACGCCGGAATTCGACCATGTCAGCATATTATCTGAAACGTTGTTGATTGCCTCAAGTATCTGTGTTAAGCCTCTAACCTGCGCATAGATAATTTCATCATTGGCGGGACCTTCTGCTCGCTTTGGCAGTTTAAGAAAATCCAGGCAGTGCACTTCGAAGCCATACTTTTTCGCGTATTCAGTTGTTTTTTTAATGTAGAAATCAATGAATTTTTTGTTACCGAAATGGCAATCTTCTGGAGAAAGGTTGGCATCTGGAAAACTTGCTATAGTGTTGTTGTGGAAATTATAATGAGGGCAGAAAAGGTCTTCGGTTCCCGAATAATCGCCAACTCGAACACCCATATCATTTGCGTACTTCACAAATTTTTTGACGTATTCCGGGTCAGGGTCGTTTGGGCCAGCATCGAATGGACCCGGCCAAACTTGATAGTACTCAACCCCTACTTCGGCCATAAGTTTGATGTCATCTTCAAGCCAATCCGTATTCCAGCTAAGCGTAGGATTGTCTTTCATCGTGTAGAATACTTCGCCATCAACTAACTGTGTATAACGGTTGTTAAGACCAGCGGTAACAGTCATTGGGCGGTTAAAACGCGGTTTGTGTCTCTTTTGAATATAATTATCCATTGCGTCAACTTCGCCATCGTCGAAGCCGTAACGGTTGACTTTGGTAAGCAAGGTACGCCCTACCGTTAAAGAATGGCAGATATATTCTTCGCCGGGATTTAACTGGTCGTTTGGGGGATAGGTTACGCTGACAATTCCATCCGCCGTTTTAATTTTTGAATATGGAAAATCCAAAGAAACAAAGAGACCTGAATTTTCGCCCCTATAAAAAGCACAAATATCCAACAATCGAGTGCTTGCGATAACAGGCTCCGTTGGCGATTTTGCGTTCCAAAGCGAAACTGAATTAAGGGTGATTTGTTTTTTGGGTTTTAGTGTCAAGCTCTTTGTTACAGAAGACGGAACTATGATGCTGTATTTTAATGTCCAATCGAATATTTCGTTTGAGCCTTGGAAAATTGCTGCATCTTTATCAGCCTTGATTATTTTGATAGAACTGTTTTGGGGTGTTATACTTTGATTATCTAAAGATAAAGTCCAGGGTGTTTTTGTTATTGCCGAGTTGGAATCTGTCTTAACAGTTTCTCGAATTTCATTGGTATCATAGAATATTTCGATGCTAAAATCGCCATCACCGATTTTGGTATTATTTACAGCGCCAAACACGATAGTTGCGAAAAAAGCTATTATTACCGGAATTGTTTTAAATGAGACCATACTTTTCACCTTAATTATGTTGTTATAGAATTAAGTTCAACTGTTATGGTGCACAATAACACAGACAATGAATATGGTCAAGCTCAAAAAAAGCCCGTATCCAAAAAAATGGAATCGGGCTTTTGTTTTTTTACTATTCACTATTAGTTAATTCACTTAGCTTAAACAATATAAGTCGATGCGCTGGTTGAACCGCCTCGGCCTGTCCAGTTTGTATGGAAAAATTCGCCGCGAGGTTTGTCAACTCTTTCGTAAGTATGAGCGCCGAAATAATCACGCTGTGCCTGCAATAAATTCGCCGGCAATCTTTCAGCACGATAGCCGTCGAAATATGCCAGAGCTGTGCCGATCGTCGGCATTGGTATTCCCATATCGACAGCAGCACGAACGACTCTTCGCCATGAGAACTGCGCCTTTTTGACTGCGCCTTTGAAGAACGGGTCTAAAAGCAGGTTTGCAAGTTCTGGATTTTTCTTGAACGCATCTTTGATTTTACCGAGGAATACCGAACGGATAATGCATCCGCCACGCCACATAAGAGCGATTCCGCCATAATTGAGATTCCAGCCGTATTCTTTGGCTGCGGCTCGCATAAGCTGATAGCCCTGTGCGTAGCTGATAATTTTCGATGCGTAAAGAGCTTTACGCAGATCGTCAATCATTTTCTTTTTGTCGCCTTTGAATGGTTTGCCTGGGCCGCCGAGAATTTTCGACGCTTCAACTCGTTCTTCTTTCATCGCAGACAGACATCTTGCGAAAACAGCTTCGCCAATCAGCGTCAACGGCTGACCTGCGTCTAGAGCGGCAACAGCCGTCCATTTGCCTGTGCCTTTTTGGCCTGCGGTGTCGAGAATTAAATCGATAACCTCATTGCCCTGTTCGTCTTTATAGCCGAGAATATCTCTTGTTATTTCAATAAGATAAGAATCGAGTTCGCCTTTGTTCCAGTCTGCGAAAACTTCGTGCATTTCCTGATTGCTCATACCAAGACCCTGTTTCATCATCTGGTATGTTTCGCAAATCATCTGCATATCGCCATATTCGATGCCGTTGTGGACCATCTTTACGAAATGGCCTGCGCCGTTTTCGCCGACCCAGTCGCAGCAAGGCTCGCCTTTATCAGTTTGAGCGGCGATTTTCTGGAAAATGGGTTTTACAGCGGGCCAAGCGGCAGATGAACCGCCGGGCATAATTGATGGGCCTTTTAATGCGCCTTCTTCGCCGCCTGATACGCCTGTGCCTATATAAAGTTTGCCTTTGCTTTCGACGTATTTTGTTCTGCGGGTGGTGTCTGGGAAATGACTGTTGCCGCCGTCGATAATGATGTCGCCGTTTTCAAGGTGCGGGAGAACCAATTCGATGAAATCATCGACTGCCTGACCTGCTTTGACCATCAGCATAACTTTGCGAGGCGTTGCAAGATTAGCACAAAGCTCTTGAATCGAATGGCATCCGATTATATTTTTGCCTTTGGCTCTGCCGTTCATAAAATCATCGACTTTAGAAACCGTGCGATTAAAACAAGCGACAGTGAATCCTTTGCTTTCCATATTCAGAATCAGGTTTTCACCCATTACCGCAAGACCAATTAAACCAATATCAGCTTTTGACATTTTTTTGTTCTCCATATTTTCAATAAAAAATGATTTATGTAAAATTTACAATTTATTATTTCAAGGGTATTAACGTTTAACTCTTGCGTTACCTTCCCATATACTCCAAACCTGTTCTTCGTCAGCGGGTTGAGCATAGTCGGTGAGCATCGTTGTTGCAAGAGCTCCGGTTGCCCAGCCGAATCTGGCACATTTTGCAACATCCCAGCCCTTGAGTATGCCGTAGAGCAGACCGCCGACAAAGCCATCACCGCCGCCAATACGGTCGAGAACGCCTATTTCGCGCGGCTTGATAATTTCCCAACTTTTTTTGTCTGTTACAAGTGCGCCCCACATATGGCTGTTGGCCGAGATAACCTCACGAAGTGTTGTTCCAAAATAAGCAGCATTCGGATAGGCCTTTTGCACCCTGCTGATCATCTCTTTAAAGCTGTCGATTTTTTCTTCAAGTCCTTTGCCGCCGGCCTGCGGGCCTTCTATGCCGAGACACAACTGAAAATCTTCTTCGTTGCCAATGAGGATATCGCTGATGGATGCAATTTCCGCAAATATTTCTGAAAGCTCTTTTTCTCTTCCCTTCCAGAAACTTGCTCTATGATTGAGATCAAATGATATTAACGAACCATTTTTCTTGGCAATTCTGGCAATATCAAGACAGAATTTACTAGTCTTTGGCGACAACGCGGCAATCAAACCGGAAAGATGCACAATCTTTGCGCCTTCTTTTGCAAAAATTCTCTCAAAATCAAAATCGTCTGCACTAAGTTCTCTGCCTACCTCACCGGCCCTGTCGTTATGTACTCTGGGCCCGCGCGAGCCCCAGCCGCTATCAGCCATATTAATTTGATGGCGATAACCCCATGGGCCGCCCTGTTCGAATTCACGCCCTTCAAAATCCATTCGACGACTTTTTAGATTATCCTTTATAAAATGTGAAATAGGACTGCCTTTAACAAACGCCGTCAAAATCTTGACCGGCATACCAAGATACGAAACAACAGACGCTACATTACTTTCTGCGCTGGTTGCCTGCATTTTAAAGGTATCGCTGCAATGAAAAGGCTGGGAATTAACAGGAGTCAATCGAATACCCATACTGGTCGGAATGAGCAAAGCATATTTATGAGTTTCTGTTTTCGTCATTTTTTATTCCTTATTATTGATTAAATTTGTTTTTGTATGCCCAGAGTCCCATACCCGGATTAGATATGAAAAATATTTTTTCGCCGTCGGGCATTGTATTTATACCATTCTGAAGATTTGCGGGATTGTACAAATCCAGCATTTCATTTAAATCATCATATTCAAAATTAACCGACTCAATTTCTTCTTTCGTTAGTTTGCCGGGGCAATATGTGATTTTAAATCTGCCCTCACTTGAGCCGTGGATAAGATGCGCGGCCGCGCTTAAATTCGCTTTCAAATCATCAGTGTTTTTAACGGCGGCAAGTACCTTTTCTGTGCCGACATAGCCGTATTTGCGAATAAGAGCGTCGATCTGTTTGTCTTCGCCGAATTCCTTAACCCCCGGCGCAAGCACAATCAAATGGCCATTATCCGCCATTGCCATTCGCGTTCGGTAAATGCTTTTATTGCCAAGCCAAGTGCTCTTATATTCGTGCGGATCGAGATATACGACCGCCTTTTTTATAGGCTCATCGAGCATTATAAAATTTACCTGTAAGGATAGATCAGCGGCCTTATTGAAACATTCTATATCATCGCCAATGAACAAGCCACGTGTTTGCATTTTTCTTTGTGCATCAGGAGCAAGAACGGTTTGAACATAAACTATCGGCAAATGCTTTGCGAAATTTTCTGAAGCGTAATTGAGAACTTTCCGCACAGGGTTATCCGCCCTGCCCATAATTTTTTCCATATTGCAGACAGCGCCGATGAAATGACTTCGGTTGATGCCTTCCTGACCACCGGTTCCCACGAAAATGTTTTTATTGTAATTTGCCATTCCCATAACTTCGTGCGGAACAACCTGGCCGATAGATAAAATCAAATCGAATCCGCCTTCGATAAGCAGTTTATTTACCTGTGCGGGCCAATCGAAATCGAGTTTGCCATCGGTTACTTTTTTGACAAATTCGCCGGGGACATTTCCGAGCGTAACGACATCTGTTCGCCAATTATGATTTCTAAAAAGATTAACAGGAGTCTGGCCATACATTGTTTTGATTTCATCGTGCGTCATTGGAACGTGTGTGCCAAGAGCGGGAAGAATATCGGTCAATTTATCGCCGTAATATTGATAGGCCATATAAGTTAGTTCGCCTGCCCGCGAATACATTCGCGTAATATCGGGGCCGATAACCAGCACTTTTTTTCTTTTTCCAATCTTATCTAAAGCGGAAAAAAGATTTGCCTTGAGGTCTTCTGCTGTTAGACTTGCCTGCGGGTTCCCTGTATTACAAAACAACATAAAAAATCGTAAATCCTTATTAAATAATTGGTTATTTAATGTTAAAAGTGGTTCATTTTTTGTACCAATATTTTATATCATATAAGCATTCATATTTCAAGTGTATTTAAAAAAAAGGCTTTTTCTTTACAAAAATAAGTTTTTGGGGTATAGTTTTTATTCTATTTCGCAGCGCCGATGTAGCTCAACGGTAGAGCACGGCTTTCGTAAAGCCGGGGTTTTGGGTTCGAATCCCATCATCGGCTTTAATTGAGTTTTGTGCCCCACTTTCGTGAGGTCAAGGTTATTAGTTTTTAATTTTGAATTGAAAAAATGATAAGCGACACTCCACAAGAAGTTCTTGAAATTCAATATAAACTTTACCGCAAAATGAGTCCTGCGAAAAAATTCAAGATTGTTTGCGATGCTTATGATTTTGGCCAGTCACTTGCAAAAGCAGGAATCAGAATGAGATTTCCCAAAGCAACAGAAAAAGAGGTTAAACAAATTTGGGCAAAAGAACATTTGGGCGAGGAACTTTACAACCAGGTCTATGGGAAAACAAATGAGCACACCACAACAAACAGAAGTTCTTAAAATTCTTGCAGATGTCTTTGATGAACTAAATATAAGATATGCAATTGGCGGTTCCATCGCAAGCTCAATATTTGGCACGCCTCGTTTTACGCAGGATGCGGATATTACCGCACAAATTTCCATACAAGCCGCCGAATCTCTTTATGAAAAACTAAGTAGTTTCTTTTATATTAGTAAAGAAACTATGCATCAAGCTATAAATACAAAAAGCAGCTTCAATATAATACATCTTGATACAGTGTTTAAGATAGATATATTTATTCCAAACAATGAATTTGAAAATAAACTTATTTCTCGAAGTCATAAGAATAAGATAGATGAGTCTATCGCAAAAGAATTTTCATTAGTTTCACCAGAAGATGTTATTCTCTTAAAACTTAAATGGTATAAAATGGCGGATTGTGTTTCAGACCGGCAGTGGTCTGATGTCAAGGGCGTATTGGGGGTGCAGAAAGATTCTCTTGATTACCAATACCTAAAGTTATGGGCAGAGAAACTTGGCCTGACCGCACTTCTTGAGAAAGTTATTGCGGAATCATAAACTAATTTGTCAGGCCTGCGATCGCGGCACCGATTAAGGTTGCGTTGTCAACACTTATAATGTCATAATAAATCTCAAGCTCATTTTCGAGGTACTGTTTTAAATAGTATTCTGTTCTACTCTTGAGATTTTTAAGATTATAGAATGTCGTACCTTCAGCGACAATGCAAATCGGTTTGTTCGGACTTGTCTGACATTGGGATTTAATTGCCATCGCTGAAATATTTATAGCAGACAATTTCGCGGCGCGTTCAACGAGACTGTCGCAAATATAATATACTAATTGCGTGTCGTTGGTTTCGCCTTTTTTGCAGATGCTGGCGAGCCTGTTATAGCCATACGGATAATACATAAATTCATTTATCTCTATCGTTCCGAGATTTTTCAGATTCGCGATTTCATCGGCGGTATTCTTTGAGAATAAACCGTCTTTGGCGGCGGTTTGCAGCGTTAAAAGACACAATGAGCCAAGATAAGCGCCGGAGATGTATTTTTCAAAAACGTGAACGCCGGGGTTGCTTGTCGATTTATCAAAGGCGATGTCGATCTCGCCTGCCTGGAATTTACCAAAACCGCCCGACTCGCAGTTGATAATCTGACTTGAGGATAATTCAAGGTCGCTGCGTTTCTTTATATTTGCATTTTTCTCGATATAGCAGCAGTTTGTACCTGTGCCGAGGATGAAACCAATATAACCGCTGAATACTCGATTTTTGTAGTTTACGCCGCCAAGCAATGACGCGACGGTGTCGTTCAAAATTATAGCTTGTTTATCCGGCGGCAAACCGATTCTCTGCAAACCAAGATTTAAATTCTTGCCTATCGTCTCGCCCAGCACCTGTTTAATCTTTATTTCTTTTGCGAAACGAAGCAGCTTCCCATCTTTGTTCGGGAGTATCTCCGTAGGATACGAAAAGCAAAATCCGATCTTTTCAGAAACGTTTATAATGTCCCTGATGTAATAGGCCATCGTGTCAAAAAATTCTTCTTTGGTAACTTCTCTCTCGACGCCGGGCATAATATTTTTTTTAAGATTTTCAACAACCGGTTCTCTTTTTTCATTGAACTTGACAGTTGCGCAGCGAAAATTCGTACCGCCGGCATCAATCACTATGACCGGTTTGTTAATTGGAATATCATTCTTGACCTCTATAAAGGTCGGAATCATATCGAGAGAACTTTTTTGCCCTTCAAGCCCCCGCTGCATTTCATCGATAAAAACTTTTACATTTTTATCGATATCGATACTCTGATGATCCATCTGATGTTTTTCAAGAAACGTTAACGCTGCTTTGTGTGTATTTTTCATTATTGTTTATATCCTTGAGGATTTTTGCTATGCCACAACCACGCGGTTTCAACGATTTTTTCAAGCTGGGGATATTTGATAGTCCAGCCCAACTCTTTTTTAGCTTTAGAGGCATCTGCGGTTAAAACAGCAGGATCGCCGGGTCTTCTGGCAACTTCTGTAACTTTGATATTTTTGCCTGAAACTTTTTTGACTGTTTCAATTACCTGGCGAACAGAGTAGCCTGTGCCGTTGCCAAGATTGAATACAAGCTCCTGATTATTTTCGAGTTTTTCCAATGCGAGCAAATGCGCCGAGCAAAGGTCTTCTATATGAATATAATCACGGACGCAAGTGCCATCGGGTGTTGGGTAATCGGAGCCAAATACTTTAATATCTTCACGCTTACCCATAGCGGCAGCGATAACAAGCGGAATCAGGTGCGATTCAGGTTTGTGATCTTCGCCGAGAGTGCCGTTAAGGCCTGCGCCGCAGGCGTTGAAATAACGCAGAGCCGCGTAATTCAATTTTCCCGCAAGACTTTGGAAATGGCACATTCTTTCAACTGCCCACTTTGATTCACCATAAGGATTTATAGGCTCCTTATGCAAATCTTCTGTAATTGGAACGGTTTTGGGCATACCGTAAACCGCGGCTGTGCTGCTGAACACGAATTTTCGCACAGCGGTTTGTTCCATAGCTGCAAGGAGTGTACGGGTATTAGAAAAATTATTGCGGTAGTATTCGAGAGGCATAGCACAGGATTCGCCTACCTCTATAAACGCGGCGAAGTGCATCACTGCCTCAATCTTCTTCTCTTTTAAAATTTTTGTAAGTAAATCGAAACCAGCAAGGTCGCCGACGATCAGTTCGGCATTTTTCACCGCATCGCGATGGCCTTTGCTAAGATTATCGAAAACAATCGGGTTATGACCTGATGAAGCAAGCAGAGCCGTCATATTGCTGCCGATATATCCTGCTCCTCCGCATACTAAAACATTCATTTCTTCAAATCACCTTTCGTTAAAAGTTTTGCAATCTGCTTATCGATTCTTTGTAAAATAACCGTCTCAAGGCTGTGATCTCTGCCTAAATCGATCCAGTCCATTTTTTGCAATTGTTCTTCGTTCAAGGTCAAACTCTGGCGAGTGTCTTCGCTTCGTGAAAACATATAATATGCTCTGCCGGCACTGTCGATGTCTTTTTCAGGAATCGAGAGCCGTTCCATTTTTACTTTGCATACTATGCAAATCTCTCCCTGCTTTCCGGTGAAGCCGAGATCGACTGTTCTTTGGATACTGCTTGTATTTGCCAAAGCGGTGTTATAGCCGCCGACATTGTCCCTACGCCAAAATTCAAAGAATTGAGCACCTGAAAGCGGCTTTGTAGTCATTATCGCAAGGTTGGCATCGGATTTATCGATGACAAAATTCATCCTGATAAGTGTTAGTTCTGACGCTTTCATTATGGTTTCAAGGTCTAAACCGCTAAGGCATTTTGGTTCAGGTTCGGTCTGATACTTTGGAGCGCATCCCTGCACAAAGCATACAGCCAGGAAGAGTAAATAAAGGTTCTTCATATCTTTAATCCTTTAAGAAAAAACGAATTATAAACGGTAAAGACCAGACTCTCAAGTCGAATTTATTAAGGTTGTAGATACTTTTTTAACGATTTAAATTGGCTAGAACACCAAAAAAACGCTTTCGTACCGAAAGCGACTAAACAGTTTCTATAAACAGGTATTATGGGGCATAAAAATGCTAAAAAATTTTTGTTACCTTATGTATTATTCATACACTAACTCTATGAGAAAGTCCCGAAACGGCTTTCAAAGCTCTTTTTCATTAAAATAGGCCATCCCGTACCAATTCGTATTGGACATAGATTGGCGAAACCGCCCTTCTGGTTCGAATGGAAGAACAGTACAAATTAGTCCGGGATATATGTCGCAGTTTTTTTTAGACCTGATATAATGCTTTAATGGAAAATGACTTAACGGATATTCTGGCCAGTGCGGCCGGCGATAGTGAGGCTTACCGAAGGCTTGTGAAAGCATTCGAGCCGCAAATCGCACGGCTGATGTGGCGATTTACAAGAGACAAAACGGAATGCGAAATTCTTGTTCAGGATGTCTTTGTTGAAGCGTTTTTCAGCCTGAAAAATTATCGCGGGCAAGGGCCGTTTTTGCACTGGCTGAATAAAATTGCGACGCGCGTCGGGTATCGATTCTGGAAGCAGCAGGAACGGAATAAAATCTTTATCGATGTAGAGGATTTTGAGGCTATCGATGTTAAGGCTAATACTGATGACCAGATAGATTCGACAGAAGCAGCACAGGCCTTGCATAAGCTGTTGGCGAAACTGCCGGCCGATGACAGGCTGGTTCTTACTCTTATGTACTTTGAAGATTGTACGATTGAGACAATAGCTGACCGGATGGCGTGGACAAAAGCGGGAACGAAAATGCGGGCAATGAGGGCTCGGGCAAAATTGAAAAAAATTGCTGAAAAAGAAAATTTTTCGGAGAGATTCGAATGGATAAAATAATGCAAATTATTGAAACGCTGGCTCAAAGAGCCAAAGACGAAGTTACGCCTAAATTCGATGTTTCAGACGAGGTTATCACACAGATAGCTTTGATGCAGCGGAGCAGGAATCGCGGTCTTTTGCCGTTGGAACTGTTCGCGGGCTTTACGGCTGTTGCAGCGTCTATTATGCTGTTTCTGACGATTCATGCAGTAGAAAATATTTTAAATCCTATGTCGCAGTTGCTTGCGCCTTACCAGGGAGCTTCATTATGGTAGAAACCAATATTCCGATTATGATGCCAGACAAACGTGCTGTGAAGATTATATGCGGCCTCATTATTCTTATATCAGGTATTATAATCGGCGCAGGTTCTACGGTGATGATGATAAAGCATCGTGTTATATTCGTTGATAAGGTTCAAAAAGAACCGAACGATATCGCGGCCAAAATTGCTATTAAATATTCGCTCAATGAACAGCAGATTCTGGAAGTTCAAAAAATAATGAATAAGGCATTTGCACAGAGAAGAGCATTTGACGCAGAGCAGGATAAACGTCGCGACGATTATGCACAGGTAATTATCTCTGAAATGAATTCCATTATGACGCCGGAACAGTTTGCACAATGGAATAAAGGTTTTCAGGAAATGCGAGCTAAGTACAAATCAAGGAAATAACATTAACCACGAATAAACACGAAAATACACGAATAAATTTTCAATTACCTGGCCATAGTCCCGCAAGGGGATTAAAATAATGGCCGGGCTAAACAAACGAGATCCTTCGTTTCACTCAGGATGACAAGGTTACTAAATAATAATTGCCTACAGGCATAATTCTTGTTACAATTTAATGTTTATATAATTTTAATAAACTTTTAGATGGACTGGATTTATGGCTGAAGAATTATCAAAGGTATATGAACCAAAAGAGATTGAGCAATTCGCTGACGGCATTTGGACACGCGGCAATTATTTTCATACTGAAGCGCCCGCTAAAGGCGGAAAGAACGGTACGCCTTACACAATAGTTATCCCCCCGCCGAATGTAACCGGCGCTTTACATATGGGACACGCAATCGATAATACTTTGCAGGATGTTTTAATCCGATTCAAACGAATGCAGGGATTCAATACGCTTTGGATGCCGGGTACGGATCACGCAGGTATTGCGACGCAGTCTGTTGTTGAGAAGACTCTCAAAGCTAAAACCGGTCAGACACGGCACGATGTCGGGCGCGAAAAACTTGTCGAAATGATTTGGGAATGGAAAGATCAGTACGGCAATCGAATTCTTGAACAGCTTAAGAGAATCGGCGCGAGCTGCGATTGGCAGCGGACGAGATTTACGCTGGATGATATGTGCGCGAAAGCGGTTCGACATACTTTTGTCAATCTGTTTAAAAAGGGACTGATCTATCGCGGCAAACGGCTTGTGAACTGGGATTCGGTTTTGCAAACTGCGGTTGCTGATGATGAAGTTGTTCATAAAACTGTAAAGGGCAATTTCTGGTACATTAAATATCCGCTCGTCGATGGGAGTGGATTTGTTACAATCGCGACGACAAGGCCGGAGACGATGCTGGGCGATACGGCTGTGGCGGTAAACCCTAAAGATAATAGAGCAAAATCCCTCATTGGTAAAAAGTTACATCTTCCGTTGACCGGAAGACAGATTGAGATTATAGCAGATGACTATGTAAAACTCGGCGAAGGTACGGGATTTTTGAAGGTTACGCCTGCACACGACCCGAACGATTATGAGATCGGGCAAAGGCATAAACTTGAAATGATAAATATTTTAACGCCGGACGGAAAGATCAACGAAAACGGCGGTAAATTTGCGGGTATGGACAGGTATGCGGCACGGAAGGCGATTGTTGCGGAATTGGAAGCACAAGGCCTGATGGAAAAAATTGAGCCGCGAGAACACGAAGTTGGTCATTCGGATCGAAGCGGCGATATTATTGAGCCTTATCTGTCTGACCAATGGTTTGTTAAGGTTGGTCCGCTGGCGAAGAATGCGATCGAGGCGGTTGAGAGCGGGAAAGTAAAATTTCATCCGGCTCGATACGGAAAGACGTATCTTGATTGGCTTTATGGGATTCGCGATTGGTGTATTAGTCGGCAGCTTTGGTGGGGACATCGGATCCCGATTTGGTACTGTCAAAAGTGCGGACATATCAATACGGGCATCGAAGACCCGACGGTATGCGAGAAATGCCAATCGAAAGATTTGGTGCAGGATGCTGATGTTCTTGATACGTGGTTTTCGTCCGCTCTTTGGCCGCATAGTACGCTTGGCTGGCCGGAAAAAACCGAAGAATTGAAATTTTATTATCCGACGAATACGCTCGTTACCGCGCGCGATATTATTACGCTCTGGGTATCGCGAATGGTGATGATGGGTCTGGAAAATATGGGCGAAGTGCCGTTTTCGGATGTGTTTATTCATCCGACGATTCTCGACGGCAACGGCGAACGTATGAGCAAGAGTAAAGGCAACGGTATTGATCCGCTGGATATAATCGAGACTTACGGCGCGGACGCGATGCGGTTCAGCTTGTGCCAGATGACGACTGAAAGTCAGGATTTGAAACTGCCTGTGGTGAAAGACGAACAAGGCAGAAATATTAGTGAGAAATTTGATATAGGCAGAAATTTCTGCAATAAGGTTTGGAACGCATCGAGATTTGCGATGATGAATCTTGAAGGCTTGAATTATGATGCGTTTGATGCGGGCAAACTCGATATTACGGATAAGTGGATTTTGTCGCGGCTTGCGCTGACGGTTAAAGAAGTAACAACGATGCTGGACAGCTTCCAAGTGAGCGACGCTTTGATGACAACGTACAGATTTTTCTGGAATGATCTGTGCGACTGGTATGTCGAATGGATCAAGCCGAGAATTAAAGACGTGTCGCGGAAGGATGCACCGCAGAATGTGCTGGCGTTTGTTCTGGATTGTACGCTGCGATTATTACATCCGTTTGTGCCTTTTATTACGGAAGGTATTTATCAGAAGCTGAATGAATTTACGCCTAAACGCGGATTGAAAGGCGTTGTTGAAATTAATACGGCAGATGCGCTGATTATAGCGGATTGGCCGAAAGAGCTTGACAAGTTCATAAATTCTGATGTTGAAGGCAAGATAAATTCAGTGCAGGAAATTGTTCGGGCGATACGTGAGATAAGAAATAAATATGCGGTTGCTCCGAATACGAAACTTGTCTCGGCGGCAAACGCGTCTGCTGATATTGCTAAGATATTGAATGATAATGCTGAATTGATCTGCGATAGAGCGAATCTTGAGAAATTCGCGGCTTCACCTGAAATGGTTAAACCTGAAAACGCGGCGGCGGCGGTTGTCGAGCAGGTGCAGATTTTTGTTGAAGGCTTGATCGATGCAGCGGCGGAAATTAAACGGCTCGAAAAGCAAAGAGACGAAATACTTAACGGCGTTCGCGGCAGTGAAGCAAAACTTAATAACGCAAATTTCATAAGCAGAGCAAAGCCGGAAGTAGTTGAGCAGACGAAACAGAGACTTGCGGAAATGAAAGAGCAATTAGCGGTCATTGAAAAGAATCTTGCGGAATTGAAAGTAAAATAATGCCACAGAGTGAATCTCTTGTTTTGGCCACAGAGAACACAGAGTTCACAGAGAAGTAACTTATGAACGTAGAAGTAGAATTATCTCGAATAATTATTGATGAGGCCAGCGACCAGCAGGTTATCGTTCTTAAAGAAAAGAACGGTGCGAGGTGTTTGCCGATAATTATCGGGATTGTCGAAATAATGGCTATCGAACGCAAATTGAAAAATATGTCCACTATTAGGCCTTTGACCCATGATTTATTGAAGAACGTTATCAAATCTCTTGGGGCCAATATTGAAAAAGTTGTGGTGCGTGATATTAAGAATCATACGTATTACGCGACGATATATTTGAATGTCGATGGAAGAAAAATTGAGGTTGATTCCCGGCCGAGTGATGCTATCGCCCTTGCTGCGTCGTCGACTATTCCGCTTTATGTCGCGGATCACGTTTTTGGTGGGGAATAACAAATCCGCCGTGCCGGCGTATGCTAAATGAAATTTTATGACTTTTGGATATTTTCGGGGTTTTCTTTTGGGGTAAACAGAGTAGTGAGGATCAAAAGTGCGACGGCGATGGTCAGCATTGAATCGGCGACATTAAATGCGGGGAAATGTTTGTCGTGCCAGGAGAAATCCAGAAAATCGCGTACCCTGCCGTTGTTGAAAAGCCTGTCGTAAAGATTGCCGCAAATGCCAGCGGCGAAAAGACCAAGTGCGATAACCACCGTCAAATGATGTTTACGGCCGAAGAGAAAGATTCCCATTACGATAATCAACGCGGTTATAGAAATCACAGCAAGTGTAACAGTTTTATCTGAAGCGATGCCCCACGCGGCGCCGCGGTTTTCCACCATAACAAACTGGAATATGCCTTTGATAACGGTATATTGCTGGGATTCGACTGACGAGAGCCATTTGAACATTGCGGATTTGGTAATCAGATCGGCAGCGATGCCAATGATGAAAATCGGCCAGAAAAGTAGATGCGAAGTTAGAACACTTATTTCCTTATTGAAAAGGCTACCGAGATTCTTCACTACGCTACTCTCCGTTCAGAATGACAAGCGGATTATTTTGACGGATTATATTTTCTGTATAATTTCAGGAGGTTGTCCTGGGCTGGATTTAAATTCAGAGATTCATTCCAATGGTCGAGAGCCTGCTGCTTGAGGTCGTTGGAATCCGGAGTATCAAAACTTTTCTGGATCCTGTACTTCATCATATACGCGACGCCCAGGCCTTTTTGTGCACGCCAATCATCAGGACTGATCGCAACGGCTTTTGAATAAGCGCCGAGAGCGAGGTCTATTTCACGAAGTTTCAAATATACATAGCCGAGGTGGCGGAATGCTAAAGTGTTTTGCGGTTCAATAGTGGTAACAGATTCGAACATCGCGCGGGCTTCTTCAAGTTTGCCGGCCTGGAGATATGCTGCACCGAGCGAGAACATAATGTTTGGGTCGCTGCCGTCAAGTTCGAGGGCTTTCTTGTATGACTCCATCGCAAGTTCTGTATCTTTACGTGCGGTGTAAATGTCGCCCATCATCTTTTCAATTTCGCTGTCGGTTGGGTCGAGGTCTTTTGCGGTTTTGCCGAACTCGAGAGCGGATTCGTAATCGCCAATCTTATAGTATGATTCGGCAGCATTGCAGAGGGCTGATGTATTTTGTGGGTCGAGCGAACAGGCTCTGGAGTAAGCTTTGGCTGCGGAATTATAATCTTCCATCGAGCGGTATGCCCTGCCGAGGTTGCAGAAATCATCAAACGACCAGGGGTTTAATTCTGTAGCTTTTGTATATGCCTGGACGCTTTCGCCGAATTGATTTTGCTGGAGATAGATACTTCCCATAAGCGAATAGGCAAGAGCGAAATCCGGTTTCTGCTGAACAGCCTCATTCAACTTATTAATCGCAAGGTCTGGATTATTTGTCTCGTTGAGAGTAATCGCGTCAACATAGAGGCTGACCGAGGGGTCTTTTTTGGGAGATTTTTCAACTTTTGGTGCTTTTGCAGTCTTTGCAGGTTTCTCTATTTTAGCTTGTTTAGCTTTTTTGTCGGTGTTTGCAGTTTTTGCAGAACCTTCGCAGCCTGCTAAAACAAAAGCACACAATACTAAAGTTAACAGCCGAAAAACGTTGATTTTAAGCTTTTCAGACATTGATCAATCCTTTCCTAACTACTATTTCGCATCCAGAATAAAACTTAGACGAATTATAACAAAGCAAGATTAGGTGTCAAAAGGTTTTAAGAAAAAATGTGAGGACGAGATCCTTCGCTTTGCTCAGGATGACACGTGGTCGCTGCGACGACGGCTAAACAACCGATTAAACAACGGTAAAGTTGTGCTTGCAAAAGTGGGGTTTTGGAGATATAAATGCACTATTAAATTTTTGGCAAACCTAAAGTTATGAAAAAAATCGTTCAAGGAAAGAAATGAGATACAGCAAGGCACTAATACCAACGGTTAAAGAAGTTCCTGCGGATGCTGAAATACCAAGTCATCAGCTAATGATCCGCGCAGGATTAATGAGAAAACTGGCAAGCGGGACGTACACATATCTTCCGCTGGGCTGGCGAATACTTACAAAAATTATGAATATTGTTCGTCAGGAAATGAACAAAAGCGGCGCACAGGAAATTTTGATGCCATCGGTTCAGCCGATGGAGTTGTGGCAGCAGACGGGTCGAAATGTTGATTACGGCCCTACGATGGCGCACTTCACGGACAGGCACGGCAGAGAAAATGTTCTGGCCCCTACCGCTGAAGAAGTTGTAACAAATCTGGCGGCAGGCGAAATTAATTCTTATAAGCAGATGCCGGTGAATCTTTATCAAATCAGCTTTAAATTCAGGGATGAATTTCGGCCGAGATTTGGCGTGCTGCGGTCGAGAGAATTTATAATGAAAGACGCTTATAGTTTTCATTCAGACGAAAAGAGTCTGGATGAGACTTATAAGGTTATGTACGAAACGTACAAAAAGATTTTCGGCAGATGCGGATTGAAATACGCGATCGTTGAAGCGGAATCGGGCGAAATGGGCGGAAGCGGTTCGCATCAATTCACAATCCCCTGCGAATCGGGCGAAGATGTAATCGTTCAAACAGAAGACGGCAGTTATGCGGCAAATATCGAAAAAGCACCAGTTGACGCCCTGCCTGCGGTCGAGCGAAATAAAAATTTTAAACCTGTCGAAGAAGTGCATACGCCTAATCAAAAGACGATTACGGAAATTTGTGAATTTTTGAAGGTGGACGCGAAATCGCTTATTAAATCGCTTGTTTATAAGAGCGGCAATGATGTTGTTCTGGCACTTGTACGCGGCGATTTTGAAATTAATCCTGAAAAGCTGCGGGCAACTTTCGGCAAGTCCATCGAGCTTGCGGATGAGAATACAATTCGCACGCTTACGGGCGCGGAAGTTGGTTTTGCCGGGCCGGTTGGACTCACGCAGAAAATTAATAAACTGATCATCGATCATTCTGTGTTGACGATCGAAAGCGGCGTTACGGGTGCGAACAAGACCGATTATCATATTAGGAATGTTGTGCCGGGCAGAGATTTCCCGATCGAAGGCAAGAATATAATCGTTGCTGATGTTCGCAATGCGGTTGAAGGCGATACATATCGCGGGCTGAAACTGACATTCAAAAGAGGTATTGAGGTTGGGCAGGTTTTCAAACTCGGTACGAAATACAGCGCGAAACTGGGTGCGAAATTCCTCGATAAAGACGGAACTGAAAAGCCCTGCATAATGGGATGCTATGGCATCGGTATCAACAGAATAGCAGCTTCGGCGATCGAAACGATGTATGACAAAGACGGCATTATGTGGCCGATAAATATCGCACCGTTTGAAGTGATTATTGTGCCGGCAGGTAATTCGCCTGAAGTAGCGCAAGCGAGCGAAAAGATTTATACGGAATTGCAGGAAGCCGGCGTTGAAGTATTGCTTGACGACAGAGACGAACGCGGCGGAGTTAAATTCAAAGACGCTGATTTGATCGGTATCCCGATTCGTATTACTATCGGTGCAAAATCGATCGCGGAAGGCAATGCGGAAGTTAAACTTAGAAGCGAAAGCGAAGTTAAAAAAGTCTCACTTCAATCTGTAACGCAAAAAACATTAGAAATAATTACTGAGCTTAAAAAGGCTCTTGTATAAAGGTTGCGTCGTAAGGCAGTGGTTGCGATGCTCGTTTCGTTTATCGTCAACGTTTATCGCAACAGTTACGAGCCTGGCGAGTGGTCAACGAAAGACGTCTTAAGATGTGGACTCTTAAAAAACCTGATCCGGTAAAATTGATTATCGGGATACTGGCGTGCGATGAGCAAGCATTGGCGGCGGCAGTAGAAATGATAAAAGCGAAGTTCGGCGAATGCGATCTTGAAAGTCCGACGTGGCCTTTTACGCATACTCAATATTATGCGAAAGAGACCGGCAGTACGATCGTGAAAAAGTTTGTTACGATCGAAAAGCTGATTTTGCCGGATGAGCTGGCGAAGATAAAAATTAAGACTAATAAAATGGAAGCGAAACTTGCGGGTAAATTCGCGAATTTGAGCAGGCCTGTTAACCTTGATCCAGGATATATTGAGCCTTCGAAACTGGTGCTGGCGAGTACGAAGAATTTTTCGCACCGGATCTATATCGGCAAAAAGATTTGGGCGGAAGTAACGCTTATTTTCCATAAAGGCCGATGGGTTTCGTTCGATTATACGTTTCCGGATCATAAGGAAGACCGGTATCATGGTTTTTTCAGTCAGGTTCGGGAAAAAGCGTTAACTCAAATAAAACTAAAAATTAAAAGTGAAAAGTGAAAAACTGTTGATTCGACTTCAGGTCGATACTATTTTGATAAAACTTAAAAAACTAGATTCTTCGCTGCACTTCGTTCCGCTCAGAATGACAAGTGGCGTGTACTAAAGACAGCCTGAATGGTTAAAAAAAATTGGTCAAGTAAGGCAGTAAAATATGGCAGAATCATTAGCATTGTTTAGTGTTCTTTGTTACATAGCGGCATTCATATCGTCGCTGCTGCTGACTATTGTTTCCAAAAAGATCGCGGTGCGGGCAGGACTTGTCGCACATCCAAGAGAAGACCGTCATCATAAAAGGATCGTTCCGATGGGCGGCGGTATAGCGATTTTTTTCACAATGCTGATTCTTAGCTCAATTGCGATTATTTTTATCAAAGTTCTCGTATATGATGGAACAACGAGTCTTTTCGGGAGAGATTTTGAGCTTTATATTAAAGGATTTTCGCAAAGAACTATTGAACTGTTGATAATACTTGGCTGCGGCGGTGTTCTTTTTGGGCTGGGACTTTGGGACGATTTTAAAAACCTTAGGCCTTTTAGAAAGTTGTTCGTACAATTCGCGGCGGCATTTACTGTGGCGTATTTCGCGGATGTAAAAATGGAATTCTTCATCGAAAGCAAACTATATTCATCAATTCTAAGCTCAATCTGGATCGTATTAATAATTAATGTATTTAATTTCCTCGATAATATGGACGGCGCAAGCGCTGGAATCGCGGCAATCGTTTCGCTGGTCATTTTTATAGTCGCTACGCTTTCGCAGCAGGCTTTTGTCGCGTGTTTTTCGATGATGCTGGCAGGTACTCTGACAGGCTTTTTGATCTTCAATTTTCATCCGGCATCAATATTTATGGGCGATGCTGGGTCGCTTGTTGTCGGTTATTTTATAGGTGTGCTGACATTGAAAACGACTTACTACCAGGAAGCGGAAGATATACGGTGGTATATAGTTTTAATGCCCTTGGTGATACTCGCGATTCCTCTATATGATTTTATAAGCGTAACGGCTCTTAGGCTGCATCAGAAGAAAAGCCCGTTTGTGGGTGATACGCAGCATTTTTCTCACCGACTTAAAAGACGAGGATTAAATGAGGTGCAGACTGTTTTAATGCTGTATCTTGCGACAATCACAACGGGGCTTGGCGCTGTGGTGCTGAAAGAATCTACGTGGCCTTATGGGGTGCTTGTATTCATACAGACAGTAATGGTGCTGGCAATCATCGCAGTTCTTGAATCTACGGGTAATAATGAAAAAAAACATACTAATCAATAAGTCAGCTTCACAAATTTTTTTTGTTCTTTATCTTTGCGTTATCGCTTTGCGGTTAAGTTTTAGTGAAAATGTTTCAATCGATTCGTTCAGTCTGCCGGGGATATTTTTTGATAATCTTTTGAGCGTTTGCATTTCCTGTATCCTAATCATAGTATCTATGGTTTGGCTTACGGTTATGTTCTGGAAAGGCAAGGTTTATAAATTCAGCGGACTAGAGGCCGGCGCGGTTATATTTTTTATCGCGGCGATCATAAGCACGATTTACGCATCGAATAAAAGAGCTGCATTAAACGATTCATTGACAATTTCCGCTGTTATTATTTCAGCTATTACGCTTGTTCAACTGCTCGAAACCGAAACGAGAAGAAAAATATTACTGTATGTCATAATCGCGGCTGGTGCGATGAATGTATATCAATGCGTTGACCAGATAGCAAGCGGTAATAAAATGATGATCGAGGAGTATAAAGCCAACCCGACGCAGCAGCTTAATCAACTGGGCATTGAGCCGGGGTCTTTTGCGCAGATGCTTTATGAACACAGGCTCTACTCGAAAGATGTTAAAGGGTATTTCGCGACGAGCAACAGTGCGGGAAGTTTTTTTAACCTCGCGATTTTTTCTGCGATAGCGGTTTTTGCCGGCGGTTTGAAAAAATATCGAAATGATTATAAAAATTTGCTTATGCGTGCGGTAATCCTGGCGGTACTTCTTTTGGGATTGATTTTGACTGAAAGCAAAGGCGCATTGTTATCGTTTGGAGCGGCGGCCTTTGTTTTATGCGGTATTTTTGTTTTTGGGAAAATCCTGAATAAGTACAAAGTTCTTATTTTTTCTGTTATCGCAATTTTGTTTATTGCATCCATTTTGCTGATGATTTCTTACGGATTAAAACACGACAGATTGCCGGGCGGAAATTCGATGCTTGTGCGGTGGGAATACTGGACGGCGGCATCAGAAATAATCGCGGATAATTTTCTTACCGGAGTAGGCGGAAACAATTTTGGAACTTACTATACTCAATATAAAGCGGCTAAATCGCTGGAAACGGTACGCGACCCTCATTGCTTTATTTTGACGATTTTCAGCAGTTACGGGATTATAGGAGTAGCGGGCTTTTTGACTTGCCTTGTTATTCCGATTTTCAAAGCAATGAAAAGATCGACGCCTGTTGAAAACGAAAATAATATTTCACGAATGATAACCAAAGCAGCGATTCCGACAGTTTTGGTTTTGCTATTGCTGCGGCCGATTGCATTCCGATCCGAATTGGGCGGCAGATTTGATGTGGCGGCATATATTATCGCTGTTTTGTATATCGCGCCGGTTTTTATGTTTGGAGCGGCGTTGTGGTTAATGGCAAAAGGCAAAAAATTCTCCGAGGAATTTTCGATAAAGAAGGCGGCACTGCTTTGCGGAATTCTGGCTGTTCTTCTTCATAATCTTATCGATTTCGGAATTTTTGAGCCTGGTATTTTGACAGCGTTGTTTGCGGTTATTGCGTTATCGGCATCGCAATATGAAAATCAGCACACAGTTCAACTTGGTAACTCAAAAAGATATATTCCGCTGGTTTTAACGATTGGCGTTGTTATTGGTTGTATGTGGTTTTATATAATACCAGTGGGTAAGACGGCATTTAAAGTAGAAACGGCAAAACAGCTTTCTTCTTATGGTTATATGGATAACGCAGCCGCCATCCTTTCAACTGCTATCAAAGATGATGTTTACAATCCTACGCCGGCAAACCTTAAAGGCACGATAGAGACATTTTGTTATAAAGCTAATCCGCCTCAATACAAAAACAAACTTGAAGACGCAAATCAATCATTTTTAATCGCGATCGCCAGAGACCCTGCGGATTTTAAAAATTTTGAAAAATTGTCTGAAGTATATGAATCGATGGCCGAGGCATATCCTGATAAATGCAATATGTGGTTTGAGAAAGCACTTGAGGCATTGGAAAAAGCTCTTGTGCGGTATCCTACGGATAGTGAAATGCATTTAAAGGCGGGAACTTTAGCGCAGCAGTTAAATAAAACCGATGAAGCTATCGAACATTATATGCAGGCAATAGCTATTGAAGATGCGTACAGGGAAGAATTTAAAATTATGTATCCTGATAGAGAAATGTTCAGCAGGCTCGGTGAGATAAATTATAATTTTGCGAAACAGAGATTGCAGCAGCTTAAAGGAAACTGACAAATTAAAACGATTTTTGGAGATATTATGAAATTAAAGTTATTTATATTTATGTTCTTCGCGGCGGGTTGTGTTGCAAAACCCGATCTGACGAAATCGGTTGTGATGATCCAAATTGTAAAGCAGCCATTCGATTACACGACACCCTGGAAACAGAGTTCAATTTCGCAGGGAGTTGGATCAGGATTCATAATTGAAGGTAAACGAATCCTTACCAACGCACATAACATTTCGGATGTTCGGTATGTTATTGTCAAAAAAGAAAATGTTGCAAAGAAATACCCGGCGAGGGTTGAATTCGTGGGACACGATTGCGATTTGGCGATTTTGAAAGTCGCGGATGAATCATTTTTTGATGGAACCGAACCGCTGACGATTGGTGGATTGCCGCCGGTAAACAGTACGGTTGAAACGTACGGTTTTCCTATGGGCGGAACGCATATAAGCGTAACACAAGGCGTTGTTTCGCGTATTCAGACGGATTCCTATGTTCACAGCGGAGCCGATGAGCATTTGGTAATTCAAACAGACGCTGCGATAAATCCTGGTAATTCAGGTGGACCGCTAATTAATATGAATGGTCAGGTTATAGGTATCAATACAGCTATTAGAGCAGATGCGCAAAATATAGGTTTTGCTATTCCAATTAATATAGTGAAGAAAATCTCCGAGGAGATTATAAAAACAGGAAATGTAGCAAGACCCTGGATTGGAATTGAGATAAGAAACAAAGAGTTATCATTGCCATATGGCATTGATATACAAACATATAACGCTAAGGGTGTCCTAATTACAAGGGTTTTGCCTGGAAGTCCTGCAGAAAGAGCAAGAATGAAAAAAGATGATATTATTTTGAAAATTGATGGTATTAAAGTCAAAGATGTACGGGATGTTCAGGAAAAAGTAAGAAACCACAAGATTGGAAAAGTTGTTAAATTCGATATATTAAGGAATAACAAGAAAATCAGGCTAAATATAAAAACAGAAAAACTTCCAAGTATTTGGTAATACTCTTAAACGTAAGTATAAAGTATATACCCTGCTTATAAAAAGGCTGGAGTTCTTCTTATAAGTGGCATACTCCATTTATTAAGGAATGTAAATATTATATCAATAGTATATATTATTTGCGCAATTTTTAGATAATTTATTACTTTATAAAAATAAGAGTCTATTTCAGAGAGAATTTGAATGTAATTACGTGTTTCTATGGGGGTATAATATGACTATGAGTATTGGTAATTATTCACCATCTGCCTTTCCCTACATTCCCGTCTCCTATCCTAACCCATGGGACGGTTCCCTAAAAGATTTACCAATGCATAATTATTTGAATCCATTTCCAACTGTAAACACATTTGTAAATGATACAGATAACTTCTTAACTTCATTTTTTAATAATTCATTATTAAGTCCTACATTTAATCCATATAATCCATGGCCTGTACAGCAAAATAATCAATATGCTTTGCAAAATCCTTATGGGCAATATACTGGCCAACAGGCTGGTCAGTATCCAGGTGCGCAAACTACAAATGATCCTATGACAATGGTAACACAACTTTTAACAAGTATAATGACATTATTGCAAAAAATGTTAGGTATAGAACCACAACAAGCACAACAAGTTCAGCAAAATACTACAAATACTACAAACCAAACAAATTCTACACATAATACAAATCAAGAAAATTCAATAAATGATAATATTGCTACTAATACAGATCAACAAACACAAAATAATACAGCTACAAAGACGCAACATACTAAAACAAAGGCAACAACGACTCAGCAACCTCAAGTAACAACTACTCAGATAACCTCAACAAAAGATGATGCCAAATCTAAAGAAAACGAGCCTGTAAAAGTAAATGCAACAGTTATTACACAAACAGAAACAGGTGAGAGAAAGAAAGATCTAGATTTTCAAGTACCGTTAAATGATTCATCAAAAGTAGCTATAATTGCTAAAGATTTAGCTGATAAGCGCAACGTAATGATAGACGGTAATAATAACACAATAAATTACATTGTTATTAATAATCCTATAGATATTGAGTCAGCACAAAAAGAAGCTGCCACCTTTATATCAGAAATACCAGCGGCATCTACAGTTATTAATACTCCAGCAATAGCTGCACCTGTTCAAGAATCAACATCAAATGAACCTGCTGCAATATCAACAGTAAATAATAGTGAGCCAACTAAAGAGCCAGCACCAGCTGCAGTAGAGAAAACATCACCAGCTCCTGTAGAGGAAAAACCTCAAGTTGCAGTTGAGGAAAAACAACAACAGCCGCACGGGCAGAAAAAGCTGAAAAAGTAACAAACTAACACCAGATCAAAAGGAATAATATATTTTGCATAATAGTGTTTAATTCGATGACCATTATAGAATCCAGAATCTTTGTTTAATGCTTGAATTTAATTATAAATAATAACTCAAGTTACTACTTAAATAATTCTTGCTGTCATTGCGGTGACACAGTCACATTTTTAAGTCATCAATTTTTCCAATGATACGGTGATGACATTGTGAGGTAACACAGTCACATTTTTAAGTCATCAATCTTTCCAATGATACGCAGTCATTGCGAGGTAAAACAGTCAGTTTCTCAGTCCTCAATCATTACAGTGAGAACTTAATTATGTGCATTAGCACCACTGGGAACTAACTTGAGTTAAGCAATAATATGTATGTTATGAATATATCTATCTTATTTTAAGGAGTTTTTTTGAGGTTAGTTTATTTAGCACTAATAGTTCGCATTTCGCTACACCCATTAAATATTAACTTTTGTAAACAATATATCAATTTTCTATATAAAAATAGCAATTATTAAATACATTTTGTTTTTATTATATTAGTGGGGTTAATTTAAGACAAAAGGGGGAAACTTAAATGAACAGTGGTTTTATGTCTACAGCATATTATACAAATCAACAGTATGGACAAGATCAATCCATGTATTATGGAACAAACTCTTATGATAATAAATCTATCCTTGGTAATCCACTAGATTCGCTTTCACAGTATACTCAATTTATGTTTGGTAAGCCAAATAGCTATACAACGTATGGCACACAAGATTCAAATAATTCTAATAGTATAATTGCTAAAATGTTAGATATCGTTCAAAACTTAATACCTTTAGTTAATAAGAAAGCACAATATCCTCAGTATCCTGCTCAATCATATCCGCAATACCAAGATCCAACCAGGGCAGAATATATAACAACGCCTTATAATGGACAATCATATCAAGCACCATATAATTCTACTAATGATAGCCTGAGTGCGATTATGAGGATGTTCCGTGGTCAGCCACAACAAAATAATGAATATGGTGTGTCAGCTAATAAAATGGCAAGAGTATGGGGAGATCCCCATGTTGAAGGCGCTAACGGCAAAAAATTTGATTTTCAAGATGAAGGCATTTATAACCTATTAGATGATAAAAATGTAAACATAAATTGTAAAACAGGAAAATGGAAAGATAACACAACAGTAGTTAAAGATGTTGGAATTATGGCCGGTGATCAATATGTTAAAATTTCTGTACCAGATCCAACAGGTCAAGTAACTGGATTCAAAATGCTCGGTGGAGCAAATATTGAATATCGAAATTTTGTGTCAGGACCAACTGTCAGTGTGAATGGAAAAGATGTCCAACTTAAAGATGGTGAAACAATGGATATGCCTAATGGCATTAAGATAAAACGCGCAGGAAATAACTATGAAGTTAAAGGCGCTGAATATGATTTAACAGTAGAGTACGATAAAGGTGGATATCTTAACCTTAATGCTAACTCCTCAGCAGCTGGTGTTTTAGCAGATGGAGTCGCTCCTACAGGAATATTAGGTGAAACATTTGATCCAAATAATACTAAAGAAGGTTTAAAAAATGATATAAAAGCTTATGAAAGAAAAGACTTATTTGATGACGGAGCTCAATCATCTCGATCAAAGAGTTATGATGCAAACCAACCTTATAATAATACACCAAACCAAAATGACTCAAGCTTTTTAAATTACTTAAAGCGCTTTTTTAGATACTTCTTACGATAAATAAGTCATAAAAAATTTTGAAAAAAGTATGTTTACAAACATACTTTTTTCTTATTGACTTGGTTAAGCAATCTTCTTGTATATATAGAATTTATAACCATTACCAGGTTTAAACTCTTTTATTAGCTTGAAATTATCCGGTATATCTTCAAATTTAATTACGTCAAAAGCTATAAAAGGCTTCTTTGATTGAACCGGATTAGCATCTTTATCAAAATATAAAGTAATAGTTTCTTTAGGATTTGATTGATTATAAACGACATCTTTACCTGATATTGTATAGTTATAAATTAGAGGATTTTTCTCGAATATATCAGTGTATTGCCCATTTCCTGAAATAACCAGAAAGTCATAATCATTATAATTATTTCTTTTAGCCAGCAATTTATATCTAACGGAGAAGATTTTCCAGGTTGAATTTTTTTCAAAGAATGGGTAATATTTATCGTCGCAGCTTAAAATTAGTCCTATATTTGAATTATCAGGGGCAGTTTTACCTAAATAATTGATTAAATCATAATCTTGCGATTTTTCATTCATAACACCATCTTTTCTTAATCTGGCTTCATTCCTAAAAGTGTTATAGTCATAAGTTTTTAATGCATTATAAGTCCACGATAACGGTTTTGAAGCATTATTTATAGAAATTACAGCATAGTTAAAGAGTACAACCAGGACAATAAATATCTTTAAGAAAGTGTTTTTGCGTTTATAGCTCAATACAAGGATAGGCGAACTTAATACAATAGCAGTAAGGAAAAACCTATTATACCAGTAGCAAAATCCCATTAATGCTGAAATACTTATCAAAAATCCTACTGTAATTAGCCCTGCTAAGCTTAAATAAAAGGTTCTATTTTTTGAGAAAGCTATTCTTGCTAAGCCATACTTGATTACTAAGGGCAATATTAACAGAAAACCTAAAATGCCAAACATTGCATAATTCTCATGAATAGTTGTATTTAGATTCGTAAGATCCCCATAAACAAGTCCATCAGTTGTTTGAAGGTGCAATATTTGAAATATCATCTCTTTTAGTTCAATAAATAATGAATTGAAAATGTGAGCAAGTTTTATTCCTGTAAAGCTAAAAAATAGAAATATATATTTAATAGAACTTGCAAGGAAAGATTTCAACCCGAATAAAACTGAGTGCTTATAAACAAAATATGGTGGTCCAAAGGGACTGCCAAAATCAATATAATTAAGAATGTAATTATAAGAACTAAGCAGTAGAAATGCTGGAAATGATGATAGTATAAATACTATTATTGGCTTATAAAACTCTTTTTTACTCTCTTTTATTGATATTAATAAATATATTATTGCAAATATAGGAATAAATAGTGTTGCAGTGGATTTCACGCCTAGTACAATACTAAAAGCGACGGCAGAAAATATTAATGATTTATTTTCCTTTTCTTTAGCTCCATATAAGAATAAATATAAAGAGCAAAATAAAAAGAAAGCTACTATCAAATTGGTTTGAGTGCTTGATGACTCTATTATAACGGCGGGTAAAGATGCCAGTATAAATATTGCCCATAATATTCTTCTGGTTGATAATTTCAAGTACTTTAAAAAATTATAAAGAACGAATATACAACCCCAATATGATAAATATTCTGCTAATCCAACCAGAATATCTTTTTTAATAAACACCATTGGCCAAAGAATCATTATTTCTGAATTAACAGGAAATATTGTTTGCCTTAATGAATTTGTTTCAAAGTGAGCAAGAGTTTGATTTTGCAACCAAAATCCAATTCGTGCAAGGTGATATGCCATACTGTCAGACGAATTAGTTGGAACAATTAAAGTGAAAAATAAACTCAATAAGCTTGCAATAATAAAAAATAAAAATAAAACTAACAATGACTTATCATTTTTTAAAGCTAGTATTATCGTGTTTTTTACTGTTTTAATTTGACTAAAATCAATTTGTGGATAGTGTTTATACTTCCATAATAAAAAAGACGCAATAAATATAAGCAAATTACTGATTAACAAGCCTGTTTGATTTATCTGTTTTAATATAGAAAGTGCTTCAACGGATAATATTATCTGTGAAACCAGAATTAAACTCAGATAAATTAATGAATTAGCAGTATTTTTAGTCTTTATTACACTGGTTAAAAAATATGATGACGAAAAAACCAGCATAAAAGAGATTATAAATAACAAAAATCCTAACATATTCAACTCTTATCGTATGTAATAGCCAGATATTGCTGATAACTTTATTCTAGCAAAAAATAGAATCTTAAATGTAATTTTATCTTGTTAGTTATAAAATTAGGTAATGGAAAATAAAAGACTGAAATCGAGGAAGTCATTGCGAACCTTCCAACAGGGATATTTCTAAAATCGATCTTGTGAAGCAATCTCTAATCATATATCGTTGTGATCAAAACGATATCTTCCATATTTAATGGCTCGTGATAACTCCTTGAGCATTACCTAAAATTATTTATATATAAAAGTTGGAGTGAAATGTTACTATGAAATACGCTCAGGCAAATTTAGGCAGAGTTTTTGTTGCATTAATTGAGGATGGAGAAGACATACTCGAACAGTTAAAGAATATTATAAAAAAAGAAAATATTAAGGCAGGTTTTGTACATTTAATTGGTGCAAGCTCAAATAGCAAAGTAGTCCTTGGTCCAATAAAAAAAGAATATCCCCCAAATCCATTCTGGTGGGAATTTGATGATGCTAGAGAAATCCTTGGATTAGGAATATTTGCATGGGAAAATGATGAACCTAAAATTCATTTACATGCAGGTATTGGACACAATACTGAATCAAAAGTTGGTTGTATTAGGGAAAAATCACGAGTATATATTACTATTGAAGCTATTATCCAGGAAATAACAAGTTCAAATATTGTCAGGGAACTTGATTCCAGATATAACGCAAGTTTACTTAAATTCGAATAATCAAAGATCAACTGTTATTTAATGCTTTTAGATAGTTATTGTAAAGTACTTGTTTACAATCCTTGTTTTTTTAGCAAAAAATTTTATCTTTTAACTTTATAATCTAGTACTCTGTTAAGAAAGTTTTGTCGGATAAGTTTTCTCCGTCGCTGGTGCTAACGCACATAATTAAGTCCTCATTAGAATAATTGATGACTTAAATAAGTGACCTTGCACCTTCGCATTTCATAGGCTCCTCCGAAAACATACCCGACTGCAACAATCATCATAATTAAATTAACAGAGCACTAGTAAGTTTAATAGTGTATTTAGTGAGAAACATATGGCAATTTTAGTCGGGCAGAAAATAATTGATGGAATTAAAGGCATCCAAACCTCAGCCGTTAAAGAAAAACTGTGTATTGCTATACCAGCTTTAATTGCTTTTCCTACAATCGATTATTTTAATAAGTCTGTAGATGAAGATACCAGAAAATACTCAGCTGCAAAATCTGGAATAAAAGTACTTATAGGGGCATTGGATGGTTTATTTGCTCGCTATGTAGGTCAAATGTTGGGTGAAAAACTCGTAAAAAGTGAATTTATAAAGCCAATATCTGATGAGTTTAAAAATCCAGAAAAAATGAAAGCATTTTCTAAGAGTGTAGGTAAAACATCTGCTTTTGTAGTGACACTGGTATCAATATTAGTTATGGATATACCATTCATCGATAAAGCTCTAAATGTTGCAAT
>Ga0154577_1064_pt3 | contig 29938 bp, 26 predicted proteins | sample RifGroF2_FD_116006 | JGI IMG/M metagenome (GOLD analysis project Ga0154577, IMG submission 116006) | Planctomycetes bacterium GWF2_42_9
GGCGCGATAACTATGCAGTCCTTTTCGCCTGAAACCGGTTCTATCGAACGGTTTATGAATCTTAACAAAATCCGTTTGAATATGTTTCTGCCAAAAACAGACAGCGTTCTGCCATGGACGGCATTGCTGCTGGGACTTTGGATTCCGAATTTTTATTATTGGGGTCTAAATCAGTATATAACACAAAGAACGCTCGGCTCAAAATCTCTTGCGCAAGGGCAGAAGGGTATTGTTTTTGCCGCCGCGTTGAAACTGATTATCCCTTTCACGATTGTTATACCGGGTATGATCGCGTTCAATCTTTATTCAAAGAATATGCAGTTTGAAGCTGCAAAAGATAACGCTCCTGTTTTTGTGAAATACACAAAAGCGAATCCGAACACGGGATTGGTTAAAGTTATAGATTCGCCGGATGCTGATACGGCAGCAAATTGGCCGCAGGGAATTTTTATGCTCGCGGTATTTGATGATGCAAAAGCAATGAACAGTGTCAAGGGTAAGAATGCGTTTGTGCTTCCAATTACAAAAGCGAACTATGACTTGACTGTGCCCACTCAATTTACAGTTTTCAAATCTGACGATAAATCCTGGGCGAGCGCATTTGAAAATTTTTCGGATGAGTTGGAAACGTACAATGCGTCGGTTGTAACTGCTGCAAAAGAGGCGGGAAAGCCTGTTGCCACTGAAAAATTCATCGCGTTTAAATATGATACGGCATTAGCACAGCTTTTGGGAAATGTGCTTCCGCAAAAGGTTGGAATTATCGGATTTGTACTTGCCGCACTTTTAGGCGCAGTAGTAAGTTCGCTTGCGGCGATGCTCAATGCGGCATCGACAATTTTCTCAATGGATATATACAAAAAATATATTTCCGCAAATGCGTCGCAAAAGTCTATAGTTTTTGTTGGTCGTACGTGTGTAGTTATATTTTCGTTTATAGCTATCGCGCTCGCTCCGCAGCTTGGTAATCCTAAAATCAGCAATAGTATCTTCACTATTATCCAGGAAGGACAGGGCTTTATATCTCCGGGTATTTTGGCTGTGTTCGTATTTGGCTTTATCGCCCGCAAAGCACCCCCAGCCGCCGGCGTTTGCGGACTGCTCACAAATATAATTGCTTATGGCATTTTGAAAGTTGCCGTCCCGAACGTTCAATTCCTGAATCGTATGGCCATTTGCTTTGCACTTTGTTTTGTCGTGATGTTTATTATCAGATTGGTTAAGCCGCTGGCACAGCCGATAGAATTCAAGACGAATACCACGATTGAACTTCATAGCTCACGCGGTGCATTAATAGCAGGTATAGTTGTCGTTGTTGTTACGTTAGTATTTGATCTGATCTTCAGTCCGCTGGTACTGGCTAAATAACTTTTACATAAATTGGGGACTGGTCATTGGGCTGGTCCTCATTCTTTTATCTGTTATTTTAAGGCCTCAAGTTGCTGCCAGCGGGCATAAGCGTTATCGAGCAATTTGCGCAATTCGTCTGCTTTTGCGCCTGTGGCGGCGATTTCTGTTTGACTTTTTTTGTAGAATGAAGGGTCGGCCATTGTCTCATGCAGTTTATGCAACTCATTTTCCATTTTCTCGATGGAATTAGGCAGAGCGTTTAATTCCTGCTTTTCCTTATTGCTTAATTTCCGAACTTTTATTTTTTCCTCTGGCGGTTTTGTTTCTGTTACCGTTTTATTCTCTGGCAAAACGGATTTATCCTTTGCCTTTTTCTGACGAACCCAATCATCATATCCTCCAACATATTCATTTACAACGCCGTCGCCTTCCATTGCGATTATGCTCGTAACGACATTATTTAAAAATTGTCGATCGTGGCTGACAATCAGAATCGTGCCGGAATAGTCAAGCAAAACTTCCTCAAGCAAATCGAGCGTCTCCATATCAAGGTCGTTTGTCGGCTCATCCATTATCAGCAGATTCGACGGCAAGGTAAAAAGTCTGGCAAGCAGTAATCTGTTCCGTTCGCCGCCGGAAAGATTCAAGAGGGGACTTAAACACTGATCCGCCGTGAACAGAAAATCCTTAAGATAGCCAACGATATTCCTGCGAGCACCGTTGATTTCGATAGTTTTATTTCCGCCCGCGATATTTTCATAAACGCATTTACCATAGTCAAGCTCGGCGTGCAGTTGGTCAAAATACGCGATCTCAAGATTTGTTCCCTGCCGTACCGAACCGCTTTGAGGCTCAATCTGCTGGAGCAGTATTTTGAGCAAAGTTGTTTTGCCGCATCCGTTTGGGCCAATGATGCCAACTCTATCGCCTCGCATAATTGTTGTTGTGAAATTTGAAATAAGCGGCTTGTTAGAATCATACGAAAACGAAATATCCTTTGCGTCAATCACCAATCTGCCCGATTGCTGAACCTGCTGTAATTGGATTTGCACATTTCCAATTTGTTCTCTGCGTTCCTTTCGCTGCTGGCGCATACTTTTCAATGCCCGTACTCGGCCTTCGTTTCTTGTTCGCCGAGCTTTTATACCTTTGCGGATCCAGACTTCCTCGCTGGCAAGTTTTTTATCGAACAACGCTTCTTCCGCTTCGCGTGCTTCGTTTGCTATATCTCTGCGAGCGAGAAAAGTATCATAATCGCACGAATAATTCGTAACCAGGCCTCTATCAAATTCCAAAATCCTTGTCGCAAGTTTATTTACAAACATCCGGTCATGGCTGACAAAAACAAGCGTGCCTTTATATTGCTGAAGGAATTCCTCGATCCACGTAACTGTCTGAATATCAAGATGGTTTGTCGGCTCATCGAGCAGCAGCACATCGGGTTGGCGTACAAGAGCCTGCGCAAGCAAGGCCCTGCGTTTCATACCTGCCGATAAATTTTCCGCCTGAACATCGCCGTCCAGTTCCATATTTTGAATTATGTCCGCGACGTATTTATCCATTTGCCAGGCGTCTTTGCTGTCGATTTCGTGCTGCAAGTCTTCGAGCTTTTTCAGGAGAGATTGATTTTCGTGATCCAAAGCTAATTGGTGGCTGACAATATGGTACTCTGATAAAAGATGTCCGCATTGGCCAAGACCTTCGGAGACTAGCTCGAAAACAGTGCCTTTGAGATTATTTGGAACATCCTGCGTCAGGCAGGTGATCGAGATTTTCGGCTTAAACGAAATTGTTCCTTTTTCAGGAATGACGCTGCCGGTGATTAGTTTCATAAACGAAGTTTTGCCGACGCCGTTGCGGCCGAGCAGACAAATTCTTTCGCCTGCCTCAAACTGCAAATTTATATTTTCAAGCAAAGGTCTGCCGCCAAAACCGATGCTCACATCCTGAATTCCAATTACTGCCATAAGATTAAATGCCTTTATCGTTTCACGTGAAAACGAAGCATTATAACAAAAATATCTATGCGCATCTAACTATCTTCTTTAAATTTTTCCGTATTTGTAGTAAAATTTTTTCCATTATGGAAGATATAGACCAATATTTTATGAAAGCCGCCATTGATCAGGCGTATATCGCATTGGAAAATGAAGATGTGCCTGTCGGTGCGGTAATTGTCAAAGAAAATAAGATCATCGGCAAAGGCTACAATCAGCGTCATCATCTGAACGACCCAACCGCTCACGCCGAGATAATTGCCCTGACCGCGGCTGCCGAGTATGTCGGCCATTGGCGTTTGCACGGCTGTACGATTTATGTAACGCTTGAGCCTTGTCCGATGTGTGCCGGTGCTTTGGTGCTGGCGAGAATGGACAGGCTGGTTTTCGGATGCACCGACCCCAAAACCGGTGCGTGCGGAAGTTTGTATAATATTGTGCAGGATCAGCGGCTCAATCACAGGCTTGAAGTAACAAAAGATGTCCTTGGGCAGGATTGCGCGACGCTTTTGCAGGATTTTTTCCGAAATAAGAGAAAACCAATAGAAGACAGTGCCTGACTTTAATCGACAACATATTGACACGGAATATTTATAATCTATAATTATGTTTGTAAACACATTAAAACTCAAACCGTATAATTTTATGTATAAATTCCCAAATTAAACTCAAAAGGAGCTTTAATACTAAATTGGAAAAAATGCGAGATAATATAGCGGTTAAACGCGAAAAAGCGGTTCTTGTTGGAGCTGTTTTAAAAAGCGAACTTAAAGAAGATGATGAATTGGCTGAACTGTCCGCGCTTGCCGAAAGTGCCGGTGCTGTAATAGTGGACAGGGTTCAGCAGAAAATATCAGAGATTAATCCCGCGACATACATCGGCAAAGGTAAAGCCGAGATGGTAAAACAGCGTGTGAAGAAGAATAAAGCTGATGTCGTGATTTTTGATAATGATCTTTCGCCCGGCCAAATCCGTGAACTGGAATCGATCATAGAAACCAAAGTGCTTGACCGAAGCGAATTGATTCTTGATATCTTTGCAAGCAGGGCACAAACAAAACAGGCAAAACTCCAGGTCGAACTTGCGCAGTTGGAATATACATATCCGAGACTTACCCGAATGTGGTCGCACCTTGATACCGTTACCGGAGCGGCAGGCGGGCCAAGTGCCGGTGCTGTCGGTGCGATTGGTACAAGAGGCCCCGGCGAAAAACAGCTAGAAATCGATCGAAGGCTTGTCAGCAAACGTATCACCGAATTAAAACGCGATCTTAAAGAGATCGATAAGCGAATCGTACGAGAGATTGAAGCCAGAAAAGGGCAGTTCAAAATTTGTCTGGTTGGCTATACGAACGCAGGCAAAAGCACACTGATGAACGCGCTTACCGATGCTGGCGTTTACGTCGAAGACAGGTTATTTGCGACACTAGATACACGTACAAGGCAATGGACGCTTGACGGTGCGAAAAAGGCGCTGATAAGTGATACTGTTGGTTTCGTTAAAAATCTGCCGCACCAGCTAGTCGCATCTTTCAAAGCGACGCTCGAAGAAGCTATCAACGCCGATTTGCTTTTACACGTTGTTGACGTTTCAAACGAGGATGTTGAATCGCAGGCACAAAATGCAAAGAAGGTTCTCGAAGAAATCGGCTGCGGCAATAAACAAACGCTTATACTTTTCAATAAATCCGATGTTGTCCGAAGTCAATCGCATTTCGAATTTATGCAGACGGTGTACCCTGAAGCTATTTGTGTTTCCGCAAAGACTGGCCTGAATCTTGATTTGCTAAAACGAAAGATTCTTGAGATTTATGAAGGCGGAATTTTGTCTTTGCAGATCACCGCGCACGCCGGCGATGGAAAAATTCAAAGTTTCCTACAAGCCCACGCAAACATCATTCATCACGAATATACCGACAGCAACGTCGTTATGGATGTCAGAATCGGGAAAAACCAGTTGTCGCAGTTGTATAAGTACAAACCTTTGGAAATCAAAGAGCAGTAGTTTTTCCTTGATTTACAGCCGTTTAAGCATATAATAACACTGTTCTCTTTCATATTGAGAAACAGAGGGATTTTCTTTTTATTTCCAGGGACGAATTGATAGTTTCAATCTGCGCAAATTTTTCTGAAGGGGTAGATAATGAAAAAGATCGTTTTAATTTTCGTTTACCTGATGTTTATTGCGTTATGCCAGGCGGCGGAAAACCAGCACAATCCGCAAAATCGTAAAAGCAAAGAAATCGAGGAGATTGATAATTACATTTCACGTTTGCGGCTCGAAATCGAAAGCGAATATAAATACCGCATTGTTCAGGCTAATCAGTGGACACAAGCCGAAATCAATTTGCTTGAAGTCCCTGACAAAGCGGTGTTCGCAAACCTGACCGAACAAGCGGATTTATCACAAACAATTTTGAATATCAATAATTTGGATTATATATTGCCGGAGCCGTTCTATCCCGGAATAGAAAGGACTCGGCTCTTTAGAGATGGGCCGTTTATCAGTACCGGCTATGGTGAAACGACGGCGAAATTTCACCGCAGGCCGGAATCGCCGAAACTGGCGGCTATGCGTTTTGCTGAAGTTCAAACCAGAATCACCGAACGAAAAAGTCGGTTAATGACAATGCAGGATTACGAGATTGTAAATATCGAACGGCAAAAAGAATATGCGTTGAATATAATTTTGCCGAATCTTGAAAAGCGATTAAAGGAAAATCTCGCAAAACCGCAGCCAAATGAAACAAACGGTTTGATAACGGCAATTATTTATTCGCCAGATAAATCTTCGGCTGTTATTGACAGCGAAATTGTGCATAATGGCGATACGATCCACGGCGTTAAAGTTAAACAAATACACAATAACAAAATCGAATTTGAGAGGGATGCCGTAACGTGGGAGCAGCAGGTTCAGCAAACGCCTTCAAATTACTGGCAATAACATCAATTAAAACACGTTGCAATTATAAAAATTATTAATATAATTCCACCCTATGATTAAAAATATATCAATTATAGGCGACGGTGCAATGAGCAGTGTTTGTTCGATGCTGCTATGTGAAAAAGGTCTTTCAGTTCGTATGTGGGGACACGATGCGAAGCAGCTTGCGCAAATTCAGGAAAAACGCGAAAATTTCAAGTTTTTGCCCGGCTACAAACTCCCTGATTCGCTCGGATTTCAGGCAGACGATTCTCAAATAATGAAGAATGCGGATTTGATCGTTTCCGCTGTCCCTTGTCAATTTATGCGCCCTGTCTGGAAAAGACTTTCGCAATATGTCAATGCGAATGTTCCAATAGTTTCAGTCGCTAAAGGAATAGAAAATGAAACCCTTCTTCGGCCCAGTCAGATAATTTATGATGTGCTTGGCGAGAAGATAAAAGTTGTCGCGCTTTCAGGCCCGACAATCGCCGAAGAACTCGCAAAGAAATTACCAGCGACCGCGACCGCAGCATCTAAAGATGAAAGACTTGCCGGCGCTGTCCAGGAAACTTTTAACGCAGCGTATTTCCGCGTTTACCGCAACAGCGATATTGTCGGAGTCGAACTTGCCGGTGCGATGAAAAACGTAATCGCGATCGCCGCAGGTATCGTTGACGGCATACAAATCGGCGACAACGCAAAAGCGGCTCTTCTTTGCAGAGGTCTTGCGGAAATCACAAGGCTTGGCGTCGCTCTCGGCGCAAAAGAACAAACCTTTTCAGGCCTAAGCGGTCTGGGCGATCTTGTAACGACCTGCATCTCACCGATGGGACGCAATAGAAGTCTCGGCCAGCGAATCGGCAGGGGCGCAACAGTGCAGGAAGCTATCGCTGCCACGCATTCAGTTGTTGAAGGTATCGCAACTTGCAAGTCCGTAGTTGATCTTGCTAAGAAAAATTCAATTAATATGCCAATTACTGAATCCGTTTATCAAATCCTGTTTGAAGGTAAGAGCGTACCGGCTGCGATCGAAGAATTAATGGCTCGGAAGCTAAAAGCCGAATAGTCCGAAAATAACACATAGGTTTTTGTTAATTAGCATAAATCTCAACCTAAGTCGCTCCCTTATTCTGTCGATAAATAGCTTATGACCATAATCTATTTAGGCAGGATTCAATATGACCACAGCGATATGTGAAAAAACGGAAACAACTTTAGTAAAGAAGTTATTGGCCGATGCAGTAAAGGCAGGCGCAAGCGATTTGCATATAAATGTCGGTATGCAGCCGGTGCAGAGAATTCACACCGAACTTATACTGACCAAAGATGAACCGATAACCGCAAAACAGGCCGAGGATATGGTTCTTGAAATGGTGGGGCCGGAGAGATACAAAGTTTTCCTCGAAACTCGCGATTATGACTTCTCAACAACAATCGAAGGCGGTTTTCGTTTTCGAGTAAACGCACACTATCAAAAAGAGACAGTCGCTATTTCATTCCGTTTAATTCCAAATAAAATACCTGATGTTACGCAAATAAATTTGCCAAGCTCAATTATAGAATTGACAGATCTGCCTAGAGGTCTTGTTCTCGTAACAGGTCAAACTGGTAGCGGTAAAAGCACGACCCTTGCGGCTATGATCGGCAGGATCAACAAGACATCCGCCAAAAGAATTATCACGATGGAAGATCCGGTCGAATACGCTTTCGAAAATGACAAGTGTATGATCGAACAGCGAGAAATTGGTTCAGACTGCACGAGCTTTGCGTCTGGTCTGAAACACGCTTTAAGACAGGACCCGGAAGTTATTCTCGTCGGCGAAATGCGAGACCTCGAAACAACAAGCGCGACAATTACAGCCGCAGAAACAGGCCATCTTGTTTTCAGTACGCTGCACACGATGAACGCCGCCCAAACGATCGAACGTGCTATAGATATTTATCCGCCCGGCCAGCAGAACCAGATTCGTGCGATGCTCGCAAATACTTTGCAGGCTGTTGTTTCGCAAACGCTTTTCAAACGTATAGATAAGCCGGGAATGGTTCCGGGGATTGAAATTATGATTTGCAACCCCGCTATAAGAAACTGTATCCGTGAAAACAGAATTCACGAAATCCCGAATATCATCACAACTTCACGCAAACTCGGTATGCAGGAAATGGATACAAGTATCGCAGAGCTTTACTTTAAGGGTATGATAAGCAAAGAAGATGCGATAACCACCGCGACAAATTCCGCGCGAATGGAAAAAACTATTTCACCTGAAAACAAGGAAATATTCCTGCGCCAACTGCAAATGCAGCAGCAGATGCAAAATCAAATGCCTATGCGTAACTAAATATTATTGCAGAGATAGCCGCCGTCGATCGGAAGCGTAACACCTGTAACAAAATTAGAAGCATCCGAAGCGAGGAAAATCGTTGCGCCCGTCAGATATTCCGGCAAACCAAAACCGCCCATCGGCGTTCTAGCAAGCACATCTTTGCCGCGTTGTGTCGGCGAACCATCGTCGTTGAGCAGAAGTTTTCTGTTCTGGTCGGCAACGAAAAAGCCAGGTGCGATTGCGTTTACTCTAATACCATAAGGAGCCAGTTCTTTCGCATGGCCCATTGTCTGATTCATTACAGCGGCCTTTGCCGATGAATATGCCCAAATACCCGAAAGCGGATTAAAGCCCGCCATTGAAGCGATATTTATAATTCTGCCCTGAATCTTGTTATCGATCCAGTATTTGGCAAGATGTTTTGAAGGCAGGATACAGCCTGCGAGCAGATTCAATTTCAGAACAAATTCGAAATCTTCGGTTTTTAAATCAACAAGCGGGCCTTTGCCTCGGTTTCCGCCTGCGCCATTTAAAAGAATATCGACAGAGCCGAAAATTTTGACCGATTTTTCAAGTGCCTGTGCAATTGAATTTTCATCCATAAGGTTGACTTCAACAGTCGCAACCTGTGATTTATTCCCACACGTTTTTGCGATAACTTCTGATTTCGCGGCCAGTCCCGCAGGATTAATATCCCAAAGAATCACATTTGCGCCTGCACAGGCAAAACCTTCGCCAATAGCGCTGCAAAGCGTTCCGCCGCCGCCTGTTATAATAGCTGTTTTTCCTTTAAGTCCATACTTGGCATCAAGATACGACATTTTTAGCACTCCATGTTAATGTTGCAATTTATATTTGATATATAATATTTAACTCCATGCCCCAAAAAATGCAAACCAAAAATGGTACTTTTTTTGTACCAATTTTATTTTTAAGGAAAATTCAACAATTCAAAGTTCAAAGTTGAATGTTCAATGTTGAATGTTAAAATATTTATTGAAAATCCTTACAATAATGGAGTTCAAAAAATGTTCGTGATGCACATTAATATTAAAGTTAAGCCCGAGTTCGTTGAAGAGTTCAAACAGATTTGTATTGAGAACGCAAAGAACAGCGTTAAAGAACCGCTTATCAAACGCTTTGATTGTTTGCAGCAGGCTGACGATCCCACACGATTTGTTCTCGTCGAGGCTTATGAAAATGAAAGCGGCATCGATGCACACCGCAAAACCGCCCATTATAATAAATGGAAAACAGAGGCCGAAAAAATGATGGATGGCGAAAGAACAAGAACAAAGTTTGCGCCAGTCTGGCCGGAAAAATACTGATTCAGGATACAGAGCTTAGAACGCAGAACTTTTTTCTATGCACTGGCGATAACGGATTTTTTGTCTGCCGCCGGGAATATTAAATTATCCGTTTCACTGGAACTGCGGTTATAATCCACAATAGCCATTGCTTTCGACATAATTGTTTTATGGCAGCAATCAACGCTCAAGACATCGCATTCTGTTCCGAGGATGAATGGATGGCCGGTGGATTTCATTTTTTCGTGCAGTTCAAGTGCGGTGCGTCTGACTTCGGCTTTAGTAATCGCGTCGTCGGAGAAGAATTTTTTCGATGGCAGATTGCCGTAGAGAACGATATCTTTCGACACAATCGCGGCATCTTCCCAGAGCTTGCGAGAGCTGCCCAAACTCATCATCGCAGGTTTCAATGAAACAAACCCTTTGAGCATATCTTCTGTTAATTCGCCGCAGCAATGGAAAATCAAATCAACGCCGGCGTTATCCAATTCCGCTTTGATCTGCCTAAGATATTTCAAAACCATTCGTTCGAAAATATCCGAGCCTTGTTTCATTTGATTAGGCGAGATATAAACTTTATTTGCCGCCGGTTCCGCGATGAAAAATGCTTTTGCGCCTGCCTTTGCTTGTGCTTTGAACGAATGGAGAATAATCTCAACGGCCAATTCCATAAGCGTTTCGATTGTTTTCACTTCAGGGTCGTTTTCAGCGGTAAGGCCTGTGCCTGCCATATAAACAGGTGTAATGGGGTCGGCGAGAAGTTTAGTCATTAAGGAAAATGGGCCAATACCCATACCGACAGGAACGAGGTCTGTATTTTTAACGGTGAAACTGATTGCGTCGATGTTTGCTTTGAGACGAGGGTCGAGCGGGCCATGAATTTTTTCGCGGATCGTTTTTAATTGTTCATCTGTCGGGCAGGATGAAAAATGCCAGGTTGGGATTTGGTCTTCTGGGATGCCAAGCGATCGCAGCATCAGAGCCTTTTCGAGCATTAAATCCATCACAGGAACGGCAAGAGGCGTTTTAAAGCGTCTGGCTGCTTCGGCAATAACATGGCCGAGACGAACACCATCACGCAAAATTTCATTATGGTCTTTATATTCTTTTAAAACTAAATCCGCGCCAATAGGAAACGCCAATCTTGCTTTAGCCAAATCAAGGAAGAACTCACGACTCATACAATACCTTTATCAAAAAACCAAAAATACGAATAAATAACTAAATATAGGATATTAAAAATTGATGTTACTATCTTGCTATAAACAATTAATTAATTGTAGTATTGTGCTTTTGTGGGTGGATTTTATTTTTGCATTGATTTGATTATTGTACTATTATGCTAAAGTTTGTAAGTTTTCACGCGGTGGTAGTATTTGTCAGATTGCAATCATCTTCCAAACAGCCAGCCAGAACGGCATTGTTATGATACACGCAAGATAAGATAATAACAGAATGGAGCCGATTTCCTGTTCGTTGCCGCCGTAGTGCTTTATCTGCAAAATCAAACCCGTCGCTGGAGAAGATGATGATTGGAGTACTAGCAAATCGCAAAGAAGCGGAAAGTTTTTGTTCAGTCCTGTTAGCAGAAGAATGCCGATTGTAATAATCGGAACCAGAAGCAGTTTGATCACCAAAACTTTGGCCGCATCGAGAGCATAAGATTTTATGCTGAATGAAATAGTGCCTAAAACAGCGCCGAGAATAAATGTCGCGATCGGAACGGTGGCAGAGCCTAGCAGGTCTGTCGATTTAAGTATAGGGTCTGGGATGAACCGTTGCAACCTCAAAAGCACAAGCAAAATCGCAACAATGCTTGCAACAAAAGGCGGAGTAAAAAGCGATTTGATGGTCAGCTTTTCGTCTGGTGCTGAACTGACCAGATATTTGCCCATCGACCATAAAAGTGGACTTAAGCCAAGTATGAACAGAAAACAATACATCGCGAATTTGTCAAACTGATCAGGATATAAGAATTGACCGATCGGAAGGATTAAGTAACCTGCGTTTTGAAGGGCGGCTGGCGCGAACAGATGTTTTTTTGTGTTAATATTCGGCCAAAATAAAATTAACGCGAAAATAATGCCTGTGCCTACCATTAAAATAGCTGAAATCGGAAGTATCGGCCAGAGCTTGAATTCGGCAGGTTTAAAATTGATAATGATATTTGAAAATGTCATACAGGGCAGCAGAATGCGTACTCCTATCGCGGAAATGGCTTTTAACTGTTCCTGCGTCAGGATGTTTTTGCGCATAAGCAAGCCCGCGGCAATCGCAATAAGCAGAATTTGAAACACTGCCCAAAACGTAGTTGTAAATGAATTTATAAAAGTAGTAATCATTGAAATTTCATATTTTATTGTTAGTATAGTCGCTATTATTGATATTTTCCTGAAAATCAGATTTTTTACAAGGAATAAATTTTATGGCATCAGAAATGATAAAAAAATATGCAAAACTGCTGGTAAATTATTCGATGGGACTTAAAAAGGGCGACAGGGTGCTGCTGGTTTCGACCTATCTTGCGGAAGAGTTACTGAAAGAGGTTTACGCGGAGGCTTTGAAGGTCGGGGCATATCCCGATTTCAAGGTTGCACTTAACGGCACCGAAAAAATATTTTACGATAATGCCAGCGATGAGCAGCTTGAATATATCTCTCCGATAACGAAATATGTTTATGAAAATTATAATGCTCTGCTGAATGTAATCTCGCCTTTCAATGTAAAGGAATTGCAGAATACGCCTGCCGAGAAGAAGCAAAAAGCAAGTGCCGCAAGAGCGGACTTAAATAAGATTTTTATGAAAAGGGCGGCTGCGCACGAGCTTCGCTGGACGCTATGTGTTTATCCGACGAGCGCAGAGGCACAGGAATGCGGATTGAGTATCAGCGAATATGAAGATTTTGTCTGCAATATATGTTTTCTGAACGAGCCGGACCCGATCGCGTGCTGGAATAAACTTGAGCAGGATCAGCAGCGGGTCGTTGATTTTCTCAACAGCAGAAAAGAAGTGCAATTCAGGGGCAGCAATATCGATGTGAAATTCAGTACCGAAGGCCGAAAATGGATCAATTCAAGCGGCCATAATAATATGCCAAGCGGCGAAGTGTTTACCGGGCCGGTCGAAGATTCGGTGAACGGTTTTGTGCGTTTTTCATATCCAGGAATTTATATGGGGCAGGAAATAGAAGATATTTCGCTGGAGATAAAAAACGGCGAAGTTGTGAAAGGCACTGCGGCAAAGGGGCAGGACTTATTGAATAAGATTCTCGATGTACCAGGCGCAAGAAGATTTGGCGAAGCGGCTGTCGGTACAAACGAACGTGCTAACAGATTCACAAAGAATATGCTTTTCGATGAAAAAATGGGCGGTACGATCCATATGGCGATTGGAGCGGCTTATCCTGAAACCGGCGCAACAAACGAATCCGCGATCCACTGGGATTTGCTGGCTGATATGAAAGACGGCGAAATTCTCGCAGACGGCGAAGTTATTTACCGCAACGGGAAATTTATAGTCTAAGGGAATATAACCTTGTCATTCTGAACGAAGTCCCCATATGGGACGCAGTGAAGAATCTAGTTATATGCCGTTCTCTAAAGCACCGCAGGGAACGTTTTGCATATTTTTCAAAGCTGTTGCAATGCCGGGCATAACCGAAGCGATTCTTGCCAATTCTATTTTGGTCAAGGGGTTTTCGATTGCGCGGTAAACAACAAGCATACCCAATGCAGGCCCTGCTTTATTAAGGCCGATTGCCGCCAGAGATATTTTTTTCAGAATCGCAGGCGATGCGAAGAATCCCATTTCGCATAACTGATCGACAGAGCAAACCTGGCCTGTTTGGCAAACGAGCTGAACCAGTCTTGGTGAAAGGTACGGACCGATCTGCTTTGGTATATTGTCGAGATTTGAATCCATCGAATAAATATATATTTGCGGTTTGCCTGCCGACATAAAAACGATAGCCATATTTACTTCGTCGAGATTTTCTGTGAAATATTCGCCGACATTTTTCGCCAACTGTTCGGAATTATTTATGCCGAGAATATTCTCATAAAAATCGGCCGCGAACTGGAAATTTTTAATATGGCCGATAAATTCTGAATGTGATTTCAGAATGTCATTACACAACATATCGATCTGCTTTTTTTGCGATCGTTTTACTTTATTTAATTTGTGAACCAACTGACGCAAACGTATATTACGTTCTTCCTTCAAAAGCTGTCTCCTTAAAGGATTAAAAATTAGTACGTTCTTATTTCGTCAAAATCTGGGTGTGATTTAATGAGGATTTATGAATTTAAATTTGTGCATAACGTCCAATAAACAGCCGTTTGAAGGTGATTTATGTGTAAAATTATGGGCGAAAGGGAAATCTGCAATACAGCCGGTGTTATTCGGACTTACGTGGCATTCGTATCGAAACGATTGTACCCTTGTCGAGTTGGCTTTCGAGCAGCAGTTTGCAGCCGTTGTTTCGCAACAGGCTTGCCGCGATAGCCAGACCCATTCCGCGTTGTCTGCCTGCGGGCTTATCTGAATAGAATGGTTCGGACGCTTTTTTCACCGTCTCTTCGCTCATCCCGCAGCCCTGATCCTGTATGCGGATCTCGACAAAGCCGGCCAGATGTTCGCTGCCGGAAATTATGACAGGGCCGTTGCCGCTTTCATAAGATTCGAGAGAGTTATAAATTATTTGCGCGATCGCCTCTGCGGTTTGTTCGGCGTCGACTTCGATATCGTTTAAATTCTCGATAGAACTTTCGATAGTGATGTCGAGCGGTTCGTCCAGGTAATGATTATTTACTTTCTCAATGCAGTTGTTGATCATTATGAACGGCGAAACTGTACGAATGTGCGGTTTCGTCGGGCGGGCATAACTCATCAACTGGCCGACAATTTCATACGCCTGTTCGGTTTTTTCGCTTATCTGTTTGAGCATCAGCAGTTTTGTTTCATCGGTTTCCTGCTGTTTTAAAATCTGTGCCCGACCGGAAATTACGGTGAGCGGATTATTTAATTCGTGAGCTGCGCCTGCCGCGATTTCCGCGATAACTTCACGCATCTCATCGGGCGATTGTGCTGTTGGTTCGATTTGAATTATCGGTTGATCTGAAGCACTCTGCTGCAACGGCTGAATTTGCGGCTGCTGGATCTGAACAGCCTGCTGTGTAGGTTCTCCAAAATTATCGAGCAATGCCTGTGCGATCGAAATATTATATTCTTCCGCGGACTTTGCCGAAAGTATCTGCGATACAAGCAAAGCGATTTGCGAAATATCAAACTCATTATCCGCTTTAATAAACAATTCACCAATCGTATCGAGCTTTGCACACATCGTTCCGGCATCAGCAAAATCAAGCTCCTCCGGCGTGGGAGTATCTTCGAATGCGAGAAATTCCGTTGAATAACCCACGGTTTTCGCGGCCTCTTTTTTCGCTTCGAGATATATACACGCTTTTTGCGCATCAAACTTTTTGCATATCGATTCACAAATTATCCCTGCGGCTTCAATCGCGGAGACAGCAGGTTTAACAGCATTCCATAAATAGCTTTGCAAATCTGTAAAATTCTGCTCTGAAGGTTTATCAAGAAGAGAGATCAGCGCCTGTTTGATGATCAGACTGTCTTGTTTATCTTCGGATGTATTGAGCTTTGACGCGAAATTTTTAATTTTCTCGTTTATATCTTTGATGTCGAACGGGCTTATCGCAAGAGCGGCAGGTGCGGCAACCGAGTTGCTGCCGTTGTTTATGTGGTTGGCCATCATATCAGCCAAACGAACCGTCAGCACGATTTCGATATTCGCAAGGTTTTCCAGCTTGTCGGCAGCGGGACTGCAATAAAGCCACGCTGAATCAGCGACCGCTTGTGGCAATAACCATTTTTGCGCAAGCTGCCTTGAGATTACGTTGTGCGTCAGGCCGAGATTTTCTTTTTCGAGTTTGAGCAGAGTTTGGCAATCGCCGTTAGCGTCTTCAAACATTCGTGCAAGACTCTTGGGATAAAGTTCTGCAAGAGCGAGCAAACCAATATCAGCGAAAAGGCCTGCAAGAAAAGCAAGGCTTTCGTTCGCTTTTACTTTGACAGCGATTAATTTCGCCGCATAAGCACGAATCGCCGCTTGTTTATTTAACTGCTGAACAGGAATTTGCGAATGCAGATTTTCAACATCGAAAGTCCTGACGTTCAGAAATGTTTTGAGGATTTTATTGACAGGTATTTTATTTATATTCTGTTCGAGATTGAGATTCTCGAATGCAAGTTCAACATTGTGCTGCCTGCAAAGACTGAACATAGCAATCGCAACCGCCGGGTCTGTCTGCGCGATGTGTATCAATGCCGGTCTGTGTTCTGTCGCAGACTTTATACATTGAGTTACACTATCGGGATGCACAGCAGGGCAATCTAGCTGATATAAAGCAAACGCCGCATTTCTTGCGGAGACATTTGATAAAACACTTGCCATTGATCTTATCTTCTTCCGTGGATAACAGCGTGGGCTAAAGCCCACCCTACATTACTATTCAATACAAACAATTAAGCCTGAAGCGTAACTGCGATTCTTTCGATCAGTTCCGTGATATTGAACGGTTTCTTAACGAAAGCCTCTGCGCCTGCTTTAAGCAGATCATCAATTTCCGCCTGATTGATAACGCCGCTGATGATAATGATTCTTGTGTTTGCGAATTCAGGGTCTTGTTTGATTGTCTTGCAGACGATGTTGCCGTTGACGTCCGGCAGCATATAGTCGAGAAGGATCAAATCAGGCCTGAATTTCTGGGTCATTATGCCAGCGTCATAACCGGTAGAAGCGGTTCGGACTTCAAACCTGCCGTCCCTTGCCAAAACATCGGTCATAAGTTCAACTATTTCAGCGTCATCATCAACGATAAGAAGACGTTTCCTGCCTGTTTGAAGATTTAGGATAGGAATGTTGTTTTCCTTCATAAACTTCATAAGACTGTCGCGTGGAATTTTCCGGAATTTGGAACCCGGAATGCGAAAACCACGCAGCCTTCCAGAATCAAAACATCTGATAATAGTCTGCTGACTGAGGTTACAAAGTTCCGCAGCTTCGCCCGTCGTGTAAAGTTCTTTTGTCGTATCCATACTCTTTTTCCTCGCCTAATGAATGTCCATATTCTATTTCCGTCCTAAGTTGCCTTTTCTGCCTAATTTAACTGGGTTTTGATGTTTGTCAATATTAAAATAATAAATGTAACTATTTATCGTTAAATTTTTTCACTTGCCGAACAATTATACCGATAATCTATTGTACTCATTTTATTTTGTTACTCTGTTAGCAAATCATTAATAACGTATTTACAATAAGTTAAAAGCGGTCGTAAAACTTAGCCTAAATCTGTTGAGAAAAAACTTCGCTTCAGTTAAACTCAATAATTATTTGAAATTTTTTATCCAAACAATGAAAAATATTTATTATTTGTTAATTTTGATAGTTTGTATGCTGCCGATAGCTGGCTGTATTCAGGGGCAGGCAACAGTCAGCCTTAATTCTGATGGCTCCGGCAAGCTAAATATCGAAGTCGTTATCGACCCGTGTTGTGCACAAATTCAAGGTAGTGGGTGGGGGGCTTATAGAACCTATCTTACCCAAATTAAAGATTCGCTTCTCCAATCGGAAGGTATTGATGCCTGGAGTCAGGTCGAGTGGAAGGCGCTGCAAAATGGAAAGTATTATTTTAAAGGTCAGGCTTATTTCAACTCTATTGACAATGTTGTAATACACCTGGGGCAATATAAAGCAAATCTCAAGGCCATTTTTATAAAAGACGCTAACGGGAATATTCTCGAAATACAATCCGATAAAATTCAGGCAGATGAAAAACCGTGGGGAAAGCAAAATTCAGCTTTGCGGTATAAACTTTTTTCAGTGGATATGGCGGAAATCTTAAGGGGCTTTCGGCTTGATTTAATTTTTATTCTGCCGCAAAAAGCAGAAAAGATAACAGGCTTTGACACTATTGATGAGCAAACGGTTCACTATCTTTTGAGCGGCAAAAAGATGATATATTTGCTGGAGTATATCAGGCAAAATAGCTTGTACCAACTGCCGGAAAGGTGGAATTACAATAAGCTGAAGTTTTTCAATAATGAATTGATTTCTTTGTATTTGGATAAGATCGAACCTTTGCACGTGCAATTTGCAGGCAATTCAAATGTATTTGACTTCGCACAGGAAAAAGCAGCCGCAAAAAAGGATATAATTGAAATAATCGATAGACTTGAAGGCGAAGCGGCAAAAGCGAAGTTAGAACAGCAACTGGCGGAGAAATCAACTGTAACGCAAAAACAGATTGAACAAACCCAGCCGAAAGAAGGCATCGAATCCCGACTTCGATCCGCACTTATATACGAATCGAAAAACCAATACGAACAAGCGATTAAAATTTATACAAAAATAATTGAAGCCAACCAAGCAGAATCAAAATTTCTCGCGCAAGCTCATTATCGTCTTGGGTTGTGTTACTTTGAAAAAGGCGAGAAAGAAAAAGCACTCAAACAATTTGAAACTGTGATTCTTAATTTCAGCAACCAAAGACAAGCCGCAGTTCGCTCTTCAAATATGATTCGTGATATACGCAACGAGTCTGCCGTTAGAAAAGCAGACAGGATTTTGCGCGGGCCGACGATAATAGGTTCATCGCCTGATTTATATTTGCAGGATGTAAATTCCGCATCTGTAAACAGCATCACGATTCAATTCAGTCAGCCGATGGATCCGACAAACTGGTTTTATTCGTCTTTTTCGCCTGGCAAATTGCCGAAAGTAACCGGTGTTCCGACTTTTGATTCGGAAGCTAAAAGCTGGACTCTGCCAGTGCAGCTCGAACCCAATGAGGTTTATGCGATTGGCATCAACTGCGGCGATGCGATGACAAAACAGAATGTAAATCCGGGTTTTCGCAGTATAAAAGGGCAATTATGCAAACCTTTTGTGCTGGTATTCGCCACAATGAACGATGCGAACGAACCAACCGATATAGATGCCAAACTTATCGATAAAAGCGAAGAGATTAATATTCACGATTAATTGTAGGTGGTTTTTGCTTGACCGCCGTATTAAAACTGGTAAATTACTAGGCTCACTGCGGATGTGGCGGAATTGGCAGACGCGCAGGTTTCAGGTACCTGTGAGCTTACGCTCTTGAAGGTTCGACTCCTTTCATCCGCATTTTCATTAGCTGGTAAGGACTTACATCAGTTTTTCAATTCTAATTTTTCCTATTGAAATAACTTCACTGTGAAAAAATTGTGTGGGGATTTGGTTCGGAACTAGTTTTGCTCATTCAAAGAGTCGGAGAAATTGATTGTTGGAGGATGAAGATTAGCTATAATCACGGGGAGATAAAAAACTATGTCTAATGAAAATCAAAATCCTGTTCGCAAGAACTCCAAAATCGGCATAATCGGATTTATCTTGGTGATTGTGGGGTATATATTCGCTGGTGCGATGACTTTGTTTCCAGGACTTATCATTTGCATCATAGCCTTTTTTCGAAAATCGAACCGATTTTTAGCGGTGATTGGGGTTTTGCTGTGCTTGTTTTGGCTTGTATATTTAGAAGCACCAGACCTTCTCTTTCCAAATCCTTATGGGCTGACTAAATTTGCAAATAATCTTGATGCGAAGTTTTGGCTTTGGTTTGAACCCCTGCATCTGAAAAATGCACAGGGGGCATATTGGTTTTTTGGAGGAGGCGGCGGTGCTTTATATTTTAGCTCAAATTCTTCCAAGTACAATTCACAGGACGTGGTCGCATTTGCTGAAAAGCATGGCTGGAAATATGAAAGCCAGAGCAAATTTTCAACCGTAGATTTTAATAAACTTGTTGATGCTAAAAATAAAGTGAGATATTTAGACATTGAAGATTACTTGCAGTCCACGTCAGATTATGACGTTAATGATTTTAAGGCTGTTGAAAAAGTCTATGAATCGGAAAAGAAAAAAGCTGACATACTTCGAAATGCTACAATGTATACATTTCCACTTTGGATTTGCTCTGATTGTGATGTTCTATTATTCAATACGGATAACCATCTTCCAAGCCCTGTGTTTATAAGTAGTGATGGCAAATCGCTTGCGATTTATTACAATGGTGTCCGCTAAAATCTTAATTGTGCGGCGATATGTCACTCCTTGCTTTATTGATAATTAGGCAAATAGATTTTACAATTTACCTATTTTTTATTTTCCCGCTTGATTCCTGAACAATTTTTGCTACACGTGTGCCATGGTAGTGAATAGTTAATAGATAATAGTGAATAGTAATTGAATTTTATGGCTTCGATACCTGTGAGCTTACGCTCTTAAAGGTTCGACTCCTTTCATCCGCATTTTTTTTAACCACAAACACTTACGTCTTTCCTGTACCCTCTGCCCTAAACGCTATACCCTAATTCACTGTGAAAATTACTGTGAAAAAATTGTGTGAGATTTTAGTTGGGAATTAAATTTCATAGTTCTTATATACTTTATGCTTGATAATTATTCTAATTCTTTTATAGAATATTTATCAGAAATTAAAACTTTATTGCTCAAAAAAATGAATTTGTTGAAGATGACTAATCATAAAATCATTCGTTGGGGTTGCTTATTTGTCATTATAATGTTCCTATGTATCTTAATATGTGTTATTTCTGAACGAAATCCATATCGAAAGCAACTTATGGTGCAGGTAGCACAAATAACGGATTCAAACATTGCAAACTGGAAAGACCAACTTAGGAATTCCCCAAATCTCTCATGGATGTTCAAAGAGGATACAAGTATTTATGAAAAAGGGATTTTGCTTTTACAGGATGGAACAATTGTAAAATTTTCATTTATTTCACATCATGTAAGTAAAGACCATGAAAGTCATTCTTACTTTAACGCTCCTCATTTCTCAAAGCATGTTAAAGGAGGCTTTTGCTGTGAAGTTGATATTGGAAAACAGCAACCGAAAGACATCAAAGAATTGAATTTAATCCTCTCACAGTATGATGGTGTTAGTCCATAAGTAAGTTAAAGAGTTTAGGCACATCTTACCAATTTTTATTTTCCCGCTTGATTCCTGCAATATTTTTGCTACACGTGTGCCATAAATGGATTTTTAGAAAGAAAAGAGTATTTATGGCTTCTATGAAATGGCATATTACAAAATAAGGGGTTATCCCGCTTGAATAGTGTTTTGATTTCCGTGCACAGTAATCAGACGTGCTTAGTCGTGTTTGATGACGTTTATTTTAAAATGGGCGGTACAGGACTTGAACCTGTGGCCTCATGCGTGTCGAGCAATTCCGGTTTAAAATTTCCAATTTTTCGCAATTTGTCGTAACTCATTTACCTATAATGAGCTATGATTTGCGACAAATTGCAAGTTTTTTCTAAAAAACGTTGCAAATATTGCACCGCATTGCACTGTATTGCATCTATTGCAGGTAACTACGCGCGCAAACAAAAAGTAAAATGTATTCTGGACATGAAAGTCGAAAGTATACGGGTCGGAAAAGAGTAGACTACTTGCGGAGTTTACCCGTCCGCTTAGCCGTTATAATGTTTAATACCCTTAATTGAACCGATTCTAAGAAATGGCATTGTGACCGTTTTCGTACTTTCTCTTGATTTTTACATAAAGATTGTTTATAGATTTATGTTTCTTTTTAGAAGGAAGCCATGAAGAAGATAACATGTAAAACGGTTATAAGTCGTATTATTGTATACACTTATAAGGATTATCGTCTCAATGGCAAAATCAAAACCGCCCAATTTCTTTCATTTTTGTTTATGCTTTTTCTTCTTATATCAACTGTACATGGGCAAATTTTTACAAATGTTTTTTTTAGAGACAGCAATACCCCTTTACAGTTAACAACTTCATCTTTGCCTTATTATACATATGAAGAAATTATGGTAGGAACTCATCTCAAAATTGTTGTAAGTTCGGATACAGCGGAACGTTGGTTTTCTGGAGTTGATGGAGATGGAGGCAGTTTAACAATTGAAGGGGACTATTTAAATTTTGGTGCCCTTTCAGCGAGAGGCCCTTTACTGGATGAGGACTGGTCAGGCTCACATTTACCTGCCGCCGGCTCTGAACCTGATTATCCAGACGTAATTCTTTGGGAAAATGAAGGCATCTATGGATTTGATTTATATACAGACTCACATGATGTAAATGCAGGTGATTGGTTTGTCATAGATTATAATGCTACCTCTGTCGGCGATTGCATTGTAAATTTTTATGACCACCGTATCAGCTGGGATTTGCCTGTTTATTATCTATGTTTCTCGCAGGTTCCAACCAGAGATTTTAATAATGACAAAATTGTGAATTTTCAAGATTTCGATATATTTTTAAATCATTGGCTTGAAACAAATTGTACTGATCCATATTGGTGTGGTGGAGCAGACTTGGATAGAAATAGCGTTGTGGATTTTCAGGATTTATATGCTTTTTGTGAATTCTGGCTCGCAAGAACAGAATAAGTATTCCCCTAATTCAAATTCCATTTCTTAATTTTTCATTTTATTAAAAAAATTTAATTTTTTGTGCAAAATTTCTATTTTTCAAACGCCTTATATTAAAAGTTATAATTTATTGTTTTTTACTATCAATTTTTAAGGAGTAATTATGAAAAAGAATTATTTTTTATTTTGTTTTGTCTTATTGTCAGCAACATACTCAGCTTACGCCGATAGGATATTGGAAAGACCTGAAGTATTACAGCTGTTCCAACAAATAACAAATCAACCTAAAAAAACATGGATTTCAGCAGGAACAATCAGAGCAACCCATCAAGAATATAAAGCCCCAAAACTTAAAGATGCAAATGAAATTAATATCCAAATTAAAGAAGCAGTTAATGAATACAAAAACAATTCGAATAAAAGGGAACTAACCACTGACACTCAATTAATGAACCTTGATGCGATACCTTTCAATACTCGCTATAAACTATTAAATGAATATACGATGGATTCTTCGGTAATCGTAAAATATGATGGTGAAAGATTCTATTGGGAAATTGATGCTAATTCTCGCCAAGATTCTATAAAGCCAGATAAAGAGCTGTCTGGAAACTATATGACTAAGCAATTTGATTCAAATTGGAATAAGAAACGTATTTTTGTATGGGATGGTGAAAAATACGCAACATATTTTCTTCCAGGAAATCACTCTATAGAAGATTCAACAGGAACTACGCCCCATTCTGTAAATGGCCCACTGACAGCAGGGTTAATTCCATGGGGATTTGGCAAATATACATACGACAATCTTTCAAATGCTAACGTATCTGCTATTGAAAAAACTGTTGATAATCAAACTCAGATAGAATTGACTTTGAACAATTCTAATGGTTCGCAAATAATATTTGTTCTTTTACCGCAAAAAAATTATGCACCTCAGTCTGTTTTAATTTATGAAGAAGGAAACATGGTTGCTTCCCGGCAATATTCAGATTTCAAGCTGATAGGAAATGCTTGGATGCCATTTACAATCTTAATAGAAGCATTCGAACCACTTTCAAATAGGCTATTAAGCCGTGATTTCTGGGATATAAAAAGTGTAGATGCTAATATACCACAAGGCTATGATTTCCAAATTAATTACCAAAAAGATGCCTTAATTGAACATGCTATATTCAGTAAGACAAAGCCAGAAATATACCGTTATTCAGCAAGTAATGATACAACGTTACTTTTATCTGATAGGATGGAATATGTTTCAAATGAAGGAGCACAGTCTCAAAATTGTGCAACAGCAGCACTGAAATATTCTATGTCCAAACTTGGTAAAAATCTAACTGCTCAACAATTAAACGGTCTTGTAGATGATTCGAATAAGGAAACAAGCCTTTATAGTATGAAGCAATTTGCTGAAAGCCAAGGATGCTATTGTAAAGCAGTAAAATTAAACATCGAAAACCTCAAGAATCTTAATAATTGCAAAGCAATTCTTTATCTTCCAGGTAAAAAACATTTCGTAGTAGTCGAATCGATTGATGAAAAATATGTCTGGTTGGTAGATTTATCTAACAACGAATTCTTTTATCACGTAGACATTAATTTCTTCGATATGGATTGGAATGGGGCGGCTCTTTTGATTTCAACAAGTCAAATTAATGGTACATACGAAGAAATCGCCATAAACGACCAAGTGACTGCATTGGGGCAGGGTTATGAATGTACAAAGCTTTTACAGGATTATGATGTGATATTTTGTGCCTATGTAGCTGGAGATTGTGGTGGTATGTATACTGAATATCCTACAAGATATGGTTGCCAAAGTGGCACGGGTAGTTGTTCAACTTCAACAAAAATAAAATATATAGAATCACTTTGTATCATCGATCCATATTTTCCGGATGGATGCAACGTAACTGGCGATTGGACTTCTTATTATATGAGGGCTTGTTTATAGCATATTTTTAGTTGTAATGTTAAAAGCGGTAAATTTCTTTTACCGCTTTTTTATAAGGATGTTGATTCGTTAGCATAATAGTATACAATATTTTTATGAAACGGATTGCATTTACATTAATCGAATTGTTGATAGTTCTTTCTATCAGTGCTACTCTACTCATCATTTTTATACCTTCATTACGAAAAGCAAGAAATGGAGCTAGGAAGGTTATTTGTTGTTCGAATCTCAAACAAATTGAGACTGGACTTTTGGAATACGCTATAAACAATAAAAGTTTTCCTTATAGTTTCTGTAATCCTTCTTTGATATCTATGAAACCAAAAGGGGGGTATGCTGGATATAGTAATTATAGCAGGAGAGGTTGGTGGTGGTTTGATTTTGTAGACGGAGTCTATAATAGATCAGACGAAAAAAAAACCATTGCAAAATGTCCTTCAAAATTTTTAAATGATACCTTATTAAACAAAGATATTTTGTGTGGTAATTATGGTGTAAATCATTCTATTTGTAAAAGTTCTGATGACAGGCAAAGTAGAAGGGAAGAATTCATAGGTAAACCGCTAAAAATGGATGAAATTCCTAAACCATCTCAAACTTTACTAAGTATGGATAGTGGTTATGCATTAATAAGTTGGTGGAACGCAACCGATGTTCCACCTGTGCCACTTGAAAATTCTCCAATCGAAGACACGTCTTATGTACCAGGTCTTTCCATCAATAAAAACTATAAAGATAAAAGAAGATTAATGCAATGTCAGGAACAGGATGCTGTTTATGGCAGACATCCAAACAAAAAGGTTAATGTTGGTTTTGTTGATGGTCATATAGAACTAAAAAAGGCTGATGATCTGTTGGTCGAACAGTACGAAGATGTTTATAAAAACAAAACTCCAATTTGGGTACCTAATAAGAAATACCCAAACTTTGATCAATAATGTTTTTAATTTGAGCATCATCAATCATTTCTATTATCTTCCTGGATTTTAGTACATAGATGTTTTCAGAACTGGATTTTGTATGCCATTCAGTTTTCATTATTGCCATCGTATTTACATTTATATAAATGCACCATTTCCAAAAAACCGTTTTACCACCATATGTTTTCTCAGTCCAAATTAAATTATATATGTCAATATCAGGCTGAGTGTCATTACTTATTTTCTCCCATGTAGCATCATCTGGGATATTAACAATGCTATCAAAAGGTAATAAACCAAATGAGCTATCAATCCTTGTTTCCATTTTTGAGCGATTATCTTCAACCAAGTTTAAGGTCTGTATTGAACTGCTATTAACATGCTTGGTCGTTTTAATTTTATTTTGAAGATCCCAAAGGACTATTTCTTCCTGGGTCTTAATCATGTTTATATTTAATGTTTTTGAAATCCACTGTTCTTGGCTAGACTCTTTTTGGTCTGGTTCATAAGTCTGGATATGAACACTTTTAATTTCATTAACGAGTTTATATATAGCCTCCAATGAAACAGCTTTAGCTGATGATATATTAAACATTAATACTGAACCTATAAGGATAACAGCAGCTGCAGCAAAACCTATTTTTGCTAAAGGTCTGATATTGATTTTTGAACCTATGGTTTTTTTTGCATGGATAGCATTTTTTTTGTAGATGTCTGTTTCTATATTTATTGGAAAACCTTTATAAATACTATCATTTGTCTCTTCTGTCTTGGAAGATTCTTCAATATGATATGTCGTTACTATGCCAGATTCTTGTCTTTCAGCAATACCATATAGCACCTCATGCATCTGCTGCATTCGTTCTAAACAAATTGGGCAGGTCATAACGTGTGAAGTAAAAAAGTTGCGGAATTTTGCATATTGGTCATTTTGGGGATCCAATGCCAAGGGGATTACATAGTCGAAAAGTTCTCCTGAAAATACTTTATCACATGGAAAACTCATTAATGCAGTGTTTTCCTTCAGTATTAAATACTTCCTGGTTGTTTCTCTATTATTTTGTACCGCCTTTCGGCAATCAGGGCATGTACATACATGCTCAAGGGCCTTTTTATTGGTTGTACCAAAATTCATAGAAGCAATAGCATCTATCGCAGATTTTGCTTCAGAGCATGCAATTTTATTATCATCGGATTGTGTTAAATATAGCTGGCTTAATATAGTTAATTGCTTATCATTTAGGTTAAATTGTTTAATTTTGTCTAAATCTTCCTTGCATTCTGTGCACTTATCTAAATGAACCGTAATGGGGGTTGGTATCTTAGTTTGCAAAAATGGATTTAAAAATCCTGGCAAAAAAGGTTTAATCATGTAACAATGTACAGGTTTGCCAACATATTTGAAGTGCAATTTGAGCCATGAACTATTAACCCAAATTGGTTCTTCTTCATTGGGAGATGAATCAATTTGAGATATTGCTTCGTCAAGACTGTTAATTCTTGCGGAACAATATGGACAAGTGTTTAAGTGCTCAACTATATTTGGCGGAACAGGGTTATCTTCTTCAAAGAGAAAATCATAAAAATAAATTTCTGCATCTTTACACAACGGATTAATATTGTAAGCTATCATAGTAGTTAACTTCTCCTCAAAAAGCGTCGAACATCATTCAATCCTTTTGAAATATATCTCCAAGCTGTAGCTCCGTTCACTCCCAGTCTTTCTGCCACATCTTTAATTTTCATATCATCTTTGAAACGTAAATTTATCGCTCTTGCTTCATTATATTCTAATTTTTTATCTATATAGTCAATCATTTTTTTTATTTCTTCTAAATTTAGAAGTCGATCATCAGCAGAAACTTCATTATTGTGATGCCTTGAATGCTCAGCATAGTTTTCCATCAAACTATTATAACGTTCAACATGACGAGCATTGTCAATTATATCATTCAAAATGGCTTTATATAGATATCCTTTTATATTTTTTATAGCTGGTGGAGGAGGGCTATTTACAAGTGAAAGAAAGAAATTCTGAAATAAATCATCAGCTAAACCATCATTTCCTACTTTGAAACGAATAATTGTATAAATAAATTCCCCGTATTTGGTGAAAATCTCAGCTGCAGTCTCTACGTTTTGCATTGATAATCATTTACTCGCTAACGAGTCAAAAGCTCTGAACTTTTCATTTCCGTTTTTTTGGTTGTTTCATTCTGCTGTATCATGTTCTGTGCAATTTCTTTAATTCTTTGTCTTAAGGATTCTGGGGCAATAACTTGAACTTTGTCGCCATAACTTAAAATCCACCATTTTATTTCATCCAGACCATCTACCCGAAATTCCATAATCATAGAACCATCCTCTTCAAAGAAGGTTTGTTGGCTGCTATGCCATTGCACATTTGCAACATTCGGGATTACATCTGGTTGAAATCTTAATTTCACATCGTACAATTTGCCTTCGGGCCGCATTGACCATGCACGACCTATGAAGTCAGACATATTAAAAGAGTCATCTTCAATAAAACATTTATCAATAAATTCGAACTCTCTGATATGGTTAAGCTTGAATGTACATATATTCTTATCAATTTCTGATTTTCCCAGTACATGCCAAGCATAATCATTATACATCAAATGATATGGATAGAAGTTTGTTCTAACTTCTTTGTTTTCAGGATCAACATATAAAATACTAAGGATTTTTTTCTGTAAAATCGCTTCAAGGAATTGTGAAAATTTGCTATCAAGCAAGTCCATTCTTTCTTGAGGATTTGCTTTAATATGAATCCTTTTAAGTGCATTACTACAAAACCTTTTTGTATGTTCTGGTAAATCGCTTTCAATCTTTAAAGCGGCTTTTAACATGGAATCTCGAAATGGAAAATGAATATGGTTTTTCGCTTTATGTGCAAGCAAAAGTAGCCCTAAAGCTTCTTGGGATTCGAGATTAGGAGTCGATAGGAAAAAAGAAGGATGGATTTTATAAGAACGGTCTCGTTTATTAAAGCTGCAGGGTATGCCAATACTTTTTAACTCATTTAAATCCCTAAAAATCATACGTTTGCTAATTTTTAGGATAGTTGCTAATCCCTCGACAGAACAAGTTTGACCTGATTGTAAAACAGTCAGGAGTTGTATTATTCTACTTACTCTACTTGTTTTCATCCTGCCTCCCATATACCAAAATATAATTTAATAGAATTATAAAATGTAGCAGCGGAAAATCAAGCCAATTAGGCGTAAATATAATAATGTAGCAACATTAAGGATTAAGAGTCTCCAGTTTTTCTATTTTCACTGCGCCGATAAATTTGATCTTTTCTAATGAAGATGCGATTATTTCGAATAATCTGTCTCGATCATTGCCGTAGAAGTATAACGCTCCTTGGCCTTCTCCAAATTCATTTCCATCGTATTCACCTGCTTTTTCAGCAACCACAGATTCTTCAATCATATTTCCCAATTTCAAAATTTCATCTCTTTCCTCATTTGAGCCAAACTCATCATCTGACAACTTTATATAAACGACAACACCTTCTGTATTTTTTTTAATTTTATTCGTTTTTAGTCTAAAAAATTTAAACCAATTCATCTTAGATTATTCCTTTGAATAAAAACAAAGCTTATTTTAGAAATAATTAATAATTGAAAAAATAAGAATTGTAAAACAAAAATAGTACGTTAATAATCTTTAGCACATTTTTCAATCTCTTAAATTGATATTATAGTAACAACTGTATGTCACGGGATTAGTCTGTGCAGCAGAATTTAATGGGCAAAACCTTGCTGCTGATTTTCATTGAACATAAATAGACAATGATAAGTTTATTAAGCTAGAGGTGATCCGACCATTAGTGTTGGAATGCATTTGGTCAAAAAATGACCCTTGAATTATTTTGGAATAAAATCTAAAGCATGTTATGATTTTTTGCCTATGAAACAGCAATTTTGGATTACAGTGGTAACATATCTTGCCTATTGCGTAGATAAAGAACTTTACAAAGCAATCGACTATCTTCGCGAACAGGTACGGGTACTTGTCGAGCAACAGGAAAAACAAAATAAACGGATTCTGCTGACAAAAAGCCAAAAAATGCGAGTGGCTGCAAAAGCAAAAAGACTCAGCAGGAAAATGTTGGAGCAATGCACAGTTCTGTTTACACCTGATACTATACTTGGATGGTTTAACAAACTCATTGCTCAAAAATACAACGGCTCTGAAAAACGCGGCAAAGTCGGAAGACCGCAAATCAGTCATGAAATAGCACAACTCGTCATCAAATTTAAAAAAGAAAATTTGCGATGGGGCTATCAGAAAATAACAGACCAGATTACTTACCTTGGTTATGAAATCAGTCCGTCAACAGTAAAAAATATTCTCATTGAAAATGGCTATAATCCCGAACCCGAATTAACTGTAAAAACTACATGGTGGGAGTTTATCAAAAGCCACTGGGATGTCCTGGCTGCCTGTGATTTCTTTACTGTTGAATTACTCATAGGTCGAAAACTTATACGATGTACCGTTTTCTTTGTTATAGAGCTTTCCACAAGAAAAGTATTCTTTGCTCCCATTAAACCACAGCCTGATGGCAGATATATGGAACAGATAGCGAAAATCATAACTGACTATGAAGACGGCTTTCTTAAAGGCAAGAAATATCTTATACATG
>Ga0154577_1011_pt1 | contig 29411 bp, 28 predicted proteins | sample RifGroF2_FD_116006 | JGI IMG/M metagenome (GOLD analysis project Ga0154577, IMG submission 116006) | Planctomycetes bacterium GWF2_42_9
TGCACCCATACCTGCGACAAGAACAGAAAACGCACTCGAAGGTTATCAGATCGAGGCGTTAGAAATTCTTATCGCCTGGGGTGAAAAACGAAATGAGGCTGCGGAACTTATAAATCTGGCGTGCAAAAAACATCCGCAAATTAAATCGGCCGAAGAACTTGTGCCGCTGGTTTACAGAATTAAACAAGGTATAGAGGTATAATATGGCAATAGACAGGGTTTTAAACTCTGATTCGATGAACGAGCAGGAAGATAATTTCAACAATTCTCTGCGGCCGATCAGTTTCTCGGATTGTATCGGTCAGCAAAATGTGAAAGAAAAACTCGCGATTGCCATTGAGGCGGCGAAAAAAAGAGGTGAGCCGCTGGAGCACATCTTATTTTACGGCCCGCCCGGCCTGGGCAAAACCACGCTTGCGCACGTTATCGCCAACGAAATGGGAGCGAAAATAAAAACAACATCAGGCCCGGCACTCGTCAAGCAAGGCGATGTGATGGGACTTTTGAGCAATGTAAACACTGGCGACATACTCTTCATAGATGAGATACACCGCTTGAGTACCGTCGTCGAAGAATTTATTTATCCGGCGATGGAAGATTTCCGCGTCGATTTCACCGTCGATAGCGGAATGCACGCGAAAACCATAAATTTCCCGCTCAAGCGATTTACCCTTATCGGCGCGACAACAAGAGCAGGTCTTTTGAGTTCGCCTTTGCGAAGCAGATTCGGCCTGATGCACCATTTGGATTTTTACAGTGTCGGTGAACTTGCCGATATTATCGACCGCTCGGCAAGACTTTTGAACCTCGCCTGCGAAGATGGCGCAGTTGAACTTATCGCAGCCCGAAGCAGAGGAACACCCCGAATCGCAAACAGACTGCTTAAACGTGTCAGGGATTATGCGCAGGTAAAAGGCAAAGGCAAATTGACAGCCGAGATCGTCTCAAGCTCACTGAAAATGGAGCAAATCGACGAACTAGGTCTTGATGAACTCGACAGATCATTTCTGCGGGCGCTGGCGAATGTTTATAATGGCGGACCGGCAGGCATCGAAGCAATCGCCGCTACGCTTGGGGAAGAAAAAGATACATTGGAAGATGTTGTCGAGCCTTATCTTTTGCAGATTGGTTTCTTACGCAGAACAAATCGCGGAAGAGAAATTACAGAACAGGCTTGCAAACATCTCAATATTACATTAAAAACAAAAAAACAACAGGATAACACAGAAGAATCGGAATAACTCTGTCGTACTGGACAGGAATCTTTATACAATAAAGGATTGAAAATGAGAAAAATTGTATCATTGATTTTGCTAGCGGGTATATCTCTTGCGATAACAGGTTGCGAGCAGCAGCAGAAAACACATAAATCAAAAACACCACAGCTTGCTGATAATATGCTCGTGAATGTTTATTACCTTGCGGGCAAACTCGGTATGAATATTTCTTCCATCGATGAAGATAAGATTATTTTCGATAATGCCCTGAACAATGTTATGATCGATATAAAGCAAGGCGGGGTTTATTTAAATAACAATTATATCGCGCCTCTGGGCAGGACACAAAAAGTGGATGGCCTGCTTTTAGTCCGTCTTTCGTTGGCCAAGCAAATTAAAGACAAACTTAATATGCCTGTCGAAAAGCCGGTTGTGGTCAATCCGCTACCGCCTCCGCCGCCAAAAACGGTTGATCTGCCTGAACCAATAAAAGCGACCGAGCTTACGGGTAAGACTATCGTCATTGACGCAGGCCACGGCGGAAAAGACCCGGGAGCAATCAGCTATCATGGGTTTTATGAAAAGACTGTAAATTTGGATGTCGCCTTGGAAATCGCGGAACTGCTTCGCAACAAAGGTCATAGAGTTGTAATGACGCGCGACAGCGATGTATTTATCGAATTGGACGACAGAGCAGCAATCGCCAATCAGGTAAGAGCGGATTGCTTTATCAGTATTCACGCTGATTCTTCCGCTAAAAGCAGTACCAACGGCTTTACGCTTTATACGGCACGAAGCGCATCGTGGGCGGCGGAAAAGCTTGCCAACGCCATCGACGACCGAATGACACGCACAAGCATAAGCAGCAACGGCATCAAACAGGCGGATTTTCGCGTTCTCGTTCGCACGCAATGCCCTGCTGTTCTGGTCGAACTCGGTTATTTATCCAACTACTGGGAAGCCAAGCAGCTTAAAAATGTCAATATGCAGAAAAAACTCGCGCAGGCAATCGCCGACGGCATTACAAATTATCTAAACAAAAAATGATGCTTACGCAAAACGTTACATTTGCTTTTGGTTTGACTTTACTTGCCGGCCTGGCAACAGGGATCGGAAGTATGATGGCGCTTGTGGCAAAACAAACCAGCACACGCTTCCTTTCGACAACAATGGGATTTTCCGCAGGCGTTATGATTTATGTTTCGTTTGCCGAAATTTTAACAAAAGCCAGATTCGGATTAATCTCTGCGTTGGGTTCTCCAAAAGGCGATTGGATCGCGATCGCGTCTTTTTTCGCTGGAATTTTTGTTATTGCTTTGATAGATAAATTAATTCCCGGCATCGATAATCCGCACGAAATTAAAAATATCGAAAGTATCAGCGATACAAACGCTGCCAAAAATTTCAAAGGTCTTTACCGCACAGGTTTGTTTATGTCGCTGGCCATTGCGATACATAATTTTCCGGAAGGTCTTGCGACTTTTACCGCAGGCTTGCAAGATGTTCGCGTCGCCCTGCCAATAGCTTTTGCGATCGCCATTCATAACATACCAGAAGGGATCGCTGTTTCAGTTCCTATTTATTACGCTACGGGCAGCAAGAAAAAAGCGTTTTGGCTTTCCTTTCTTTCCGGCCTGGCTGAACCGCTTGGCGCATTGATCGGCTGGATCATTTTCGCAAACATCGTCAGCAATATTATTTCAAGTGTGATTTTCGCATCTGTCGGCGGAATTATGGTCTTCATTTCTATTGACCAACTTCTGCCTTCCGCTGAAAAATACGGCAAACACCACTACGCTGTTTATGGTTTTGTCGCCGGTATGATCGTTATGGCATTAAGTTTATTATTATTTATATAAGGAAAAAAAATGATTCCGTATCCGTTCAAATTTAAACCGATTTATAAAGAACTTATCTGGGGCGGCCATAAATTAGCAAATATTCTTGCGAAAGATTTTCCAAAAGATAAAAACATAGGTGAAAGCTGGGAGCTTGCAGACCTGACAAACGATAAAACACAAATTATAAATGGTGAATTTGCAGGCCAGACAATTTCCGATGTCCTGGCGAAATACCCGCAGCAAATATTAGGTAAAAATTACGTTCCGCCATTCGGACTTTTAATAAAATTCATCGACGCGGCAGATGTTTTAAGCGTGCAGGTTCATCCTGACCTTGAAGCGGTCAAAAAACTTAAAACGGGAAGTTTGAAAACCGAATGCTGGTACATTATCGACGCTGAAAAAGGCGCGTGCATATATAAAGGTTTAAAAACTGGCACGACAAGAGAGCAGTTTGAAAAATCGATTAAAGATGGAACGTGTGCAGAGCTTCTTAATAAAATTCCCGTCCAGCCCGGCGAATGTCATTTCCTTCCAGCCGGCACAGTTCACGCTATCGGAGCAGGCCTGCTTATCGCCGAAATTCAAACACCATCGGATACGACATACCGAGCGTTCGACTGGAACAGACTGCAAAACGGAAAGCCCAGACAACTGCACGTCGAACAAGCTCTCGAAAGCATTCATTTCGGACAAAACGCCGATGAACTTCCGGTAAAATCGACCGGCAGACTAGTCGATTGTGAATATTTTAAAGTTGATAAAATTACCGCAAAAGCAAAATCGTCAAACATTCTGCAAAACGGCATAATGAAAGTTATAATGATAATAAAAGGCAAAGGCCAAATTAGTTCAGCAAACGTAGAGTCTGTCGATTTTTCAAAAGGTGAAACGATCCTGATCCCCGCTGCTTTTGACGGCAAAATGACTTTCAGCGAAGATACCGAATATTTACTGACAATAATTTGAGTTTTGACAATTTCGGCCCCGCCTGTGTCATTCCCGCGCAGGCGGGAAACAATCCCGTTATGCAACCATCCCCTACCGCTTACCCCATCCAACACAATATCTTTTAATTTGACATAAACATTGAATGCGTTAAATTTTAGCTATGAGATCTTATTATGTTTACATTCTCGCAAGCAAAAGAAACGGCACACTATATACAGGAATCACCAATAACCTTCCAAGAAGATTGTATGTACACAAAAGCAAATCATTGGCAGGGTTTACGAAAAAATACAATGTTCACATTCTCGTTTATTACGAAAGACACGATAGCCCTGAAACCGCAATTACAAGAGAGAAGCAAATAAAAAAATGGAATCGGCAATGGAAAATAAATCTTATTGAAAAAGAAAATCCTAATTGGAATGATCTTTCCGAAGATTCTTAATGGGATAAATTACGAAGTCTATCCCTTAAAATGATGCACGCCGTTACACAAGGGTATAGATTCCCGCCTGCGCGGGAATGACAGAGTGGGCGTTGAAAATGACAATGTGAACGTTGGAATGACAGTGTGGACGTTGAAATCACATTAACTATTAGCGTTTGACACTTAGTCTTCTTTCCACTACAATATCACTATGTTAAAGCCTGAAGAAAATCCTCCGATTATCTGGCCTGCTGGAAAAAGCATTGTAGATTTCCAGGGCACGTGGTGGGTTGCGCACACAAAAAGCAGAAATGAAAAAGCGCTCGCCTGGCAGATGCAAAAGAAAAACATCAGCTATTTTCTTCCAATGACAGAAAAAGTTTACAAAAAAAGCAGGAGAGTTTTTCGGTCGATGCTTCCGCTTTTTGGAGGCTATGTATTTTTTTGCAGCGATGAAACGCAAAGGCTTGAAGTTTTAAAAACCAACCGTGTCGCAAGCCTGCTTGAGGTAAAAGATCAGCAGCATTTATTAAACGATCTGCTACCTATCGAAAAAGCACTTCAAAGCGGAGTCGAACTTGCGCCTTATAATTATATCAAGACAGGCCAGCATTGCCGAGTCATCGCAGGCCCGCTGATGGGAACAGAAGGTATGGTAACCAACGATCATAACAAAACAAAACTGGTGCTCCAGATTGATATGCTCGGTAAAGCAACGTGCCTTGAGATCGATGCTTCTCTTCTCGAAATTGTTCCTGAAAATACTGTACTCTAAACGCTAAGACTAAAGAAAGGACTAGCTTATGAATTGGCTGAAATTTGTTGCGATTCTTCTTGTAGTTGACGCGATTATAATTTTGATAAGACCAGACTTTATCAAACATTTAGCAGGAATGCTCGCCCAAGGTGCGAAAATTTACATAGCATCTCTCGCAAAAGCCGCTTTAGGAATTATTTTTCTTTTTGGCGCCGGCAGCAAATCCACACTCCCTTGGGTAATTATAATTTTTGGAGTCCTGGCTCTTGCAGGCGGAATTTTGATCATAGCCGTGCCGCAAAAAGCAAGGTCTATGGCCAACTGGTTCACGCATCGAAGTTTTTTCACCCTGCGTTGTTTCGCCGCAGGCTATCTTGTGATTGCTGCTCTACTCGTCTACGCTGCTTAAAGCGATAAATGCACTCTTAGGGCAAGTACCGTCGCGTCAGATGTATTCGCACCGCCCGGATTTACAATATATTGTATTGAAGGAGTAACGCTAAGATTCGGCGTTAATTGCGCGTTGTAATACACTTCATAAACAGTTTCGCCATTTTCTGTGTATGAATCTTTTGCCTTATCACTCAAACATCCTTGGGCAAAACCAAACCCGAGCACATCATCATCTCTGCCTTCGAATAATCCCTGATATTGAAGACCGGCGCTTACGAAATTCGTCAAATCATTTGTTTTGCTCGGCGCATAACCATAACGGAAAAACGCGCCCAATCCCTGCTCATCGTCAGGATTTTCCTTATACAGCATCTGGTCGAAAGAAAGATAATAACCGTTATCATCGCGATAAAGCTTTTCACTATCTGAATGGCTTTTAGGCTGTGGATCATACCACATACCAAACCTGTACGCGCCAGGCATTTTGCCTCTTGCGGAATCAATTTCGGTAAGAAATCCTGTTTCAGCTATACTGAAAAAATAATCCTCATCGTGGAAGGTCGTCCGAAATCCTGTCTCTCTGAAATCCGCTTGCGCGTCTGCGATTCCCGCAGAAATGTACCACCATTCAACAGGATTATACATACCTATTGCGCCAAGACCTTCATAAGGAAATGGAATAGTAGGATTGTTCACTAACGCACCATTCATAAATTGCGATATCTCACAATTAGCGTAACGGCTGCAATCAAAGCTGACGTAACTGCCTGTACACTCGAATCCGCAAGTGAGATCGATTTTACCAATTCTAAGTTGAAATTTATTATCTGCAAACCCCTGCTGATACCACGCCTCGACAACATCAAAAGCCCGGTTGCCGTACGCATTCGTATTTACGCCGAAATAACTGCCGACAGCATAAGGATCGATCCCGCCTTCATTCGGCCAGCTTCCTCTTACATGCGTATAAAACATTGAATTTTCAAGACCGAGAATTTTTTGACCGTCGAAAGTGAATTCAAGATCATATCGGCCGGTGTATCTGCCTTTCTTTCTGTGCGTACTTAAACCGCCCTTGACATTGCTTTGAATGATATGAGTTGTTGAAGCAGCGAAATCAATTCCGTTATCTTCGAGGTATTTAGTTAATTTATTCTGTGGCTCTTCTGTCTCTTCGTTTGGGTCGTCTGCCGCATAAACAGCCAAGCTGCCCAAAAGCAAAGCCAGCATCAAAATCAATCCTTTTTTCTTATCGCACATCACTGATTAACTCCAACGTCGAAAATGTTATACAATATTATCGGCATAAAGGAGTTATGATTTAATCAGCACGAAAAATGCCTTTTTGAAATGCAAGTGAATGTATTTATCGGACGAACATTAAATTTACATAAATAACATTCCGACCTGGTACACAACCAACGTGATTATATAAGCGAGCACTGTCAGTCCGGCAAATTGCAGTATTGCCCACTTCCACGCGCCGGTTTCTGTGCGCGTTATTATTGTTGTGGCAAGGCAAGGTGCGCTTATCAGGCAAAACAGCATAACGCAAAATCCCTGCAAAGGAGTGTAATCGTTTCGTAATTTTTCCTGCAACACCGAAACATCCTCGTGTTCCGTAACTGCATAAACAATACTCATCTGCGCGACAAAAACTTCTTTTGCCGCCAGCGCGCCGATCAATGCGGTCGCGATTTTATAATCGAACCCAATCGGCTTAATTACAGGCTCAATGAAAGTCCCTACCCTGCCGATCACACTATGCTTTAATGCTGCCGACTGAATTTGCGTATCGCTTACATTCTCAAGATTACTTTTTTCCATTCTGGGAAAATTAGAAGCCCCCCAAAGTATTATCGAAATCAAAAGAATAGTCGTGCCCGCTTTTTGCAGATACATCCAGCCGCGTTCCCACATATGCAATCCGATCGATTTAAATGTGGGCATTCTATAAGGCGGCAATTCCATAACATAAGGTATCGTCTCACCCTTTAACAACGTAACACGCAGAATTTTCGCGGCAATTACCGCAAGTGCTATCCCGATAAAATAGATCAGCCACATCACAGGCCCACGCCATTTTTCCGCAAAGAACGCCGGTATCAAAAGAGCATAAATCGTCAATCGCGCACCGCAGCTCATCAATGGCATTATCAGAATTGTTGTAATTTTATTCCGCCGATTTTCGAGTATCCTGCACGCCATTATCGCAGGCACTGAACAGCCGAACCCTATCAGCATTGGAATAAAACTTTTCCCGTGCAAACCGATCTTGTGCATAAATCTGTCGGTAACAAAAGCGGCTCTTGCCATATAGCCGGAGTCTTCAAGAATCGCGATCGCCGCAAAGAGCAGCAAAATATTCGGCAAAAATACCACAACGCCGCCGACGCCGCTTATTATTCCATCAACAATAAGAGACTTTAGAACACTTTCAGTGCCCGCAGGCCAAAAACCAGAAACGAGGGAGCCAAGCCAACCAAAAAACATCTCCAGCCCAACCATAGGCCAATGACCAATGCGAAATGTCAAATCGAAAACGACATACATAAGAGCGAAAAATATCGGCAGTCCCCAAAACTTATTTATAACCACCGAATCAATCATATCGCTGTTACTGTGTCTGGTCTCTATTGTATTTTCAACCGATTCCTGGCAGGCGCCTGAAATAAAACCATACCGCCTGTCTGCAATGATTATCTCCGGCTCTTCGCCAAAAATATTTTTCAAACGAAGAACACTCTCCAAAACCGCGATTATAATTTCCTCATTATGAATATCTTTCAAAACGGCTGAATCCTGTTCGAGCAGTTTTAAAACCAGCCACCTGTTATCACGCAACTCGCTGAACTTCTGCTGCAATTTCTCAATTTCGCTGTCAATTTCGCTGCCGTACTTAATCAGAGAAGAAAGATTTTTCGCAGGCTCATTGGAAGTTTGTATTATTGTTTCGAGCAAATCCGTAATGCCTTCGTTTTTATTGCCGACTGTCGGAACAATTTTAACGTTCATAAGCTGCGACAGCTTTTGCAAATCGAAAACAAGCCCTCGCTGCTTAGCGATATCACTCATATTAAACGCCAGTACAAGCGGAACATTCAGTTCCATCATCTGCACCGCCAGATAAAGATTGCGTTCGAGATTCGATGCGTCGATCACATCGACTACGACATCGGGTTTTTCTTCAATTATGAAATTTCTCGTAACAACCTCTTCCATCGAATACGCGGTAAGGCTGTACGTGCCGGGCAAATCCGTAATTTCCATTTCGTAATTTTTATATTTACAAACGCCCTGCTTTTTTTCGACCGTTACGCCGGGATAATTTCCAACGTGCTGATGCAGTCCGGTGAGTATATTGAAAATTGTTGTTTTGCCGCAATTCGGATTACCCGCCAAGGCGACAGATATTTTCCCGCCATTTATCATATTTTTAGATGATCCGATGTCTTCACAAAGATTTTTCCCGCCATTCCTCTGCCCAGCGCGATCCGTGCCCCCTTCAAATCAATAACTAAAGGCCCAGGATGATTATTGTTTATTACCCGAAATTCAACGCCCGGCAATAACCCCATCGCCGCAAGTCTCGCCTTGAGCATCTGCCCCGCGTCAACCTTGACAAGTTTGACTTTTAAATCGTCAACAGTGTCCTTCAGCAAAATTTTTTCCTGCAAAACCATAAAACTTATATTCCTTTCGACCGGCAGTATTTTTTAAATTCCGCCGTGATGTCGACACCTTTGTCGCTGTAAAAAGTCGAAAATTCGGTAAAATCCAAAAGTTTTGATATAATTTCAGGCCCCAAAGTATGTTCCGCTTTGCACGCGACCTGTTCTGCCTGCTCTTTTTCAACCCCAAGAACATTCACAAAAAACGTCGTTATAATGTTATGCCGTTCAACAACAGTTTTCGCCAGTTGATACCCTTTATCCGTCATACGAATAAAGCCGTAAGGCTGATAATCTATTAAGTCTTTGTTGGCCAACAACTTAAGTGCACCGCTTACCGATGCTGGAGCAACGCCGAGAATCTGTGCAATATCCCGGCTCCTAGCCACCTTGCCTTCCTGACTAAGGTTATAAATCGTCTCCAGATAATCTTCCAACGATGAACTTAATTGTTTCTTTTTTACCAAAATCATTATCCTGTATTAGTTACGTCTAATATAGTTAGGCTAGCCTAACTTTTCAAGCGTAATCCCAGAAAATTTTTAAATTAATGGAAAAAAGATGTTTTGTGGGTTAAATTATTCCAAAGTTTGATACGTATAGTAGTTAATGTACTTATGGATCGTGATTTTTATTCCTCGGGATGATTATTAATGGGTAAAAAAGATATTCCGCAAAAAAACAATAAACCGGAACTTACAAAACCGGAAAATTCAAAACGTTTTTGGCTTTTCGCAGGCTTGATCGTTATTTTGTTTGTCGCCATCGTCGGGCACGAATTCGGCAGACCTTTCTACGGTATGCACAGTTGGGCACAGGCTAGCGGCGCCTGGGCTGCGCGTTCGCACGTCAAATACGGTCTGGATTATACCAAAGGCTGTTCGACTTGGGCGGTCGGTATGCCGCCGAAAGAAAACCCAGAACGTTATTGGGATCATCCGCAATTAAACGTTCTCGTCGCTTCCGGCTTTATGAAAATCTTCGGCATAAACGAATGGAGTCTCCAGCTTGCCGACATCCTCATCTCGGCACCTGCCCTGCTCGTCTTTATGCTGATGGTGCGAGACATCGCAAATGCAAGACTTGCCCTGCTTTCAGGCTTCATTTACGTAATGTTCCCGCTAACTGGTTATTTCAGTATGGGCGGCTGGCCCGTCTTTATGGGCTTTCTTTCAATGTGGCTGTACCTGATACTTTCGGGCCATACGCAGCGAAAAATCCGAAAAATTTATTACGTGATTTTAGCGGCCTCACTTTTCCTCGCCGTACAATTCAGTTGGACAGGCTTTTTCTTCGCTATGGCAATCGGCATACACTATGTATTCACCTGCATATTCAACAAGAAGATGCCGAACTGGACTTTATTTATAATCCTCGCCGCCGCGCCAATTTTAAGTATGCTTTTGAATTTCACAGTAATGGCGGCAGGCTACGGCTGGGATCTCAACAAAATCTCAACATTATACAAATGGCGTTCAGCCAAGGGCGAAATGGAAGCGGTAATGCAGCACGGCTTCAACTGGAGCGCGTGGTTCGCGAGGATGTGGGAACACGCCTCGACAAACTTCACAATCCCCGGCCTTATCATCGCGATCGCTTATTTCATTTTGGCGCCGTTTGTAATTTTAACTTTGCCTAAAGATAAAAATCAGAAAAAAGATTTGCAGTATCCGTGCTTTTGGCTGTTTTTCCTTGTCCCGTTCTTCCAGCTTTTCATTCTCAAAGGCTGTCTCTGGCAGCACCAGACGTGGGAATTGCCTTTAGCGCCTTTCCTTGCCATTGCCATTGCTATGGCTTGTTTAAGCCTCGGCCAAGTTTTGAAATTGGCAAATAAACATTTAGCGTTTGCCGTTCAGTTGCTTTTACTGGGTGTTTTGGCGGTTTCGTGTTTCTTTGGAACTAAATATTATTACGACATCCGCTGGCAGCCCGAAGCAAAGATAGAATTTTTCAAAAAACTGAACAAACAAATCCCGCCCGACAAATCGCTTTTGAGTTTTGAGGATTTTATTGTAAATCAAAACGAGGCCAAAGGCGGCTTTTACAGGCCGGAAATCGCGTGGTATCTCGATAGAGAGATCACGCCCGCGCAAACTTACGAGCAGGTAAAACAACTCGCGGCCGCAAACAGGTATCCGGTTTATATATGCCCGGCGGTTCAGGAATTGCGAGAACTGATCAATCAGCTCGCACAGGAATACCCGTATGAACTCGTCAGCGGCGTCAATGGCGAAACAACTAAAAACGGCAAATTCCTCAAAGCAGGTATGTACCCGTATGTTATTTTCTATTTGACTGGCAAAAAGTAAGCAAGGACGACCATGAACAAAATCTTGCAACTAGTCAAAAGATATGGCATCATAAAATTCTTAATGATGGCAGTGGATGAAGTGATCCATATTTTCAATAAATTCTTGCGTGAATTATTTTATCATTGGACGAAAGACGATTTTGGCATCAAAGAGGCATTATTCTGGTCAAAGGACATTGACCAATATATGCGTTATTCAAAAATTCTTGGCGAATTAAAAAAAATACAATCAGTTGGAAATCAAAAAATTCGAATACTCGATGTTGGTGCAGGCGGAGAGGGAATTGCTAAATTTTTGAAGTATTCTGGTGACATTAATAAATATGAAGTTTACCTCGCAGATACTAATGCTGATTTTTTAACTAACGTAAAGCTGGGAAAACCGGTAGTAATTAAAGGTAAAACTTTGTCATTCAAAGATAATGAATTCGATATTGTGGTTTCAGTAGACACGCTAGAACACATTCCTAAAAACGGAAGAAACGATTTTTTAAAAGAATTGAAAAGAGTTGGCAAAACAGTATTACTTCATTTTATAATGCACGACCCGGCAAATCAATATTTTGGAAGAGATATTGATATGGAATTCAATAAATGGTATTTAAAAAATTTCAAAAAAGAGAATTCTTGGGTAGTCGAGCATCTAAACATTGAACCGCCAACTTGTTCGGAAATCAAATCTATTCTTCCTGATGCCGTAATAGCCGGAACCCAAAACATAAATGTATGGTATAAATACATAACTACAAGTGCAAGCCCTATAATTGGTTTTTTTACTGGTTATGCATTTCTCGGAAAATGGAAAAAACAGTTTAGCATTCCGCCTTATCATGGTTGTTTCGTGAGGTGGCAGGATAATTCGAATTAACGAAAGGATGATGAGATGTCAACAGATGACACAGCAGAAAGATTGATGGTTGATGAAAACACTAGCAATAGCCCGCTTTTTCTTCGACATAAAATGGCATATATATTCTCAGAACAATATGCCAAGAACAAAGTAGTTCTTGATGATGGTTGTGGATCAGGCTATGGTTCATTTCATTTAATATCGAATGGAGCACAAAAAGTTACCGGCATCGATCTCTCGCAAGAAGCAATTGAATATGCAAACGAAAAATATAAAAATAAAAACTTGAATTTTATACAAATGGATGTCACAAAACTTAACTTCAACGATAATACTTTTGATACTTTGACATCATTTCAGGTTATCGAACATATTAAAGAAGTAGATAAATATTTGAATGAAATCAAAAGAGTATTAAGAAATGGTGGTGTCGCCTTAATTACAACACCTAACAAACAAACATATTCACCCAATACGATAGGGCCTGAAAATCCATTCCATGTAAAAGAATATTATCTTGAAGAATTAAAAAACCTATTAGATATTTATTTTAGTAAAGTACAAATTTTAGGAGTAAATCACAGTAAAAAAGTTGATAATTTGGAAGATTCTGCAGCTTATAGCTTTAGAAAAAATGTACGAATAATTCTTCAAAAAATAAATATGGCATTCCTTTTCAATCTTATTCCGCAAAAAATTAAAACATCAATCCTTCGGAAATTAAACAAAAACATAAATATTTCCGATTTCACAGTTTCCCAAGTTGATGTTAAACATACGTCTGACTTTATGGCTGTTTGTATTATCGAAAAATGAAGCCTGAAATTGATATTATTTTGACAACCTATAATGGTGAAAGATTTTTAAATCAGCAACTAGATTCCATTCTTAATCAATCGTCCAAAGGTTGGAAACTGGTGATAAGAGACGATAATTCCACAGACAACACAAAAACCATCATAAAAAATTATGCAGGCAAATATCCTGATAAAATCAAATTGATTGAAGACAACAAAGGAAATCTTGGGCTTGTCCGCAACTTTGAAACATTGCTCAAATCATCACAATCCGAATATATTATGTTCTGCGACCAGGATGATGTTTGGCTGCCTTATAAAATCGAATTGACATTTAATGCGATGCAATCGGCTAAAAACCAATATTCTGATAGTCCAATTTTGATTTACACAGATTTGAAAATAGTAGATGAGGAACTTAAAACTATTGCCGATTCATTTTGGAAATTTCATAAAATATCGCCGCAGATAGATGGTCAGCTTAACAAAATAATTTACCGCAACATTGTTACCGGCTGCACCATAATGATAAATAAAAAACTCAAAGATATTTCAATGCCATTCCCGCCAGAGGTACGCCTTCACGATTGGTGGCTTGCGATTAATGCGGCAAAAAATGGAAAATTAAAATTTGTTCCACAGCAAACAATCCTTTATCGTCAGCATTCAAAAAATGTTATTGGCGGAAAAAAACATCGAAATCTTTTATCTGTGTTTTCCTCAAAAACAATGACCGGCTTTAAAAATCTTTTAAATGATTACAAAATGGCAAAAAAAATCTGCCCATCGGCTAATCTATTCAAATTAATTTTGAATAACATCCGATGGGCAGTTTTAAGACGGTTATAAATCCACTTGTCATTCTGAACGAAGTGACGAATCTCGTTTCACACTAAAACGTAATGAAATTATCAGAAATATTCTCAAAATTTTACTGCTTTCGTCTTGTCAATAAACATCCCATTGCCAACAAAATCATCGTAATAGGTTCTGGAACTGCTGTTACATAATCAAAAGACATTGTACCGAATGATTCACCCGGATAATATGACAGATTATGAAAATACAATCCGATTGTATCTATTGGTAAATTACTGTAACCAGACAAAAACACCTGACCATTCCACATAATATTAATATTGCCATCTGTTCTTGTCATCGTAAATTCAGCGTTGCCTGAATAAGGCATAGTGTCAATACCGGAATCGTAGTAATAAAGTGAGCTTGGATTTATTCTTGCTTCCTTCATGCCCGAATGAAATATCCACCAATCGCAATATCCGCCCCAAGCTACTAATGTATTCCCCGAATAAAGCCTGGTTTCAACCCAGCCTCGCGAAGAATCCAATCCTTTATTATCCCACAAAATTTTGCTTTTAACTTCAAAATTTCCAAGTGCTGTAAAACTTCTTGTCAGAAGTACAGCACTGTCTACATTATTATTAATTCTTGGAATAGCACTGCACGTTAAAAGGCTGCCGCTTTCCGTATAGTTCCAGGATGTTGTATTTTCGTAAGTAACTTGCCATGCCGAATCAAGCACGCCATCATCAAAATGATCATTGATAACAGCAAAAAGAGGACACGATACAAATAATACCGCTGAAATCAAAACTGCTAATTTCTTACACATATTTCTTCTCCTAAAACAAATTAAAAATTTTAATAATAACTTCTGCTTACAAATTATCTTTTTCTAAATAACATCAAACCCGCGCCAAATAACAACATCGTCGTTGGTTCAGGAATAATCTCCAGCGAAACAGCATCTACAAAATGCCCGTCAAATTCCGGCAGATTATAATCATTATAAACATCTTCGCTCATACAGATTTGAATAGCTATAAACGTTGTGCCGACCGGCAATGTGTACTCAACGCTGATCGTTTCCCACGTTGAAGTTAAAGCGTCTAAATAATAATCGCCAGCATGTTTCACTCCGAGTGCACCGCTGAAGCCGTATGTATTCCATCGACTTGGAAAGGTGCTTGCCGAACCATTGTAGCCCATTACGCTTAAATTGTATTTGGTATCTATTTGCGAATCGCCCGCGACCCTGTTGAACGATGCGGATAATATGGCTTTGGCTTTACCGGCCGATATCAATGTTTGATAACTGCTTACGTTTATAAGCTGCAAAACCTGGCAACTATCCGCGCCGCCTGAACTAGAAAGTCCCGTACCCACAAATTGCAGCATTTTAGAACCTTCCGCCGGTACGATTCCGTAAGTTGTGCCGACGATAGCAGAGGAATCGCCATTCCAGTCGCCAAAACTTCCCGGCCAACTTCCCGAAGTAGACTCGGGTGTTTCAAATCCCGGATTTGCAATCAAATTTGCACCGTTACTGTATGCGACAAAAAGAAATGAAAATAAAAAAAATCCCACAAAATGTTTTCTGCTACCCATTTTCTCGCTCCTTAAAAAACTGCAATTAACTAACGACTAACAACTGACAACTAACGACTAATTAACAGGGAATCAAGAAATGGATAGAAATGAAAACGGTCGTTTCCTCACTTCTCAAACTCCCAAACCAAACAACTATTATAAGACCAAAAAGTCAAATTTCAAGAATAAAAAATTATACTTTGTCCTGTTTGCGGTAATCCCTTAATTATTATAGACTTGCAATCTAACATCTCAAAAATAAAGAAAAATTTAACAGTTGTTTCCTGCGTAAATCCGATTATACTAACTAGCCGATTATTATGAATAAACCTGTTTTGAAATATCTGAAAAAACTATTTAAAACCGTTGTGTTCCTGCTCTGTGCCGGATACATCATTAAATATTTTTATCAAAACTGGGATTCGCTGCAAATCACATTCAAAATCGATAAGTTTTCCATCTTTTGCATCATACTTTTTTCATTTACCACCCTGCTGACGTACACTTATCGCTTCAAAATAATAATTCAAAAATGCAGCGGCATAAACCCGCCGTTCTGGCAATGGTTCAACATCGTAATGCTGGCGAGGTTCTACAATTTATTCTTCGCTCCATCCGGCAACATTTACCGCGGCATAGAATTCAAGCGTAAATTCGGAATATCATACACCGACTACATCAGCGCGGGAATTTCATTTACGTGGATGGATTTAACGCTCGACCTTATCCTTGCTTTCATTGTGATAATGTTCGTCAATCCGGGTTTTAAACTGATCGGCCTCGAGGCCTGGCAGGTGGTAGGTGTTATTACCACAGGTATAATTTTTATGCCGTTCGCCGCATATTTTGCGTTAAAAGCGATATCGGTTAAATCGCCGTCGCTTGTCTGGACGAAAACAAAAATATCGCAGGTCGTTTCGGCAACTTTAAACAACGCCAGAGATTTGAAATATCTGACAAAGATAATCGTCTGGGGCCTGCTTGTTACAATCCAAACGCTGATTGTTTATTATTTGATATTTATAAGTTTCAATTTCAAATTGCACCTGCCCGCTTTGATGCTCTTTTATTCGCTGTTGAAAATTTCGACCGCGTTCATCATCATCCCCGGCAACGTCGGCATACAGGAAATCGCTTTCGGAATTTTGAGTAAAGAGATGGGTACAGGAATGGCCGAAGGCATTTTAATTTCAACCGTTATGCGCGTACTTGGCACATCCTTAATAATCATTATCGCGTTAATCATTGGCGGCAAAGGGTTGTTCTCAAAAGAGAAATTGAAGGAACTCTCAAATGAGCCGCAGCAATAACAGCGAAATCACCATTGCAACCGTAAATTGGCACTCGTACGATTATTTAGTGAAATTATTCGAAAATTTAACCAGCAAATCAAAGCACCCTGAAAATTTAAGATTTTTATTGATCGACAACACCGATGGCAAAGACAAAAAAGTCGAAAATCTCAAATCGCAATTCCAAAACCTTAACATTATCCAAAACAATCCCGGCAATCTCAAAGGCTCACCCGCTCACTGCACCGGCCTGAACGTCGCAATGCAAAATATCGAAACACCTTATGCGTTAATCCTAGATCCCGATGTTCACATCTTTAAAAAAGAATGGGACGAGTTTCTAATCAATTTATTGGATCAGAATAATTCTTTCGCTGCTGGCGTTTCATTTCCGCGATGGCAGTTGGGTATGTATCATAATTTCCCTAATCCTGTCTTTTGCTTTTTCAAAACCGCACCATACCGCGACTTTGCGCCGCAGTGGTCTGCGTATGATGTAAGCAAAATTACTTTGTATTGGGATTTTTTCCGAAGAAATCTGCTTCGCTGCGGAATCTTGATTAATAGAAATCTTTACGAAAATTTTGCGTTTGTGCGAACAGTCTGGTCGAATCTGGAAAAGATCATCGGCGTATGCAGCAGAGACACCGGCTGGCGAAGAGCGGTAAAAGCCAAAAAAAATATTATTAAAACGGTTTTATTTCAGCCACGTATAGTCTCATCGAAAAATTTTAATCCTGAAGACCCGCTTCAAACATTGGCGAAATATTTCGAACTGTATTGCTATCAAAACGAGCCGATATTAACGCACAAATACTCCACCAATTCCGCCGTTTTCAAAACCGCACAATCGCACAATTCAGATTTATGGTTTAAGTGCATCGCGCAATCAGATTCGTGCGAGTAGTTAGCCCCTCGATTTATTCGAGGGGTTCTAAAAGTATCCCTCTATTTTCAAGTCAACTCTTTTGCGATCTTGAACATAAACTCATTAATATCTTCGCTCTCGTCGAGCAGTTTTTTGCGTCGCTGCTGCCAGACATTTTTGAGATTCGCAGCCTTCAAAAGTTCTTCCGCGATTTTAACACCCGCGTCAAAATCTATACAGTTATAAACAAGCTGATACTCTCGCTCCATCGCCTGTAAATATCCAAGCGGAAGCGGATTGGTGAATATCGCAGGCGTTCCCAGCACCGCAGCTTCAGCCGCCATCGTCGCACCTTCGCCGATATATAATTTCGCATACGCAAGCAAGTGATGAACTTTTTCCGGTGCGATCGGATTTTTATATTTCGCCATCGATACCGGCAGCGACCCTTCCGCACTAATAATCACCCTGCCATATTTCGAGAGCTTTTCAACAACATCTAAATATTGCTCTTCGCTATAGCCGTGCAAACCTTTATCGTGAGCCGCAGACCACGACACCATCCGCATTACAATGAAAGGCTTTTCAATTTCGATTCCCGCATCCGTAAGCACCGTCGCATCGGGCGTGAAATATTCAGGATTAAGATACGACTGCACCCAAACGCCTTTGAATTTTCGTTCGCGTTTGCCGTGGTTGCCAAGATACCCCAAACCCGTCATAATAATAGAGACAAAAGGCAGCCCCAGCATCCGCTGCAATTTCGCGTGTTCGGTATCTTCCTCGACGATCCTTGGAATCCTTAACAGCGTTCCAATCAGGCCGATTGTAACACCCGTTTCGGCGATAAGAATATCCGGCTTGAAACGCCGGACAATTATAAACATCAGAATATAACGGCGAATCAGCTCGCGCAGCATAGAAAACATTCCGCCGCTCTGTTGGCTTAAGCAAACGTATTTGAGATTGAGATTTTTGACCAAATCGAGAGTAACATCTTTTCCGCGTGCGGTTATCAGAACCTTATCTTTGTTTTTACGAAATCGTAAAATCAGATTCTTGAAAAAATGAACCTGCGAAGGATGGCTGATGTCAACTATAACTCGCATTTATAACCCCTACCCAATGTCCCGTTAATTCCATTTGTCATTCTGAACATAGCGAAGCGAAGTGAAGAATCTCGTTTATTTTTTCTCGTATTCATTTTTCCGCAAAAGAAACAACTGTTCATCCTGCAGAATCCTGATCCTGTTAAGCATACCCGCCAGCAGCGCGGTTATATAGCAAATCAAAGCGACAAAAGCAAACCCTGCCGCCGCGAACGCAACGAACACATAAGGAAAAAACGCGCCTGTCTTGAAATAGTGCACCATTACGAACCCGCCGCAAAGCAGAGCAAGTATCAGGAAGATCAAACTTATGCCGCCGAAAACATACATCGGCTTGTAATCCCTGAACGCCCGCAGCATAATACTCAAACTTCGCCAGCCGTACACAAAAACATTCGAAGCAACTTTGCTCTTGCCGAATTTGCGAACGCCCTGCACCTTCACAGGCACTTCAACGATCCGCAATCCTCTAAACGCCATATCAAGAATAACTTCGTGCGTATAGGTATGCCCGCCGAGCAGCGTAACGCGTAAAGCAGCATCGCGTTTGTACGCTCTGAATCCGCACGATACGTCTTTCATATTCAAGCCGCAAAGATTATTAACGATGTTCGCGACGCGCCTGTTGCCCCATTTTTTCACCAATGGCATTTTCGGCACAAGCGTTGGATCGGCGAATCTGCTTGCAGTTACCATATCCGCTTTGTTTTGCAAAATAGGCTCGACAAGTTTGGCAATATCTTTCGCTTCGAATTGTCCGTCTGCGTCGATATTAACAATAATATCCGCGCCAAGCGAAAGTGCCGTTCGTATTCCCTGCGAAAACGCCGCGCCCAAACCTTTATTATGCCCGAAGCTGTGCACATAAGCACCGGCCTTCGATGCAGCCTCGGCCGTCGAGTCCGTACTGCCGTCGTCAACCACAACGATTTTGATTTCATCGATCCCCGGAATCTGTTTTGGAATATCCGATATTACCTGTCCTACCGTTTCCTGCTCGTTATAAGCAGGTATCGAAACAACAAGCATCATTGGCACTCTCCGTTTATTTATGAATAAAAAATCTTAGTATATCATTGTAGCAGACCACAACCACAAGTCCCAGTATAAACACCAAACCGATATAAACCAGAACTTCCTGCACCTTTTCGTGTACAGGCGAACCTTTTATCTTTTCGATTATCAGCAGCACAACAAGCCCGCCGTCAAAAATCGGCAACGGCAGAAAATTCATCACAGCAAGACAGGCGCTGATCATTCCCATAAAATAGAAGTAATACATAAAATCGCGTTCGGTAATTAACTGCGAACTCATCGCGATCATACCTATCGGCCCCATCAGGCTCTTTGGGCTAATGTCCCGCACGATAAGCCCTTTGATCGTCATATACGTTTGACCGATAAATTCAAGCGTCTTTCTGCTGCCCATATCGATCGCTTCAGCAGGCCCGGATGCTCTGTACAATTTTTTCAGCATCTTAAAAGGCGGTTCCTGCATCAGCATCGGCGCCACCGCTACATTATTACCCGAAGGCACAGCAAATGAAATTTCCTCTTCATCCAAAACGCCTTTGTATTTAACGCTTACAGTCTTGCCCTGATTTTCATTCAATACACGCGCGATATCGAAAAAGTTTTTAACCTCAACGCCCGCGATCGAAATAATTTCCGCACCTCTCGGCAAACCTGACCATTGATAAGTATTGGCATCAGTCGTAGCGGCAACGATGGTACTATTCACATCCATCATATCGAGAAAACCAATCACAACTCTGCCGTCTTCTTGTTTCGGCGTAACGGTAACATTCACAATTTCGCCATTACGCAGAACCACTATCGGCATCTCTTTGCCCGCGTTCAAAACCGTAACCTCGCGCAATTCCTTATAAGTAGGATTCGCAACATTGCCCGCCTGCATAATTACGTCATTTACCTCAAGCCCCTTTGGTGCATTGGCATCGTTATTCAATTTAATGCTTTTCAGCAGCGAAGGCGATTTTGAAATCGCCAGCACTTTAATACTCGGAACTAGGCCGTAAATATGAGAAGGCACAAAAACGCCATTGTCCTCATAAGCAATTTTCGAACCGTATATCAAATCGAGATTAACATTTACAGGCTGGCTCTGCCCTTCCCGTTTGAACGCCAGCGAAACTTTCGGTTCAAAACTGCTCTGGATTGTTTCATTGTATTGCCAGGATTGATCAATGTATTTACCATTTATAGCAGACAGCATATCCCCTGGTTTCAAACCAAATGTTTTTTCGAGAACTTCGGGGTCTTTTACCTTTGCGATCTCAAGCGTTGTCGGCGGTTGAACACCCAACCCTTTAGCGCCCATAGCGGCAACGTTTTCAGGCACAACATTCATATCATAGATCGATCCGTCCGTCTTTTTAACAACCAGCTTCAAAGGTTTATCCTTGGAGCTAAGCGCGGCCGCGAAAGCAAGTCCTTCAAAATCGCGTTTCTTGCTGTTGATGGATAATATCTCATCGCCCGCTTTCAATCCCGCCTTTTCCGCAGGATACCCCGGCATAACATCGCCTACAATCGCCGGCGGCATATTGATCCCGCGCATAAATACAAATACGAAAAGAACCGCCGCCAAAATAACATTCAAAGTAACGCCCGCCGATACAGCGACTATCCTTTTCCAGACCGCGACATTCACAAACGAACGCGGATCATCGTTTTTCTTATCAGCGCCGAGGTCTTCCTGTCCAAGCAGTTTCACAAATCCCCCTAGGGGCAAAATTCTAAACTGATATTCAGTTTCGCCAGCGCTGCCTCCCATTGGAATTTTAATGCAAAGCAAACCCGTCTTATCAGGATCGTTTTCTTTTTCGAGAATTGTCGGCAGAATCCTGATTTGCAGGTATTTGTCTATTTTCTTTATACCTAATATAACGGGACCAAAACCGACAGCGAACATCTCAACCTTTATGCCGCACAATTTGCCCGCCGCGAAATGACCGAACTCGTGAATGAAGATCACAACACCAAGTCCGACAAACGAAAGAATTATACTGCTGCTCTTACTGAAGTTTTTGGAAACGAAATAAAAGATCGTCCCGATCAAAACCAACAAAATAAAAGCGTTTATCACATTCTTGCTTTTTACATTTTTTTGTTCAGCCGCTATTTGTTCAGCCATTTAGTTACCTCATTTCTCGCCCAGTTATCTGCCGAAAGCAGTTCTTCCAAACTGGCATCTTGTTTAAAATTATGCTTATCAAGACATCTTTCGATAAGCTCGACTATATTAACAAATTTTATTTTTCCTTCCAGAAATTCTTTGACCGCCGCTTCGTTGGCCGCGTTAAATACCGCCGCCGCCGTTCCGTCTACCTTCGCGACCTCGTAACCTATCTTCAACGCCCTGAAAACTTCCATATCAGGCTGTTCAAACGTCAATCTGCCTATTTCCTCAAGCCGAAGGTGTTTTGTTATCCCTTTTACCCTGTGCGGAAAAGTCAGTGCGTATTGGATCGGCAAACACATATCCGGCGCCGACATTTGCGCTATCACCGAACCATCGACAAATTCGACCATCGAATGAATTATCGATTCGGGATGCACAAGTATATCGATTTTCTCGGCAGGCACATTAAAAAGCCATTTCGCTTCGATAACCTCAAGCGCCTTGTTCATCATCGTGGCCGAATCGACCGTAATTTTCTTGCCCATATTCCACGTCGGATGCGCAAGCGCCTGTTCGATTGTCGCGTTTTGAATCTGCTCTTTTGTCGCACCGCGGAAAGGCCCGCCGCTTGCCGTCAAAATAATTCTGCTTACTTCTTTAATATCCCCCGCCTGCAAAGCCTGAAAAACCGCCGAGTGTTCGCTATCCACCGGCAAAATCTTCGCGCCGGATTCTTTAACAACTTTAGTCAAAAGCGAACCCGCAATTACCAACGGCTCTTTATTTGCGATCGCCAAAACCTTACCCGCTTTTGCCGCATTCAGTATCGCTTCAAGCCCCGCCGCCCCAACCACTGCTGCGATAACAATGTCAATTTCCGCATCACACGCCGCCGCCGTCAAGTCCGTGTATGTTTCTACCTCGTTTAGCCGTTGCCGGCACGGCAACGTATCAGTTGTGTCATTCCCGCGAAAGCCGGAATCCAGAATCCTTTTAAACTCATCAACCTTCGCCGGATTCGTAACCACCGCTATCCTCGGCCTGTACTTTTTAACCTGTTCAGCCAACAGTTCTATATTATTATGTGCCGTCAAAGCGGCAACTTCATATTTTCCGCCCAGCGCATCAATAACCTTTAAAGCATTTCTGCCTATCGAACCTGTCGAACCAAGTATTGCTATTTTCTTTTTCATTATCTTCTATTCATTTCCCTGAATTGTCTTGGCGTTACGCCCGATACTTCCTTAAACGTCCTTGTAAAATAACTTTGATTATTATAACCCGCGTCGAAACATATTTCGGTGCAATTTTTATTCGTCGAGATCAAAAGCTCCTTGGCATACTCGATTCGCTCTTTAGTTATATAATCAACGATCGTTAATCCCGTTTGTTCTTTAAATATATGGCTCAAACGCGAAACGCTCAAATGCGAATTATGCGCAACATCTTCCAGCGTTATTTGTTCGTTAAAATGACTTTTAATAAAATCGATTGCCGGCTTGATTTGTGAAACTCGTTTTTTATCCTGAATTGAATAAACCAGCTCAATAAAATCATTCAGCGCGTTTGTCAGCCAGACGCACAAATCCTGCTGATTATCAATTTGCAGCACCCTGTTGATATAATCAAGATTTTTCTCCAGCATAAAATTAATATCGACCCCGCCCTCAACCGCGCTTCTGCCAAGTATGCTTAAAAGCTCAAGCATTCTCGCTTTCAGCACCGAAATATTGCCGGGATCTCGCAGCATAATACTCGCCAGGATCATATTAAGCACTTCTTTTGCGCCGGTTCGGTCGCCGATTTTTACTTTTTCCATCAACTGCTTTTCAGCGTCAAGCGGATACTGCCCCGCTCCCGTTCTTTCTTTATGCTCTTTGATCAATTCGCTGATTTCAGACTGCTGCTGACTTCGCTGTCTTCGCCATTGAATAACATAAGGATCAAGACCTGTCGATTCGTACAAAAGCACAAACAAAAATTCCGCGGCTTCGTGAATTTTTCTGCCAGGCAATATCGGCAGCTTTTCGATCGAGCTGCGAAGTTTATTCCTGTTGATGCGAATGCCTTTGAGCCGTTTGTCAATATCCTCTATCAGCATTTCATCCGGCGAATTCCACAGGCATTTGCCGAAAAATATTCCCCCAAGCGGTTTGTCTTTATCCATCGCAGGTACACACGCAAGAACTATACCCGCATGGCAGATCGTGATATAAGGCTGTCCGGTTTCAAAAGCCATTTTCATACTGCGAAGCCTGTCCTGCTGGCAGCGTTTCAAACCGGCCGGACTCTTGCGAACTATTTTGCAGAATTCAGGATGGCAGTTTTTACCGCAGGCGTGAGCGACATTCTTGCCGTGAATGTCGGTAGTTTCCAGCGACAATTCGAAATTGCTCAAAAAAGGAGCTTCTATTTTCTCGAATTCTTCTTTTGTAAACAGCACTTTTTCCATTTTACCTTTATATCAACATAAATCAGCCGGACTTATAGTCTTTATTAATTTTCGGTTTTTTAAACCTGAAAGAATTAATTTTAGCACTATTTTGCTGAAAACGCTATAATTATTTTAAAAATAAAGCCTTACAAGTCGAGTATTTTTTACTATTATACTTGTAAAATCGCCCTTTGTTCACTATAAATAGCAATAAGATTTCGTAAGATGGGCTTTTAGCCCGCAGTTGTATTAAATACTTAAACTTCGTGTCTTAGTGGCTAATAGTAAAGGTATAACGGAATGAAACCTCTTTATATAAGCGCAACAGGTCAGGACAGCGGCAAAACAAGCGTAATTTGCGGCTTAATTCAGCATTTGCACCATTTAGGCCATAACGTCGGCTACATAAAGCCCGTCGGCCAAAGGTACGTTATTTTTGAAAATCACAGCGTTGACGAAGATGCCGTGCTTATGCTGCAATCTTTCGGAATCAAAGACCAGCCGCAGGATATGAGTCCTATCGCGGTCGCAGAAGGTTTCACCGCGAAATTCATAATGAACCCTGATGTTTCGCCGCTCGAAAAACAAATCCTGGAAAGTTTCGAAAGACTTAAAAAGCAGCACTCAACCATCATCGTCGAAGGCACAGGCCACGCAGGCGTGGGAAGCTGCTTCGGCCTTTCCAATGCACGCGTTGCGCAAATGCTCGATGCCGATGTTATTATTGTTGCATCGGGCGGAATTGGAAAACCAATAGACGAGGTCAATTTGTCGCTCGCCCTTTTCAAACAGTACAACGTAAATGTTGTCGGCGTGATACTGAATAAAATTTTTCCGCAGAAATTACAGAAAATCAGGTCTATCGGTGCTGCCGGCCTTAAACTTCTCGGCACAAAACTTATCGGTGCGATTCCATTCAATTCTGAACTTTCGATTTTCTCGATTGGTCAGGTCGCAGAAGAATTCGGCTATCAGATTTTAAGCGGTGGCCACTTGCTAAACAACAAAATCGAACATACAGTTGTCGCTGCGATGGAACCGCAGAATGTTTTGAAATATATCGACAAAAATACTTTGATTATCACCCCCGGCGATAGAATCGATAACATCCTGCTGACACTCGCCCTTTCGGAATCGTCAGATTACCACGAAAAATTATGCAGCGGCGGAATCATTCTCACCGGCGGCTTAAAACCCGACACAACAATTCTTTCGCTCTTGCTTAAGAGCAATATTCCCGTGCTGTTTACGAACGAAGATACGTTTTCGGTAACCTCAAAAATGAAGGATTTGCATTTTAAAATTCGCAGCGACGATAAAAACAAAATCGCCAGAACATACGAGCTGTTGAAGGATAATGTCGATATTAATGCGGTTTTAAAGAACATATAGCAGAATAGTTCAAAAAAAATGCTTACCGTTTATATCTAATTCTCTGTAATTAGTAGAAAATCAAATTCCACAACATTCGTGTAATTCGTGTTTATTCGTGGTTTAAAAAAGGATATTAAATGCTTGACCCGACAAAATTAAAAGACTGGCAAATCGCAGAAGCATCAGAATCTACCGCAAAACCTATAATGCAGATCGCAGCGGAAATGGGATTGATTGACGACGAAGTCATACCAATGGGCAGACTGCTTGCGAAAATCGATTACAAAAAAGTTTTAACACGCCTCGGCAAACCTCAAAAAGCAAAATATATCGACGTTACCGCAATAACGCCCACTCCGCTGGGTGAAGGAAAAACAACAACGACAATCGGCCTTGTTCAAGGTCTTGGCAAGCTCGGCAAAAAAGTTACCGGCGCGATTCGCCAGCCAAGCGGCGGCCCGACATTCAACATCAAAGGCTCTGCTGCCGGCGGCGGTTTATCCCAATGTATTCCGCTCGCTCCCCTTTCGCTTGGTCTTACCGGCGACATCGATTCAATCACAAACGCAAATAATCTCGCGATGGTCGCCCTCACAAGCAGACTCCAGCACGAAAGCAATTACGACGATGTGAGACTGGCAAAGAGCGGTTTGAAAAGATTAGACATCGATCCAGAAACAGTGCAGATGAAATGGGTAATGGATTTCTGCGCACAATCGCTGCGGGATATTGTCATTGGTCGAGGCGGAAAAATGGACGGCTTTGAAATGAATTCCGGCTTTGCGATTTCTGTTTCGAGCGAAGTAATGGCAATCCTCGCCGTCTCAAGAGACCTCGCCGATATGCGCAAACGTATGGCAAAGATCGTCGTCGCATACAGCAAATCCGGCAAAGAAGTTACCGCCGCCGATTTGGAAGTCGATGGCGCAATGACTGCCTGGATGACCAAGGCGATTAATCCTAATTTATTGCAAACCATCGAAGGCCAGCCCGTATTCGTACACGCAGGCCCATTCGCGAATATCGCTATTGGTCAAAGCTCAATTATCGCTGACGAACTCGGAACACGATTAAGCGAATATCACATTACCGAAAGCGGATTTGCCGCCGATATCGGTTTTGAAAAATTCTGGAATCTCAAATGCCGAATGTCAGGCCTTGTTCCTAACGCTGTTGTTATAGTAGCAACCATTCGCGCGTTGAAAATGCACGGCGGAGGCCCTGCCGTAAAACCCGGCGCAAAATTAGACATCGCATACACGCAGGAAAATCTTCCGCTCGTAGAAAAAGGCTGCGAAAATCTCATCGCACATATCGACATTGTAAAGAAAAGCGGCGTTAAACCTGTCGTCTGCATAAATAGTTTTTACACCGATACGAAAGCGGAAATCCAGCTCGTCCGAAAAATAGCCGAACAGAACGGCGCGTATTGTGCCCTTTCAGAACATTGGCTCAAAGGCGGCGAAGGCGCAATAGAACTTGCCGAAGCTGTAATGGCCGCGGCAAACGAACCAAATCATTTCAAATTCCTCTACGAATTAGAAACCCCGCTGCGTCAGAGAATCGAACTTATCGCAAAAGAAGTTTACGGCGCAGACGGCGTTGAATATTCGCCGATCGCACTGGAAAAAGCAAAAGCTCTTGAGCAGGACAGCGAAGCGCAACAACTCGGAACCTGTATGGTGAAAAGCCATCTTTCCTTATCGCACGACCCGAATGTAAAAGGCAGACCAAAAGGCTGGACACTTCCCGTCCGAGATATTATGATATACAAAGGCGCGGGCTTTATCGTACCTGTCGCGGGCGATATTAAATTAATGCCCGGAACCGCGTCCAACCCGGCGTACAGAAACATCGATGTAGATGTCGAAACCGGAAAAGTAAAAGGCTTATTCTAAAATTTAAGAGACACAAAGACACAAAGGCACGAAGAAAAAATATATATTAAAAACTTAGTGTCTTAGTGCCTTAGTGGCTCAAGGAAAAAAAATGGCAGCGAAAATTATTGATGGTAAACAAATAGCGGCGGATATTCGCGAAGAACTCAAAACCAAAGTCCAGCAGCTTAAAACAAAAGGCATCACTCCCGGTTTGGGTGTAATTCTCGTCGGCGCAGATCCCGCAAGCATCTCGTATGTTACCGCAAAAGAAAAAGCCTGCCACGATATTGGTATGTTTTCCGATGATAACCGTTTGCCCGCCGAGACATCAGAAAAAGACTTGCTCGCACTCGTCGAGAAAATGAATAAAGACCCTAAGATTCACGGCATTTTAGTCCAGCTTCCATTACCAAAACATATCGACGAACAAAAAATCCTGCTCGCAATCGACCCGGCCAAAGATGTTGACGGTTTCCATCCTGTGAACGTCGGCAAGATGTGCGTCGGCCAAAAGGCGTTTCTGCCGTGCACGCCGCACGGCGTTGTTCAACTGCTGATCCGCAGCGGCGTAAAACTCGACGGCGCGGAAGTCGTTATTGTCGGCCGAAGCAATATCGTCGGCAAACCGCTGGCGAATATGCTAATCCAAAAGTCCCCTATCGGCAACGCAACCGTTACCGTCTGCCATACACGCACAAAAGATATAGCCGCTCACACAAAGAAAGCTGATATTGTTATCGCCGCCGCAGGCAGACCCAAAACCATCACGGCTGATATGCTCAAGCAGGATGCGGTCGTTATCGATGTCGGCGTAAATCGAATCGAAGACGCGACGAAGAAAAACGGTTTCAGACTTGTCGGCGATGTTGACTTTGATGAATGCAACAAGGTTGCGTCATTGATAACACCCGTCCCCGGCGGAGTCGGCCCAATGACAATTACAATGCTCTTGTTTAATACCGTTGATTCCGCGGCTCAATCAAAATAATATGACAGACGTATTCCAGATCAACGAAAAGTACCGGCAATGGTTAACAGAAATGGGGCTGATATCATTTGAGCAATTAATGTTTGGTGATGTCGGCAGCAAAGTGGAGGAAGGAACCCGCCGCATAGAAGGCTGCGGCAAAGTTGTTTATCTCAAGCGCCATTTAAATGTTTCAATATATAAATCAGTTGAAAAGTATTTGCAGTGGCAATACCCTCACGCAAAAGCATTTAGCGAGTATATCCACATCGGTTTTTTACAAAAGGCTCATCTGCCGGTAATGAATACTATCGCAGCAGGTGAACGCAGAATATTAGGTTTTCCATGCTGCGGCTTCATTTTGACAGAAGAAGTAAGGGGAATTTCGCTGGAGGAATTTTTAAAGAAATCTGAATATGAAGTCCAAACGACGGCATTGCTCAAGGCATTTGGCAGTCTGATAGCCAGATTACATCAAAATGGCTTTTATGCCGCTCTGCGTTTTAAGGACGTTATTGTTACAGATGTAAATGAAGCATCATTGGTAATGATCGATAGAGAGGCTCGATATGTACATCCTCGTAACGGCAAAAAACTAAAAGCCAAACTGTCATTAAAAAAGTCATTCCGTCGAATAAAAAGAACATTCCCTCAATTTAACGAACATCACAAAAGCATAATATTAGAAGGTTACAAATCGAAGTAAAATTAATGTCCTATCGTTGATACCGACAAC
>Ga0154577_1210_pt2 | contig 28271 bp, 24 predicted proteins | sample RifGroF2_FD_116006 | JGI IMG/M metagenome (GOLD analysis project Ga0154577, IMG submission 116006) | Planctomycetes bacterium GWF2_42_9
TTGGCGGACGCTTTAACGATAGAGCAGTTTGCAAATAAAGCAAACGGAAGGCCCATGTCAGAAGTACCGGTGCAGGCAACTAAATTAACGGCCTTTATAGATGTGCATGACCAGCTTTTATTTTATGCCGTTTGTGCTTGGGAGGATAATTTTACAGGTTTTGTAATCGAATATGGCACTTATCCAGAGCAATCAAGGGCGTACTTTACCTTACAAACAACGAAACGTGGCTTAGGGTTCGTTTACCCTAAGATGGGTGTCGATGGAGCAATACAAGAGGGATTATCGCATTTAGTAGCAAAACTTCTAAGCAGAGATTTTAAGCGCGGCAATGGTCTTATCAGGATTGACCGGCTTCTTGTTGATATGGGATATAAACCCGAAATAGTTGCTGCTGTAAAACATAAATTTGGCGGAGCGACAATGATGCTGTCTAAAGGTAAAGGTATCACGGCTGGCAGTATGCCGATTGCGATGTACAAAAGGAAGATTGGCTGGCAGTTAGGCCATCACTGGTATATTCCGAGCGTATCGCAAACAAGAGAATTTCCTCATGTTACGATGGATGTAAATTACTGGAAGTCATTCATACATAACGGCTTTAAATCAGCACTTGGGGATGTAAGCAGTTTGTCTATTTATGGTGAAAGACATATACACGATTTATTGGCAGATCACGTAGTTAATGCCGAAACATGGACATTAACTCATGGGCAAGGCAGAGATGTTAGAGAATGGAAGTTAAAGCCAAGTAAGCCTGATAACCACTGGTTTGACTGTATTATTGGCTGTGCTGTCGGCGCATCGATGCTCGGAGCTAAGGTTTTCGGGCAGGAAACAAGAATTAAGCCAAAACGGGAGCGCATTAGTTTGGCAGAATTGCAAAGAGCAAGGAGGCAGGCATGAGCGATGATAAACAGGTAAGTATCGGGCTTGAATGCAGAAACTGCGGATGCAGACATTTCTATGTTGATGGAACTCGCGCTGCAAAAAATCAAATCATCCGGTACAGGCTTTGCAGAAATTGCGGAAAGAGACATACAACAGTAGAGAGAATAGTATCAAGTGAACAAGATAAAGTTTCCATATATGGAAAGAAAAACAGCTAAAAGCTAAAGATTGCTACATAATGCTTGATGTTTAAAAAATGTTTATTTAAATGCCAAGTATATGGCAAATGAAATTGACATTTTGACAAACGCTCAAGCACCCGCAAAGGTTACAACCGATGCCGGTTCAGTAGAGCAGCATTCCATAGCTGACCAGATTATGGCTGACAAGTATGCAAAAAGCAGAGAGGCTGCCAAAGCAAAAGGTCTTGGATTTAAAACAGTAAAGTTAGCTGCATCGGGGGCGGTATAATGTTTGGCTGGTTCAAAAGAAAAAATCTTGCTGTCTCTGCTAATGCACGCAGTTTGAGAATTCCGATTGTGAGGGCAAAATATGATGCTGCGCAAACAACCGCCGACAATGCAAAGCATTGGAGTTTAGCCGATTCATTAAGCGCAGATGCTGGCGCAAATCCGCAGGTCAGGGCAATTATCAGAAAGCGAGCAAGGTATGAAGTAGCAAATAATTCATACGCAAAAGGCATTGTTTTGACGCTTGCAAATGATTGTATCGGCACTGGCCCGCGCCTTCAAATGCAAACTGATTTTGATTTAATCAATGATGCAATCGAAAAAAGGTTTAGTGAATGGGCTGATGAAATCGGCCTTGCGGAAAAACTTATCACTGCGCGAATGGGAAAAGTAACTGATGGCGAGTCAATTATCTTGCTGGTTCGCAATGATGCTCTTGAATCACCCGTAAAGTTGGATGTGCAGTTGGTAGAACCGGAGCAGATGACAACGCCTTGGGAAAAAATTCGGATTGCTCAAAACCAATTGATACAGGTTGATGGGATCGAGTTTGATGAATGGGGCAATCCCAAATGGTATTACATTCTTGATCAGCATCCTTATGGTACAAACATCGCAGCAGCGATTAGTTATAAAACATATAACCCTAAATCCGTTTGTCACTGGTTCAGGGCAGACAGGGCTGGACAGCATCGGGGCGTTTCTGAAATCGCGCCTGCTTTGCCTCTGTTTGCTAATTTGCGAAGATATGCGCTTGCGGTAGTTGCGGCGGCAGAAACAGCGGCAGATTATGCGGCGGTGATTTATACAGATATGCCCGCAGGCGGTGAAGCCGCAGAATGCAATCCGATGGAAGCTGTTGAACTTGAAAAGCGAAGCGCAACAGTTTTGCCGGATGGCTGGAAACTTGGCCAAGTTGATGCAATGCAGCCGACAACTACATACTCTGATTATGTGCAGGCTGTTTTAAATGAGATTGCGCGATGTCTGAATATGCCGTTTAACGTAGCCGCCTGTAATTCATCTAAATACAATTACGCAAGCGGCAGGCTTGACCATCAAACATATTATAAATCCAACCGAGTCGAGCAGAAAAGCTGCGAACGTGTAAATCTCAATCCTATTTTCAGGGCATGGCTCGATAGGGCTATACTTATAAGCGATTATTTGCCAATTCAGGCAAGGGCATTGAAGTCATATCCTCACCAGTGGTTTTGGGATGGCCGTGAACATGTTGACCCTTCAAAAGAATCTGCTGCGCAGGCGCAAAGACTTGAAAGTAATACCACTACGCTTGCGGAGGAATATGCAAAAGTAGGCAAGGACTGGCAGAAAGAATTGTTGCAGCGAGCAAAAGAAAAAGCGTTTATGAAAAAAATCGGCCTAACTGAAAAAGAAGCAGCGCCGGTTTCAAATACAAATAAAAATCAAAAGGAACAAGAAGATGCCGAGCAAAAGCAAGCAGCTTAATCTTGTATGGAGCGATAATTTCGTTCTTGACATAACAGCGGTGAAGGCTGGCGATGATTCGCAGAAAAATCGGCGTTTCACTATGTCTGCTTATAGCGGTGGATTGATGCGGGTCAGTGGTTGGAGTTCACCTGTATGCGTTGACCTTAAAGGAATGACAATCACCCAGCAGAGTAAGCCGATATTTTTCGGACACGAGCAAAGCCTTGATAGTCTTATCGGTCAAACCGACAAAATCACAATCAAGTCCGGCGCATTATCCGCAGAGGGTGATGTTATTGGTGTGTCAGAAAAATGCAGACAAGTTATAGCTTTGCATGATGCAGGGTATAAATGGCAGGCAAGTATCGGCGCAAGAGCGGAGGAAATCGAAGTTCTTGCAGAAAATGAAAAAGCCAAAGTTAATGGTCAGGAAATTCAAGGGCCTGCCTGTATTGTCCGCAGGTCAGTTCTTGGAGAAATAAGTTTTGTAATGCTTGGCGCAGATGAGAGTACATCTGCGAGCATAACAGCGCAAGCCGAAATAGATAATCTTTTAATAGACAAGGAGGCAAATATGCCCGAAGTAGAAAACAAAGTGGAGGCCAAAACCTCACAGCCCACGCCGGATACGGCTGAAATCACGGCAAGATATGCGGCTGAACACAAAAGAATCAGCGAAATCGAAAGTATTGAAGGTATCAGCCATGAAATAGCGGCAAAAGCCATTGCGGAAAAATGGACAGTTGATGCAACGAAGCTGGCTGTTATTCAGGCTAACACCCCGAAAGCACCGGCGGTAAAGACAGAACAGCGTCTTAACGCTTCTGTGATTGAAGTTGCCGCCTTGTTAAGCGCCAAGGCCGATGAGAAAATGATACTCAAAGCATACGGCGAGCAGACAACAAACGAAGCCGGTAAGTATCATAAAATCGGCATTATTGATTTGTTCAGGCTTGCCGCAAAGTCAGAAGGTATTGAATTACCGCTTATGATGTCAGATAAAAATACTTTTATCAGGGCTGCATTTTCAACAGTTTCATTGCCGAATATTCTTAGCAACATAGCAAATAAACTTTTGCTTGATGCGTATCTTAATCAGGAAAATTCATGGCGTAAAATCGTAAAGATTGCAAGCGTTAATGATTTTAAAACTCATTCACGTTTCCGCTTAACAGATAATCTTACATTTGTAAAGGTTGGCGCAGATGGTGAATTGAAACATGGCAAACTCAGCGAGCAGGTTTACACCCAGAAAGCAGATACATCGGGCATTATGTTCAGCCTCAATCGTCAGACAATCATTAATGACGATTTGGATGCTTTTGCTGATATTCCGAAAATGCTCGGTATCGGCGCAGCAGATGCAATTTCCGATGCGATTTGGGGCTTGATTCTCTCAAATCCAAATGCGATGTATTCGCTTGCACCGGCAGGATATAAAGCGAATTATGCAGAAGGTGCAGATACAGCTTTGTCTATTGCCGGTTTGACTGCCGCTGATTTAATGTTCCGCAATCAGCAGAAACCAAACGGCAAACCCCTTGGCATTGCTCCAAAATATTTAGTTGTTCCAAATGCCTTGACTGTTACAGCGAAATTGCTGATGACCAGTTTGAAGGTCAATGAATCTTCAAATGTACCTAATCCAGAGGACAATCCCTGGGCTGGCGCGTTCGAGGTTGTTACAAGTTCGTGGCTTGGCAATAGCACAATTGCCGGAAACAGCGCAAAGGCTTGGTATTTATTTGCAGACCCAAACAGGCTTGCATCGTTTGAGATTGCCTTCCTTAACGGAAATGAAAATCCAACAATCGAGTCAGCGGATGCCGATTTTAATACGCTCGGTATTCAGTTTAGAGGCTACATAGATTTTGGTGTTGCCCCGCAAGACCCGCGAGCAAGCGTGAAAATGAAAGGCGAAGCGTAATAGCCTTGATTGTTTATTGCCTCATGAAAAAACGTGAGGCCAATTTAAAACCTAAAAATCCTAATTATTCGGGAGATATAAAGTGAGTTATTCAATAGATTTTTATCAGGATGGTAAATCCATCGATTATACACCGGCTGTCGATGTTGCGGGCGGCCAGTTAGTTGTTCTTAACGGCATAATCGGTATTGCAAAATCTGACATAGCGGCAAATGTATTAGGCGCACTTGCCATTGAAGGTGTCTTTGCAGTTCCAAAGAAAAATGAAGCCTTTGTTGCCGGTTTGCCTGTCTGGTTCGATGCAGATGGCGATCCGCAAGGCGGTGTCGCTGGCAGTGGCGCAGCTACGCAGCTTGGCGGTGATGCACAGGCGGCAGAAGATATCTTGCTTGGTACAGCAGTTGCCGATGCCGGTGCAGCAAATACGCATGTTTATGTTTCAATTAACAAAATTGACCCTCGCATTGCATCTTTTGCAAGAATCAAGAAAGCGGCAAGCGCAAATGCAGCGGTTACAGAATCCAGCGTTTGTTATGAATGCACAGCGGATAACATTGTTATCACACTTCCTGCAACGGCTGCCGGTCTTGAGTTTACAGTTATGAACATGGCGGCTGACGGTGATGCACTTATCGAAGTGGATTTTCAGGCGGCAGATAAGAACCTTGGCGGCCTTGGCATTGCTGCTGGCGCGGATGGCAAGAAATTGTCCAATACTAAAGCAACTGCCAAGAAAGGCGATTTTTTAACCTTTGTTGCCGATGGCACAGATGGCTATCGCATTAAAGATATGCGTGGTATATGGGCGCAAGAAGCAGCGTAATTCGTTTCCATTTTTTATTCCTTTCTGTTGATGGGTATTATGCCGGTTAGGTTCAAATCTTAACCGGCTAATACTCAAAATTAAAGTGAAGGTAAGATGACTAATCTGATGAAAAAAGGTGTTGAGTTAATTGCAAAGACATTGAAAGAATATGCCTCGGACGAAATTACATACGTCAGGGGCGAAAGCAGTGTTAAGCTGCTGGCAATTTTCAGCAAAACTCCTGTAACAATTGAATCCGATTTAGGGGTTCAAATATCAGCCGAAATTACAGATTTTCTTTTATTTGCCGAAGATTTGATTTTGGATGGTTCGCTTACAACTCCACAGCACGGAGATAAAGTAATAACTGACAGAGCAGTCTATGAGGTAAATCACCTTGGAAGCGAATCGTGTTGGCGATACAGCGATCCTTACGGAAAACATATAAGACTGCACTGCAAAGAAATAGCAGCAGGGATTTAATCCTATGACAATTGGCAGAAAAATATTAATGTCCGGCATTCCTTTTTTGGCGCTTGCAGAGGCAAGTAATACAGCGACAGACGAAGTAGTTACTATCGCAGATCAGTTTATGAAGTATGGCGAGTTAGGACTATGCTTTGCTCTTGTCGCTTATCTGATGTACAGCAATTGGTCGCTCGTACAATCATTAAATCGGCTGTTAAAAGAAAAGGCGGAAAGTGAAGAAAGACTGGTTAAAGCATTACAGACATTTTGTGAAGTATGCCGTGAAAGGCCGTGTTTAGCGCAGGCCGGAGCATTTAAGTCAGATAATCCAAACGGCATTGTAAATACACATACTGCCGGAGGCGAATAATGGCAAATTCCACTGCGTTAAACATTGCTGATGCGGTAGTCGAAACACTCAAAACTATTACATACAATGATAGTGCATTGCCAGCGGTTCGCTCTTTATTTCCGTTTTATGAATTGAAAGAATTAAAAACCTTAAAAATAAGTGTCGTGCCTCGCGCGGTTGCGTGTGCAAATTTTGACAGGTCTGCAAGCGAATTTAATTATGAGATTGATATTGCAGTGCAAAAAGCAGTTGCATCGACGAATGATGTAGAGCTTGAACAGCTTATGAATTTAGTTTTGACAATAGCAAAAACTTTCAGGCGAAAAGTTTATGCAAATCTTGGCGGCGCATCATGTTTTAAGCAAGATGTTGAGCTTATCAGTGCCGAACACATACAGCCGCCCCCAGTTTTTACAAGCGTTATTACATTACATTTTAAAGTGATTGAATAATTAATTTAGGAGTTTCTTATGGCTGTTTGGTATGCACATAGCTCGAATGTAGATATAAATGCGGCGAATTTATGGCACACGCACCCGACAAACAACACGCCGGTTAATTTTGCAACGTGCGATAACACTGTTGTTTTAAGTGCAAATGGAAAAAATCAAATACGGATAAATGTAGATGTTACATGCCTTAGACTTTCCACAGTGGTAGAAAGCGGCGGCGCAATTGGTGGCAGTTTTTACTATACAGGCACAGACACGGCAGGCAATCCAGTAGGTGCGATTAATGTAACTGGCGATGTTAAAGCTGCTACATACTGCATAGTTGTGCTTGGTGAAACTCTACTCACAATAATAGGTAAAATAACAAGCACTTCAAATCAAGGCGCACTTTTCCTGATGGGGGATAATGCAAAGGCAAGGGTGGTTGGTGATGTTGAGTCTGCCAGTTCAACAGAAACAATTTCGCAGGTTGGAAACAATTCCGAATTGACGATTGATGGCAATGTAACCGGTTCAACAAACGCAGATGCTTACGGTGTTTGGGTAACAGGTTCAAATGCTGCGCTGATAATAAACGGCAATGTAACAGGTGGACTTGATGGTACTGCTTTGTCTGTTGATGGGCAATATAACAATGTAACAATCAATGGGAATGTGACCGGAGGAACTTATGGTCTTGGGATGGGACTAAGTTGCCTCGATGGGCATGTTCGCATAAACGGTAATATATATGCCTCACATGATGCGACAGGAATGCAAATAAATGTTGAAGCAGCTAATATAACTTTAGACGCAGATGAAGTGCATGGCGGTGGAGGTGTAGATATACATGGTATTTATAATTCGGCGGCACAAGGGAAAATCACAATTAAAAAAGCCGTAGGTGGCAGCGGTGAAAATTCGTGCGGAATTTATTCAGAGACAACAGAAACGTTTAATGTGGTTATAACAGAAGCTGTAATCGGAGGCACAAACCGAAATTCTTATGGTTTCTATTCAAGGATGGGTAATGGCGGCGCAATTATTAAGGGAAATATAATTGACTCCCTAATGTGCAGCGCGATAGCGGGCAAAATTAGAGTAGATGTCGGAAGTGCCAATTATTATCAAGCGTATGATGTAAATGATAAGCCCAAAAAATATGGACTTAACGCGGCATCACCATTCAGAAGAAGCAGATTTGTTTAAAAAATAAAGAAAGGTATTTTATGGAAACAAAACAAATATCGGGCTGGCAACTAATAAGGTCAGCAAGACAGGCCGACACAGCATTGAACGCTGATACGTATGATAGCAAACCGGATTATGCAAAAAATATTTGCATGGAGGGTATCAATTCTCTTGACTTGATGCTTGCGGCAATCGGCGACGAAAATGGGACAGTTGAAGTAAGACTTTTTGGCGGCAGAAATAAAGATGCTGGCCCAGCGCAGTTAATTGCAACAATCACTTTTACGCTCGGAGCAATGGTAGTAAATCAAGACCCCCAAAACGGTTTGCCTACGGATTTGCAATTTTTTGCAGACACAGCGGCTATAACATCATATTGGCCGGTTGATATTAAAGCACCAAACAGCGGCAATAATTTAATTTGCGTTATCAGCTTTGATGCTCTTGATCTTGCATGGATTGCAGCAGAAATCGGGACAATGACAAATGTAACAAGAGCGGATGTCTTTATGGGTTATTTCAGATAATGGCAGGACTCGCTTTTGACAAAACGTTTGTACAGTTCAAAGAGTATTTCGCTGATAGACAGGCTGTTATCAGTGCGGTCAATAAAGCGATTTTAAAAAAGCTAAATTGGATTGGTGGATATGTAAAAACGGCGGCAAAACATTCCATCAAAAAAGCAGGCAGTTATAACGCAGTAAGCGTTGCAGGTAAGCCGCCTCTTAGTCATGTAGGTTTGCTTAAACAGCATATCTACTCGGCGATAGAACCCCAAAACGATACGGTAGTTGTTGGGCCTGCAAAGCTGAATGCCAAAGGCACAGATGTTCCATCGAATTTGGAATTTGGCGGCACGGCAGTGATGTTTACTCGGCGAGGCCGAAGGAAAGTAAAGATTAAGCCAAGACCTTACATGCGTCCAGCGTTGGAGCGAAGTCAAGGTAAGATAGCCCAGATATGGGCAAATAGTGTTAAGAAATAAACTTTAATAAGGAGTGGATTATATGGCAGCGGCAGATTTTGTATTAGGCATCAATGCTAAGTTGTATCACGGCGCGGATGATGCGGCATTGGCAGAATTGACGGAAGCATCAAACGTCAAAGATTTAACAGTATCAGTTTCGGCAGGCGAAGCGGATATAAGCACGCGCGCAAATCAAGGTTGGCGAGCAACAGTGGCGACACTGCGAGAATGTGAATTGTCTTGGACAATGAACTGGAAGGAAGGCGATGCGTTTTTCACGGCAGTTAAAACGGCAATGCTTGGAAGCACAACTATATGTCTTGCTGCATTGACCGGCGCGAAAGATGCTGATTATAGTTCTGGCCCGCATGGAAACTTTGCAATCACAAAGTTTGACCGCAAAGAAGGTCTTGAAGAAGCAATCACTGTTGATGTAACTGCCAAGCTCGCAAAATACATAGCATGGGTTGATATTCAACCTGCATAAGTGAAACCGTAAATAACAATGGTGAAGAAAAATTTATTAGTGAGGTAAAAAACGGTGAAAACGTTTAGTGATAGTGCAAGTAGGCAATGGACAATACAGTTGACCATAGACAGCGCAAAGCGAGTGCGCGATTTAATGGGCGTTAATCTGCTCGAACCGGAGGCGGGAGAACCGCCTCTTATCACAAGGCTTGGTACAGACGAAATCTTATTGTGTGATGTACTCTATTGCCTGATAAAACCGCAGGCAGATGCGCTAAACATTTCAAGCGAACAATTTGGTCAGGCTCTGGGCGGTGAAGTGATACTGGCCGCCCAGAATGCTTTCTATGACGAACTTGTTGATTTTTTCCAGAAGCGGGGTCGGACAGACCGAGCCAGAGCAGTAGCGACTCAACAGAAGATGATAAATCTGGCGGTAGCTCACTCCGAAAAAAGGATAAGCAGTCTGGACATCGACAAGAAGATTCAGGAAATCTTTGGCGAACAATCTACAATATAGCAGGTTGTCTTGGTGTTGACCCCGCGCCACTGACACTGCGAGAACTTTGGTGGATGTCTGAAGCAATCGAAATTAAAGACAGGTTTGCATGGAATAGAACTGCTTCTTTAATGGCATTGCTTGCGAATATCAATCGTGATCCCAAGCGTGCAAAAACGTATGTAGCAGCCGACTTTAATCCGTACTTGGCAACCGTCAAGAAGAAAAGACCAAATGTTATCGAAGTCAATGATGCACAGTCCAAAGCGTTGTTTAAGGCAGTATTCACTGGTCAGAAACCAGTACCAGTTATATAAATAAAGGTTGATTTATGGCAGGCAAATCAGGTGCAATCAAGGCGGGAGCGGCTTATGTAGAAATCTTTGCAGATAAAAGCCCTTTAATGCGAGGGTTGAAATCCGCCGAAGCAAGTGTACGAAAATGGGGACAATCAATTTCATCGTTTGGTAAGCAAATGATGGGAATGGGAACTGCGATTGTTGCTCCACTTGTCAGTGCTGCAAAATATCTTTCAACTTACGGCGACAATATCGCAAAAGCGTCAAAAAGGACAGGCATAGGCGTAGAATCACTAAGCGCGCTTGGTTTTGCCGCAGAACAATCGGGAAGCAATCTCGAAGGCGTTGAAAAAGGTGTCAGGAAAATGCAGCAAAGCATACTTGACGCTAATATGGGGCTGAAAGCAACAACGGAAATATTTGGGATGCTCGGTTTAAGCGCAGACTCTTTTAAAGGTTTGAAGCCGGAGGAGCAGTTCAAACTTATCGCCGACAAACTAAGCCAAATTCAAGACCCTTCAACACGCGCTGCAATAGCAATGAAAATTTTCGGGCGGGCTGGTACTCAATTACTGCCAATGATGGAAAAAGGCGCAGCGGGAATAAACGAATTGATGGAAGAAGCGAAGCGTCTTGGGTTGGTCATGTCAAGTGAAGATGCCTTGGCAGCAGAGGAACTTAATGATGCTCTTAATCGTATGTGGCGAACTATCAAGATGTCATTTGCGAATATAGGTGCTGCTGTTGCTCCTATAATCACGGATTTGTCAAATAAAATTGCTGTACTCTCTGGCAAAATATCCAACTGGATTAAAGAAAACCGAGGCTTGTTTCGCTTGGCTTTGATGGTTGGAGCGGGTCTTATAGCTACCGGCGGCGCATTTGTAGTTTTAGGGAACGCAATGATGTATGCAAGTAAAGTATTTGCAATCATACGAGGTGGATTTGCGCTTTTAAAAAACAGCTTGATGTTTCTGATGTCGCCGATTGGAATTGTTATAGCTGCTGTAACAGCCTTAACCGCAATCTTTTTATATTTTACAGGGTACGGCTCTAAGCTGATAGATTGGCTTGGCAGTCGCTTTGCTTCGCTCAAGGACGATGTAACAAATGCAGTTGGAGGTATATCGGCTGCACTGGCAAAAGGCGACTTCGCACTTGCCGCTCGCATAGGCTGGTTGCTTGTAAAAATGGAATGGCTCAAAGCTAAGATGTACCTTCTTCAAATATGGTACAGTGTCAAGCTCGCTGTCATGGAGGTATGGTATGGCTTAATTTACGGCTTGACAGTTGCGTGGGAGGCGTGCGTATTTGGCATTGCTGTCGCATGGACAGAATCGGTCGCACTTATCCAAAAGATTTGGGTCAGGGCAGGCTCTTTATTAAAGGGTGCATGGATTACAGTTGTGCAGTTCTTTAAAAATGTCTGGATAGGCTTTAAGGAGTGGTGGGGAAATACAATAGATTGGGTTGCTAAAAAATTATTCAATGTTTACATCTGGTGGAAAAAACTCACTGATGCAAACTTTGATGAAGCAGCCGCGCGTAAGCAAGCTGATGAAACCTTCGCACAGGACAAGAAGGAAAGGGAATCAAACGCAGATGCAGGCAGGCTTGCCGCCGACAAACAAGCGGATGATGAACGATTAAAGCTCGAACAAGATACGCAAAACAGTCTCAAAGAAATTGAAGATAAACGCGCAAAGCGGAGGGAAAATGCAAGCCGCAGGTTTGACACCGGAATGGATATGGCCGGTCAGTATTTTGATGATGGCATTGGGAAAACAATGCAAGGTGCTGAAGATGGACTTCAGGGAGCAGCAGATGAATTGGCAGCGACCAAAAATCAGTTTAGGCAATCCATCGAAAAAGCAAAAAAAACAGCCGAGACAAAACAACCGGCTCTTGTTGCACCAAAGGCGGATCTACAGGCGAATACCGGATTGGCGAAGGCAACGACAATTGGCACTTTCAGCGCGTTTGGCCTTGGTCAGCTTGGGGCAGGCGGCGGTGTAATGCAAAAGATAGCTGATGCTTCTGCTCGCACTGCAAATGCGACTGAAGAAATAGCCGACAACATGGGCGATGGCGGCATGGAGTTTGGAGAATAATAATTATGGCAGCGACTTTCACTGTATCAGAACGATGGGCAGGGCGCAAAAGGTCAGGCGGCAATAGTAGAACAGCAACAATCGAATATATTGTAGAGCAGGATTATGACGAGCAATTTCCAAACGCAACAAGTGATGAAAAAGAGGCTATTACTGCGTTGCTTGATTCAGCCCCCGACCAGTGGCCGATAAACGATAGTCCCTTGGATAATCTTCCGAGGGCTTGCTATGATGTTGAACAAATTTCAGATAGGCTTTGGCTCGGCACTGTAAACTATAATCATAACGAAAAAGTAGAAGATAAATTTGAATATAGTTTTGAGATGGGTGGAGGTACACAAAAAATCACACAAACAATCTCACCTATGCAAGTCACGAAGTACGGAGCAAACGCGCCAGATTTTCAAGGCGCAATCAATGTTGATGATAATTCCGTAAATGGTGTTGATATTATTGTCCCTGTATTTAATTTTACCGAGACAAGAATTGTGAAAAGCCTGAATATTGATAATGCTTTCAAACTATCCTTATTTAATTTGGTTGGGAAAGTCAATGCGAGCGGTTGGCATGGCTTTGCCGCAGGCGAAGTATTGCAGGCAGGAGTGTCAGGTGCAAAGAGCGGTCGATTTGGTGATTGGGAAATCACTTATAAATTTGCAGCAAGCCCTAATAAAACAAATATCACAATTGGAACTATCGCAGGTATAAATAAAAAAGGATGGGAATATCTGTGGGTACGATACGAAAAAAGCACTGACCAAAACTGCTTAATTCAAATTCCAAGAGCGGTATATGTCCATCAGCTTTATGAGTCAGGAGATTTTTCTTTATTAGGCTTAGGTGACTAAATGGGAAACGTATTTAAAAAAGTACGTGACGGAGACAAGTTAAGAATCCCTGCAAGCACGTACAATGCGATGATTGACGCTGCACAAGATTATGCAAACAGGAAAAGCAGTGTAAACACAAACACACCGCAGGCATTGTCTGCAAACATAGTATTTATAAAAAATACAACAGGCGCATTGGTTGACAGATTTGGAATCCTTGGCATATCTAATACGGAATTAGATGTAAACAGTAATAGTTTCAAAGAAAGCGTTTGCTTTACAGGCGTATCACCTTCAACAGCAAGTCACAGCGGTGGCAGATTCGTTGTAACATGCGAGCCGATTGCAGCCGGTGCAATAGGTAGAGCGTATGCGGCTGGATTTGTTGTTGTTAAAATAAATGTAATAGACGAAGCCCACACTTGCGCCGACATCGAAACAGATGATAAAGCCAAGCTGAAAAGCGCAGAATCAGGCGCAGCGGTGATTTTATGGAAAGAATCAGGCACAGGCGATAAATGGGGCATAATCAGATTTGGTGGTGGGAGCGCAGGAGGTGGCGACAACACTCTATGGGTAATTCTTTCAAAAGTACCGGATGAACCCAATGTTGATGCGGGTGAGCTTACAGTTGAATATGCTGGCAATAACACTTATGAAGGTAGAATTTACGGAAAAACATATAAACCTTGGAATCCTACGGATGAGCCATATTTAAAAGGCGAGATAATATACTACGAGCCTAACAATACAACGTATAAAGTCACAGCAGAACCAGCCGTGACAAATATGGAATTAAGTCCACCAGAGAACACGGCAGAATATTTAGAGTTTCCAGAAATTTTGATTGAGCATGTCGAACAAAATGAAAGTATCCTGCTTAAAGAAACATTTCCAATATTTCAGGTTGGCGATATTGTTCGAGTTGTAAGCCGCGCAGTTGAAGGAGAAGTAAAATATTTTCTTGCACATACTTTAAGCAATAGAGGTGAAACAGAAACTACCAATATCATGTCAATTACAGACGCATCAGGGAAAAGTGTCGTCAAGGTGGTTTATTAAATGAACAATCAAATCATAAATGAAATTGCAGATTGGAAGCTGATTCGCAAGGCAGTCACGGAGGGAGTCAGAATAAGTATTGACCTTTGGAAAGCATATCGAGATTTGCGGCTGAAAGTAATGCTGCGTTCATTTGCCTGGGCAGGTCAATTCGATTCATCTTTTTATCAGTGGCATGAAAACATAATAAATTGGCAATATCCATCGCAAGGCACAAGATTGGTTCACGGTCATGGAATGCTTGAAGTTGCTTTATTCGATACATCTTATGGTGCAAACCGCTGGTTTCGTTGGAAAAACAAGGAAGATATTTACCAGCATGTAGTTTATACAAATTCAATTCCGGTTTTATGGTCAGCAGGACATTATGAACAAGGAACAATAAAATTTTGTGAAGGCAGTTTATGGAGAGTAAGAGCGGCAAACGGTTCGAGTGAATGTCCAGTTACTGTTATTAAGACAGAGCCAAGCGTACAATATGAATTTAGTGATGAATGGGCATTGTTTTATGCAGGCCCGCCGAACTGTTATTATAATAACTCAACGGAAAGGTATGAAACAAAGATACGACCTGATATTTGGAAGAAAATATTTTCAGGCGGCTACAAAGAAGGCGATTGCATAGCTTGGAATGCAGACACACGAAACGGAGCAACGAGCAATCCGGTATCATGGCGAGCAAAGCGGGATATTATATTTCATACAGTAGCTCCCCATAAATGGTATGGTGAAACGTGGCAGGCATACGCATATCCAAAAGACAAAGTTGTTTTGGCTTCTGATGGAATCAGGGTGTATCAAGCCAAAAATAAAATTGAAAGCATAGAAACGCCTCCCGAAAACAATCCCGATGAATGGCTTGCACGAGAGGATTTGGCCTGTGAATGGGAACTTACAACAGGCTATGCAACTTATAACGATAAATGGCAGCTTGTTCCTGATTGGGGCAATTACGAATGTGATTGGAATGTAAATTCCCCCGCACTTGCTATTTTTAATGATATTGTTGTCGAAGATGGAGATGAGATTAGAGATTATCGCGCATGTCACCCATCTTTATATTTTCCGAGGCAGGTTGACCCCGCTGCAATTCACGAAGAAATTATTTATGCGTACAATGAAGCAGAACACATAAACACATCATTGCAAAGGGGTAAACGCTACAAAAAGGCTAATAGCTTCAAAGTACCTTTAGATCACACTTATTTGACAAAGCCTGAAAATCTTGGCCCGATGTTTTCAATCCGCGCACGCATGGGATATTGGCAAAAGGAAACGTTTCCTTATCAAATATTTGTAGAGAGGCGAGATGCGCTTGGCATATTAAATGGCTTTTTGGATGGGTTCAATAAATATAAATCTTTTGATGGAAACCAATATATAAACTATGGCAATCTAATTGAAAGAAATTCGCCGGTAGGTAATTGGAGTGCAAATGCTAAAGTTGATGGTTCGCTGCAAAGCAGTGTTGAAATCATTATGAATGACAATGCGTTGAGATTGCCTGCAAATGGAACATATACACAAAATTGGATGCGATTAAATTATTCAAATCCACCAGCAGAGCCTTCAGTTGGTAGTATTTATTATGTAGGAACTTATCCAAACGGAAGTTTGCAACGCAAAACTGAAACAGATTGGGAAGGGGTAAGCGTACATGAGTTATCAAGTTGGCCTGACTATCCTATCGTAAATGATGAATGTTGGGGGACAGCAGAATCAGGTTTACGCACGTACTTGGTGCATAAGCATCAGAAATACGATTGGGCTTATAACATGGACACAGCCACAAGATATTATCCGTTTGGCTTAGTTCATACGTTATATGAACAATGTATAGACCCTTATGACCCTAACAATCCTCCGTCAGAATCAGCCTTGATGGCGCAATGGAATTTAAATCACGATGGAGATTATTTTGAAACGTTCAAATTTAGTTGCGGCAGAGTAAGGCCATTTATGAGAGCGCAGGAAAGAGGCTTGCCTACTCATTATAAAGATAGTTGGAATCCTTCTTTTACTCCTTACGGCTACCCACCGAGCATATATGATATGGGTTGTAAATGGTTTGCGCCTCGCACAAATGACAGGCCAAGACTTGACGAGTTTGACGATAAATTTGTATCAATTACTCCATGTGATAGCGGTTTGCCTTGGCTCGAAAACATGCCTTATAAAAAATGGACTGTTCGAGTGGATGCGGGGAAATCATATTTTACAAAGACTGATATTTCAGGTTCGGTTGTATCGCCAGCGAATGACCCTACAAATTGGCAAAGATGTAAAATGTATGCGTTTTCTATCAATGGGGAAAACAGATACAGCAACACAGACAACAACCTAAATATAAAAGTAGGCTGGATGCTGCATTTGTTTAATATGAGCGGTTCAAGTTATCCTGAAATCGTGAGCAACGACCCAGAACAAATAAAGTGCGTTCACGTTCTTGATATTCGATACGATGCAGAAAACAATAAAACTCTTGTAACTGTCAGTGATACAATAAATATCGGGACTCAAGAAAGCTCGTATTTCACAAAGGCCGGTTGGAGCAAAGAAATTTGCGAGCGGCACGATGCGAGTGCTGCGGACTATACCATATCAGATAATGGAGAAATCAATTTTACTTTGCGGTATGAAGTTAAGCTGGAAGCGTTGCTGGATTTATATGATTTACTGGAATTTGCCATTTACCATCAAGCAAACCCAAATTTGCAAATAATAAATGGTGAATTTCATAATCTGACATCAAAACAAGAAGGCACTTTAAATATGGGCGGTGTCATATCGGAGCAAATCTCTTTACTGCGAGCAGCTATGGCGAAAAATCCGCTTGAATGGCCGTCAGGCGGCTATGCAAATCCTTCGGTTGGTGGAACTGATACTCAAGCTGAAGATACAACGCCTGGGTTTGAATTAAAGGAAGTTTGGTCAAACAGGTCAGGATTAGCAACCGCAATGCGATGTCTTGCATGGAATCCTCCGCTAAATGGACTCCCATCAAGCATAAATGTAAAATTGGGTATTCAAGATGTGGTTGATGAATATGACATGCTCACTTCGCAAAATGCCGGTGGCTTATCTACAAGATTTGTACAAAGTGAAGCAGAAGTGAAATGGCGATACACATACATAAATCTAGGGGTAGGCAATGAGAGTTTTTATAAATTAATCCCCACTGTGTTTGATTATAAAACAGTAATTTCATGGGCAGAGTTTAGGTCAAATGGCTGGTTTATGGATTGGTTTGGCGGTGCGCCGTTAGGGGCATTATCGTTTGATGTCACTGATGTATGGGTGACTATGGATTATGATATTGTGCCACTGAAATTTTTTGACCCTACTTTTTATTATACAGTTGGCCCACGCATCTTGCAGATAGATAATAAGCCGCCGCGCCCAGACCCGCCTGTTCATCGTTATAATCCGTTTGCAAATTTAAAATATGTTTTGCCGTATTATGTACTAACACCAGAGCAGCGGGAGGAAGTTGAAGCATGGCACTATAATAGCGAGGAAGGTGGAAACGAATATCAGGCAGGCGACAAAGTTTTTCAATGGATGAATGGCAAGCATCAGTTATTTACAGCCAAAAATTATATTGCAGAATCAATAATACCACCGATGAATGACCCTGATAATTGGACATGGGAGCAGCCTTGGGTCGAACTCCACATAAACGGCGAAAGCTGTCTATGCACAGACCATGAAGATAGCAACCCTGTAAATTATAGAATGATTTGCAAAGAAGATGCCAACTTATCAACCGATTATACACCACAGCGAGAACAAGATTTAAAAGTAAAAGAAATCGAACTTCAATTAAGGGAGGTTGTTTTATCAGGTACACCGGCGACAATATTAAACAATATAAATTATCATACTTGGCAACAAGGCCATGAACCTGCGTACACAAAAGGTAGCTTGGTACTCTATGATGAAAAACTTTATAGAGTCATTGCAGACCCTTGCGTAACAGACACTCACTCCGCGCCTGATAGCGCATTTACTCCTGACTATGTAAAATGCAAAACAATTATTCCGCTTGCAAACACTGAATGGAGCGTTGGAGATATTATCGAAAGTATTGGCACAGTAGCCCTTGATGCAGTTGGCCCAATTATTTACATAGGCGACATTTTTATCGAAGCAGACTTTGGACAGGAGTTACAATATCTATCACAAGAAAATTCCTTCCCCCTTGGGAATAGAATAATTAACCGGACTCAAACTTATACATTGCTTGATTGGTTGCAGGAAATATTTATTGATTACAATTTTGCTTTGCAGGCCAGAGATTCGGCAAACGCTCGGCAAGGTGTCCCAAACAACCATACAAAACTTAGCAGGTTTATAAAGGTAGAGCAGCCAACAGATTATATAAAATTCTATAATGAAACAGAAGATAATTAAGAAAGCGTAAAAAGGTTTCTTAACCCTCCTCCGGTGGTTTGCCCTGCTTTGTCTCACTAACATGCAGGGAACTCCTTTTTAAAAAATTTCTTCCTTTACCAGAGCGGCATTGTACCCCTTGCTGCAATTCAATCATAAAACCGCAAATTTTTAGCTCAGAGTGACATACTGTTGGCACTGACAAAAAATTATTTGTAGTTTTTTCTTGCAACTTGTTCATATCCTTATTTAATATAATATAGACAATTGAATATCGATAATTGAAATCACTGAGATTTCATACGTTCAAAGAAAATCGCGAAGTTTCATAGCCATCGGGTTATGAAAAGTACCAGAGAATGTATGGAAGGCTCGGTGCTATTTGTTTTTGCGCAGAAATAATCTGAGCAATAAAATAGCACCGTTTGCTTTTCACGCTCTGGTAGGCTTTCGCGAGCCGTCTTTGACGTGGAGTGCGGCGGTGCTTTATGTTAAGTGGGCCGAGCATATAAAGAGCAACTCATTAATTTACAGGAGCAGAAATGAGAACGATTCTATTTGCATTGTTTGTTGTGGGATTTTTTACATTTTCAATTTCAGCAAACCAAATTTCTTTAATTGCTGACACAAATCAGCCCGACCCTAACGAAGAAATTACTGTTTACGTCCATTCAGACACACCATTGTTTACTATGGGACTTGGACTATATGTTGAAGGCAATGCGGAAATTACATCCGCAATGTCAGAAGCGGACTGCAACCAGTATGGCTGGGATAATGGCTGGAACAGCGACCCATCTATAGACCCGAATGGCTACTTATTTTTAAATGGTGTAAGCATGGGTTTTGAACCTAATGGAATTGTTGGGTATTTTAAATTCCGTTACAATAGTTGGCAGGTACGAGTTTATATCGATCAGGAAAACAGTTCAGCTTCTGACTACACATATACAAATGTTCCTTTATCGACAGCAGTTCTCTCATTTGGTCAGCCCGACCCCAATGAACCGAACGAACCGAATGAACCAAACGAGCCTAACGAACCCAATGAGCCAAATGACCCGAATCAGCAAGATACAAGGCAGTACGTTTATGCTAATCTTGCGGGCAATTCCATTATAAATTTCGAGGATTTTGTTGTCTTTGCCAACAACTGGCAGCAGACAGGAACTGCGCTGACAGGTGATTTTGATTATAGCGGAATTGTCGATATAAATGATTTGATGAATTTTGCATACTATTGGCTACAAACAGATAATCCTACAGATTTTCCATTTATAACATCCTTTGAACAATCTCAAGGGTTTACTGAATCAATGGATATGAACAGTGTCAGCGATTGGGCTGTATCAGGGCAGGGGCAAGCACTTATTGCAAAAGCGACCTTTACTCAGTCTTCAACCAATTATTCATACAATTATGCTGCTATAGACAGCAATACTACGCTTTCAAAATTATTCCCTGTTGGCAGTTCTTCAAATAATAAAAAGCTAAGAATTAGCTGCATACCTACGGATAGTTCATATATCAAAATTTTAGACCATAATAATATTGTAGCTGCTCTGCGTTTCGGCAATCCAAATGATGGCAACGATGCGAATATGTATGTATTCGATAACGGCACTTATGCCAATACCGGTTTTAAGTATAGAACGGCAGTACAGACTTGCAGAAATAATCTCAATGCTCACAATTCATACGAAAACTGCTGGATGGAGTTTATGTTCAGCTTTGATTGGGCAAGCAACAGCTATGATGTTAATTGCGCAGGGACTGTTGTAAACGGCGATTTTACAAATCACTTTTATATGTTTGATGAAGTTAGATTTGAAACAGGATTTGAAGATGCAAATGATTTTAATCTCAACAGAATTTCTACTTCAGATGAGGACGAAATAGGCGGTGTATTTGGTGATAGTAATGATATATGGATAACGGAACCAAATCCTGAACTGACTATTGAAGGTAGAATGCCGCTCTATGGCAGGCTATGGTATGCAAATCTATCGAAGTATGAAATAAAAGCCTGTCCGACCGACAGCAATTCATCAGACCCTAAAAACTGGATGCTCGTATATAGTGGCGGCAATGTTGTGAAGGACGGATTATTGGGTTATTGGGACGCAGATAATTTCAAGAATGGGACATATTATTTAAAAATTGAAGTTTATGATGACCTTGGAAGGAAGATTGATCTTCAAAATCCTGATAATGGCGTAATAAGAAAAGATATTCAATTTAATGGGCAAAGCCAAAGAATCAATGTTCAATATTCTCTTAATGGTTTGCTCAAAGGCAAATTATATGCTTACAATGAAACGCCAGATATCGAGATAAACTGGCCGGGGCAATTCCCATTTACATTCCAACGAACATATACTCATGGGCTTCGCACACAAATTTATCCACTATGTTTCGGCTGGACACATAATCATGATATAAAAATATTTGAAGATACAAGATTTAAGTGGCAAGTTAATGCACAGAATATACCTTTATCAGATGGGCATGGTTTAGGGATTGGCCAAATATGGTTATCTGATAATGGCTCCAGTAGATTGTTTGTTGAAGATCATATAAATACAAGTGATCCACAAAATCCCAAAGTTATCTACTTGTCAAATGATGATGAAACTGATTATATTGAAAGAGTTAGCTCTGTAAATACCGGCAATGGTACTTTTAACATAATTTACACTCATTATTCACGTAGTGGGGTAAAATTGGTATTTGAATCTGAATCTATCGAACTGCCATATACACCGCCACAAAATGAGGGAGTTGTAAATTGGTATGCCAATACCGGTATTTATAGAAAGTATGACAGATTTGATAATTATTTAGAATATACTTGGCAACGTGAAAATGAATATCTTTCATACATAACTGAGATTGGTAACAGTGCAAATAGTGCCAAATTAAGATTTGAATACAGTCTTAATCCTTTCTACGGTGTAAACTTGCATCTCTGTAAGTATATTTATTTAGTAACAGGGACATCTCCTAATGAAGATCAGAAGAAAATTTTAGAATTTTATGCTTACATAGATTCTTACGGCATGATCAACTATGGAGCAGAAAGAATATCTTCTCAAGGAAATGCAATATCAGCTGGGGGTTATACATATAATGATAAGAATTTCTTGTCAATGAGATTAAATTTTGATAAAGGAGATATGCGAGAACTCTGGATAGAATATAATAAAGATGAGACTCTGAAAAAAGAAGGTAAATCGTATGATGGGACAGATCCAACTGTCTGGGAAATTTTTGTTACTTGGAATGATTATAACTATACGTATGATTCATCTGGTAATTTGTATATTAACACTGAAAGCAATGTTTATTCTGGAACTTCACGAACAGAATTTGTTTACAAGTCAACAGAAACAGTGCTGAATAGAAAAGGAAATCTGCTTAGTGTTAAAAATAAAACCTTCAAAAACCCTAATTTTATTCCTTCTAATTTTGGAAGTTTATATTGGTACGGTTGGGCAAGAAATATAGATTCTACTGGTATCTATCATCAGGCAGGATATGCTGGTAGCGGAGGATATACGGATACAGAATATATTTATGGAGACTCTCGTTTCTCAACTAAGCCAACAACAATCTTAGAATATTTTAATGATGACGGTAACGATGTTTATGATAGGCCGTGTCGTAAGATCACGATGGCCTATGATGAAAATGGGAATATGCTAGAAAAACGTATTTATGTAGATAGCACACATTATACTTTAACCCACTATGATTATCATCCAGATTATGATTTTTCAATTCGTCAAACCAACTGGAACCAATATGCTTCTAATGGTTCTAATCCTTCATCTGGTAAAATTGAGCAGCAGTGGATTTATGGCGATGCAAATGGCAATATTGACCAACATGGCAGTTATTTAGTTCAGGAAAAGACTCTGGTTAATGAGGCTAATTCACTTTGGTCAAATACGTACTATACTTATAGTTCGAGTGGACAGGTTCAGAAAAAAATTGATCCTGAGGATAATATTACTTATTTTGAGTATGATTCCCGCAATTTCCGTTCTAAAGAATGGCAAGGTGCAGAATTTGACCTACAAGGAAATGTTGTTGGCAACCCAACCGTAAGATATTATTTTAATGATTGTGGGAGAATGCAGCTTAAAGCTGATTCTTTGGGCTTAGTTCAATTAGACAGGCACGATTTTTTAGGAAATGTCATACAAACCAGAACATATTTAGATCATGAAGCAACAGATATTGTTCTTGTCAGTGATAATGAGTTTAAGCCCTCTTACTATTATGATGCTGTACAAGATGTAAATTTAGGAACCTTTTTAACAAAGAAAAATTATTCTGATTATGACTATTATGGCCTGAACGCTAAAGAAACTTTAGAAACAAAGGCAACAATTAATAAAGTCAATGCTATGGGTAAAAACATAGGAATTGATGGCTATAACAATGAAGACAATAATTACGAAGCGGAAGTGTTTTATGATTCATCCTATGATTTGCGTCCAGATGGTCTTCCGTATTGTCATTATATGTATGTGGGATCAGAAGAAGAAGAGTATATAGTAGAAGATATGTTTTTATATGACGCTATGGATCGATTGACACATGAGTATAAGCTGTACTCTGCCGGAGATGATGATCACAAGAGGCCAATAAAACATATTGAATATGGATATGATGCGAGTGGAAATAAAACTTCAGAAAAAGTATATTGCATTAACTATAATGGTAATTTTATTACATCACTTAAGAAAAGCACAGCATACCAATGTGATTGTTTAAATAGAATAATTTGCCAAATCGAAGATGTCTATGATGCTACTGAAAATCCCAGCGGTCAAAATATAACCACGCAATTCGGGTACGATGCCGTAGGCAACAGGATTTACGTTATTGATCCCAACGGCAACATAATTTATACCGATTATGATAATGCCAACCGCAAGATTAAAGAGTATTTTGCAGCACCAGCAGGAACAGAAATCACATTGGCTAAAGTTAAAACCCGCTATGAATATTATCTGGACAACAAACTCAAAAGTATAACGAGTTATGACAATGACGGTACTACCGTACTGTCGTATAGTGAATACACTTATGATGCGCGTGGAAGAATTGCAACTGTTACCCAGCAGATTGATGATGTAAATGATGCTGTAACGACTTATGGTTATAATGATGTTGCAGCACCTGATGTAAACACATACCAGGTTATAATTACCGATGCAGAAAATAAGCAAACGCATATAAGTCTCAATGAATTAGGCAAACCCCAAAAAATTCTCTATCCATCCGGCGATTATGAGAAATTTGTTTACGATGGCAATGGGCTCATGATTGAAAAATCTGTATGGGATGTCAATGATGTTGAACATGCAATTTGCTATCAATACGACGAATTTGGAAAAACAAAAAAAATAATTTATCCCGATGAAGGTTATTTGAATTTTGAATATACACCAAGATTTTTAGGAAAATATGGCCAAATAGCAAAAGTATCAGATTATAGAAACGAACAAGATAGGGCTGTTTCGTATGGCAGCGTATTGGAATATGATTACGATTTCATAACGGAAAGTATTTGCAGTTATAATTGTGCTAATGATTATAGAATTGATTATGCATACAACCTTGCTTATCGCAGCCAAAAAGAGCAAATCAAAGTTACAAAGCTCGATATTGAGAACCCTGAAAATGATGAAGTTGTATATGATGTTAATAATTCATATAATTTACTTGGACAACTCGTACGAGTTTACGATCCCTGTGTTCTCGATGTTAATATCGCTTCGTTTCAATATGATATTAACGGCAATCGCAAGCAGCTAAGATACTGGCTCAATGGCGAAATTAATGATGTCAATTACACAACAGATTACACATATAACATCAATAATGACCTGACCGGCATAACAGCTTATAAGCCTTCAAGAGACCCGAATTATACCTTTGATGTTTGCGGCGTAGATGGAGTTGATGGTTTGGGCAGGTTAAAATTGGCACAGGAAATAATCAGTTATCCTGAGCAAACAAATCGAAGCCATATCCTTAAATATCTTTACAATATGCAAAGCGAACTTTCCGATGCCAATATTTCTAATATTGATGGTAGCAACTGGGCAACAAGTTACAGTTATAAAGCAGATGGCAATATTGATGAGAAATCAGTGAATGGCGGTCAACCAGTAGCGTATGTATATAATGGCGATTTAATGACCAATGCTGGCAATGACGAGCTAATTTGGGATGAAAATGGTCGGCTTATCGCAAATTCAACTGTTGATTTTGATTACAATTGGGATGGCAAATTACGTTCTGCAACCATTGGTAGTGATACTGTAACTATAAAGTATGACCCAATTGGTAATAGAATTTATAAAGCATCGAGCATAAATGGCAATCGAAGGTATATAGTTGACATATCAAGTGGCTTGCCTACAATACTGATGGAAATTGATCCAAGTGATGGCTCTATAAAAAATAAATATTTTTATGCCAATGCCCAAATATTGAAGCAGGATAATTCAAGCGGCTCATTCTATTATGTCCATGACAGACTCGGCTCGGTTAGGCTTTTAGTAAATGATATTGGCGATGTGAATAATGCCTACACCTACAATCCTTATGGTCAAGATTTTGCATGTGAATGCAGTGAAACTGTTGAAAACAATTTTAAATTTACTGGTCAATGGTATGATTCTGAGATTGGGCAGTATTATCTGCGAGCAAGAATGTATGATCCTGCGTTGATGAGGTTCACAGTAAGAGATCCGATGAGAGGGAAATTCCGAGAACCACTAACATTGCATGAGTATTTGTATTGTTTTAACAACCCAACGAACATGACAGATACAGACGGCAAATTAGCATTTTTGGCCGCTAGATTATTTATAGGTGCAGTTGTTGGTGCGGTAGGCGCGGGTTCTTCAAGTGATTGGGATGCGAAAGCAATGGCAGCGGGAGCTGCGGCTGGCATGCTTTCGGCAGCCATTCCGGGTAAATTCCTGGCAATGGCGGTTGGCACTGTGTTGGGCGGAGCTACGTCTGGTTATTCAGAGTATCGGCAACATGATGGTGATTGGAGAGCCGCTGGAATGGGCTTTATGTCAGGTGCTATTGGAGGCGCTATGGGCGGAATGATAGGGTTACGCATTAATGATCCTGGGATGGCAGGTTTCATAGGTTCGCAACTTTTTGGGCTTGGAGCTGGTGAATATTTCGGTATGGCTAACGATGGTATGATAGATGCAATGGATCATATAGAAGAACATAATAGGAAAAACCAAGATTTTTTTGATTACATTAAAAAATACGAAGTTAAACAATAGTGAAGGATAACGCCATGGTTTTTGTCAATTACAAAGACGCTTTATTATATCTCATTTATTGTCTTTCTGTACTTTTTTCTGTACTGATTATCAATAAAATTTTAAGTCGTCTATTAAAGATATTAAATTATAGAGAGTTAAACGTATCGAGTTTTGATTGCAAACTTACAGTATGGTACTTTACGAAAAACTTTATAGTTTTTGGTGTTTTTTTATTTGGATTGACCATTCCCATTTTATTGAAAGATAATCTAAGTTTTGGGTTCAAGGTTTGCTGTATCTTTGTGGCTTTTATTCTGCCATGTGGTTTGTTATTAAAATATGTTATACTTAAAAACAATACATCCATTAAAGTTAATGAAAGTTGTATAGAATTTAAAGGTAGTACGCTCTTTATGGCAAACTCGGCTAAAAATAGACTTGATCTTGCTAACATATCATCAGTAAAAAACATAAAGGATAAGTATTTTATTTATTTTGCTGATGGCGAGCAAATGTGTATAGATACGTCTAACTTATATGCATTTGAAGGATATAATAATGTTTTTGAAGTATTAAAGCGTAAATTGGTCAGATAGCTTGTATGTTTTTTTCACGAAAGGAAATTATTTGAAGAACATTGTAGTAATAATGTTATCGATTGCTGTTTTAGCTGTTCTCTATTTTATTCGTCATATAAGCACTGTCATTCTGAAGAGAAATTATGCCTTTAATTTTTCTGAAAGTAAAAGTTCTTATATGAATAAACTAATTTTGACTTTAGAGCTTATTTTAATGGTATTGATATTTGTCAATTTGCTCGTCTCGTTAGAAAAAATTCATATAGAAGACAACTCAATGCAGAATATTGTTTTGGTACTTGTTACAATTATTCATTTATTTGCTGAAATACCCATTGTTGCAACTATTAATAAAATGAAATCATTTTTTTATTGGGGAAATGAGAATATAGAATTTAATTTAGCATTTCAAAACTCTCCCAAAAGTACAATACAAATAAAAAAAGGTGAAATCTTAAATGTTATCGACCGGAAGAAGTTTTTTACTATGAAACTAAAAGATGGAAAAGAATTAAAAATAAAAATGAAAGATATGGAACGTTTAAATGGTTTTGCTGTATTAAAGGAAAAACTTATGTCACTTAATTTAAGTAATAAGTAGCAGATTGTAAACTGGCTTCCTATGATAAAAATAGAGATTTTATGAAAATACAGCAATGGATCAATGCAATATTATACGCAAGGTTTTCGCCTCGGCGCAATGAGGAAACTTGCGAGAGTATTGAGGCACAATTCAACTATATTAGGCAATATTGTGCAAAACATAATGTTGAGATAATAGCAGAGTTCGGCGATAGACATTTTATAGGGGGGGGGAATTTAGTTATTCCCCTATTTTTTTAGAAAGAAAGCAATGGAAGAATTAGAAAAAAATACAATTTTATATGTTTTCAAATCATTTGGGCAAAGTTGTAAGGCATTATTCGATGAACCTGAATATCAAGAAGCAAGAGAATTAATTATAAAAAACAAAAGCGAAGATGATGTTTTAATTGGATACATGGTAGCCGAAAGATTTCCAAATATATACGCGAAATATGTGAACATAATAAAAAATGTAGCAACAAAAGAACTAATAAAAAGGAAAGATAGGCTTAATTAGGATTAATGATGGCACTGAAAACAAAATTATCAATTGCAGCATCAAAAGAATTAGAAAAACGTTTTAAAGAAATAGAGGCTGCACATAAAAAAGAACAGAAATTAGGAAAGGAAGTTTTAACAGTTTTTGGGGAATGGGCAAAACTGCGAGTATATGATAAAAGATATACTCCACAAAAATTAAAGAAATACTTAGTCACAAATTTAAAAGATAAGACAACATTTGAAATTGGAGCATATATTAAAAATAATTTTCCTTCATTGTTTAGATATTTTTGTAACGAGATAACAAAAAATTTTAAACAAAAACATCTGTGGTAAAAATGTTTGGAATGGGTATGAATTACGGGATTACAGTTAAAGCGATGGACATTTTGATGGACACTTTCGGGAACATTTGCTTTTCGTCTGAACTGCAATGAACAGGGCTGAACTTCACAAAATATTAGGCCGTATAGACTTAGGAATATAAAGTCTTTTGTAGCAAACGCTTAAAAAAGATATAAATCTGCATGGCATGCAAGAGGCCGCAGGTTCGATTCCTGTTGGCTCCATTGTTCTAAGTTACGCTGAATCCAGCGTTTATGGATACCTGCCATGTGGCGGCGCGGTTGTAACTCTTATCAAAAAAGCAGTCAATTACTCTTTTGAAAGGGCTAACCGTGAA
>Ga0154577_1212_pt5 | contig 28210 bp, 16 predicted proteins | sample RifGroF2_FD_116006 | JGI IMG/M metagenome (GOLD analysis project Ga0154577, IMG submission 116006) | Planctomycetes bacterium GWF2_42_9
GACAGTTACTCATGTTCAGAGCGGGAAAACTATTCGATTATCCAATGCGGCTAAGCTCTTTGGTCGAGACCGAGAGACCATAGAAACCGCATATGCAGGTGACGTAATTGGCATCATGGGCAATTCGAGTCTATGTATTGGCGATACATTGACAGCTAATCCATCTATAACTTACAACGAGATTCCACGCTTTGCTCCTGAATGTTTCGCATACCTGGAGAACCCAAAAGCAGGAAATTCCAAGCGATTCCGCAGTGGTTTAACTCAGTTACTTCAGGAAGGCGTAGTACAAACCTTTGAGATGCCATACGACACACGTAACGTGCCGCTGCTAGGTGCTGTAGGCCCGCTGCAATTTGAAATTGTGCAATACAGGCTTGAGAGCGAGTATGGAGCAACTTCCCGGATAGTAAATGCGCCTTGGGAATTGTCTAGATGGCTTTCGCCTGATTCGAACTTTGAGAATATAAAGCTGCCGCATGGGGTAAGTCGGGCGTTTGATGGTCAAAAAAGGCCAGTACTTTTGTTTTCAGATAACTGGTGTCTAAAATATTTTCAAAATCAGAATGCCAATATAGAAGTTAGAAACACGCCTTTTACATAATTTAAAAATAAATTTCCTGTTTTAATTTATCAATCAGAATTAAATAAAGAAGAGCATGTGTAAGAAAACACGAAAACGCATACAGGTACTCAAGGATAGATTGCAAAAACCGTAACGGCCGCAATACATCAAACGGATGCCGGATGAGGCTCAACAAGTGCGGCAGGAAATCGAGGCTATTAAAGAAGAACTTCGGATTTTGAAAAAATAATGAAAGAAAAAAACATAGAATCCGTTACATCGTGTAAAATAAAAGGCTGCCGAGTATGTCTAAATGGTTGGGCAGAGTCAGTCAAAGTTGGTGAACTTGATTATTGGCATTGTCCCAATTGTGCCGCGATGTTTCTTGACGAAGCACATCTTCCAAATAGGCAAGCAGAATATGAGCGATATCTGCTGCACAAAAATGATCCTTATGATTTACGCTATCGGAATTTCCTTATGAAACTCTATGAACCTTTGCTGGAAAAACTTCGGCCGGGTATGAAAGGTTTGGATTTCGGCTGCGGCAGCGGCCCTGCGTTAGGAACTATGTTCATTGAAAAAAGATACGATGTTGCCTTTTATGATCCTTTTTTTTATCCTGATACCTCCGTTCTGAACCGGACTTATGATTTTATTATATGTAGCGAGGTGATTGAACACTTTCATCGTCCCGCACATGAGTTTTGTAAACTTGACGCCATGCTGAATTTGGGTGGTTGGCTTGGCATCATGACCTGCTTTCTCCCTAATGAAACACAATTTGCAAATTGGCATTACCGTTCCGATCTAACGCATGTTGCGTTTTACTGCGAAAAAACTTTTGAATACATCGCATGGCAGTTTGGATGGAATTATGAAATTAAGGCAAAGGACATTGTGCTGATGCAGAGGAATGCCACATCTGTTCCGCTAAGTAGACGATGTAATTGCATTTAAACAGGCTCTTTTTCACTGGTATGTCGGTGAATAGCAATCAAATTTCAATATCGACGATGCAAGTCTTTGTTGCAAGTGCATTAGCATTCACAAATCATGCCAAGCTATTCTAGAATACGCCCGGCGGGATTCGAACCTGCGACCTCCGGTTTAGGAAACCGGCGCTCTATCCTACTGAGCTACGAGCGCGTTTGTTTTTAAGTCCTTGCAGTATAACGAGTTGATATTTGTGCTGTCAACTGGTTTTTTTGCCGAAAAAAAATGAATCTTAAATATGATAATTCAGTTGTTTATATTGAGTTGGAGTTTTCTTCACGATTTTTTTGAATATTCTGCAAAAATAGGCCGCATCAGAAAAGCCGCATCGGTTTGCGATTTCAAAAAGAGTCATATCGTATCTTGACAGCATAAATTTCGCTCTATCGATTCGGACATAGGTTAAATAGTCGCAGAATCGCATTAAACCTTCATTTCTGAAAAGACGTGAAAGATGATTGGGAGTAATTTTAAATTCCGCAGCGATGCTTTCGCGAGTGATTTCATATTGAAAATTATGCTGCATATACGAACAGATTTCATCAAATAAAAAATTTGCTTTGCGGACAGTCGTTTCTGTTTTTGTATTGAGCATATCCAGGCAGCAGAAAGCCAAGGCCTGAACAAGATGCGAATATGCGGAGAATTCCTGCGAGCTATTGTGGAATTCCAAAATAGATTGCAGAATTTTTGAAGACGAAGCGGATATAGGGCGGTTTATTGGAATTTTTTCTGCGATAATTGATGACTCTGATGTCCCGTCTGAACTGATCAAACTTATTCCGGTAAGTTTTTTTCCAAACAAAAACATCGCGACCTTGACCGGCTTTTTCCACGTAGGTTTTACCCAGCAATTAGAAGGAGCAAAAACCGCCTGCCCCTTTTTGATGTCTAAAATAACGGGCTTGCCGGCCTGTTCGATTTCAATTTCGTAGCATCCCTCAAGTACAATTGAAATCAAAGGAAAATTTACCAAATAACTTAGAACGGGAGGTTTTATGGTGCTGTTTGCGAAAAAAACCCTTGTTATTTGGTTTTTTTCAAGCCAATTTCGAATTTGTCCGGCTATTTTTTCTGTATCACTCATAAATTTGTAATTGTTACAATAGTACAATATATGATACGATTTTACTATTGTTATGGGGCTTTGTCAATATTATAATACAATGAAAATTAATGGACTAAAACGTTTTTAGGATGGGTATAAATAATGAAAGAGTTTATTGTTAAACATAAGCAATATCTACTTAGCGGCGTTTCTTTTGCGATTCCCTTCATTGCCTGCGGCGGTATTCTGATTGCGGCGGCGATAGCATTTGCTCCAATGGGGCCGACGGGGCCTGATTTTTCAAATTCTCCTAAATTAAAACTCATATTAGATATTGGTTCGACATCTTTTAAATTAATGCTTCCGGTACTTGCCGGATATATTTCTTATGCGATTGCAGGCAAGCCCGGTCTTGTGGCTGGTTTTATCGGCGGGTTTTTGTCTGGTGAGATCAATGCGGGTTTTCTTGGTGCGCTTCTTGCTGGAATTTTAGCAGGTCATATCGTTAACCTCATTAAGACTCTTCCGGTTCCAAAAATTCTCAAACCGGTTATGCCGATTCTAATTATTCCGATCATTTCATCTTTGGCTATTGGACTATTGATGCTGAAAGTAATAGGTTTGCCAATCGCAAACTTTATGGTTTTTCTGGGTGAATGGCTTAAGGGTTTAAGTGCCGGTAATGCCGTAGTGCTTGCCGTACTTTTGGGTGCAATGATAGCGTTTGATATGGGTGGTCCAGTCAACAAGGCGGCATTTTTCTTTGGTGCCGCGATGATAAAAGAGGGAAACGCTTTCGTTATGGGTTCTGTTGCCGCCGCGATATGCACGCCTCCATTGGGAATGGGACTTGCGACATTGCTCGGCAGGAAAATGTGGAATGAAGATGAAAAAGAAGCCGGTGTCGCGGCGTTAGGTATGGGCCTTATGGGTATTACCGAAGGCGCTATACCATTTGCGGCATCGGATCCGTTCCGCGTCATTCCGTGTATTATGGTGGGTTCAATTACTGCGGCAGTAGTTGCGATGCTTGGCAAAGCACAAGACCACGCACCGCACGGCGGGCCGATAGTTTTACCTGTTGTAGATAATAAGATCATATATATCATAGCTATATTATGCGGGGCATTTGTAACTGCGATATTAATGAATTTAGTAAAGAAAATAATTACAGCGAAAAAGGGAGCGTAATATGAAATTTGTTGCGGTAACAGCTTGTCCGACTGGTGTAGCTCATACATATATGGCGGCAGAACAGCTTTCGAAAACAGCGAAGAAACTGGGGCACGAAATCAAAGTCGAAACACAAGGTGCAATGGGGATTGAAAACGAACTGACTGATAAAGATATATCTTCAGCAGACGCTGCGATTCTTGCTGTTGACATTATGATAGAAAAAGAAGAACGCTTTGGCAGTATTGCAAAAATCAGGGCATCAGTACAGGAAGCAATAAAGTATCCTGAAGCCGTTTTTTCTCGTCAAGCGAAAAGGTAGTTCTTGCGTTCAGAATTGATCAACAAGGCGTAAAAAGCAGATAGTAAAATCGGCTGGTGGAAAGTCTATACATTACAAGGAAGAATTTCAATGAGATTTTTTTTGCACATAGCAGTCATTACAATTTTGGCGTTTGTATGCAATGCCGCAGAACAGGTGTATATTAGCGATATACAAGGTTCTGTGATTTTAAATACGCAAGGCTGGGGAGAATTGGGTATTGATGAAGCGGTACATTTGCCTGGTCAAAAGGGACTGCCTTTGCAAATTCAGGAAAAGTCATATTCGAAAGGTCTCGGCAGTCACGCCAATAGCACATTCGTACTTGATTTGGGCGGGGCATATAGTTTATTTGAATCCGAAGTTGGCATACAGAAACAGGAAAATGCTAAATGCAGCGTTGTATTCAAAGTGCTTGCCGATGGTAAAGAAATTTTTAACAGCAGTACAATGACCGAAAGCACTCCGGCTAAACCCGTGAACGTATCTGTTGCAGGTGCACAGGAATTGTCGCTGGTTGTAGTTGCGCCGGGCAATGATATAACATATTGCGCAGGCAACTGGGCGGATGCACGTCTTACGCGAGATCCTAATTTTAATGCTTTCGCGAAATCTGAAATTGAAACTGTTGACATTGCACCTTTCGGCCGTGTTCTAACGTGGGATCCGAATCGTATGGATGGATGCAGGAATAACCGTTTTCAGGATTTCACAGTTGAAGACCTTTATCCTGAAACGGATGTTGTTCCCGATAAGGGGATTTATGTTGTGCCTGTGAAAAACAACATAGGCTGTATTGGACTGCAATGGCTTGAGCAGCGCCGCATAAAAGAATTGGGAATTCAATTTGCCGAAGCAACTATGATGCCGGCAACCGAAAATGTTCAGGTTCAATATTGGGTTATGACCAGACAAGGCGGATCCCCCGGCGGTTCAGTATGGCAGGGCAGATGGGAAAATCTTGACGGTAAAATCGAGGTATTAAAAGATACCTGGAAATATGTCATTGATTGGAAAAACAACACCAACAGGCAAAAAGGTACGCTAAAAATACGATGGCTCTTTCCCGCATCGGAAAAGAAAATTTCAATTCGTCAATTGTCTGCCTTCACGGATTCAAAATGGAAAACTGCTGATATTATACTTCAAAGCGAAGATACAAACAGCACGGCCCGCGGTATTATAAAAATGTACAATGGTGAAATTATCGGCAGCGACAGCAATTCTCTGCTTGCTGCTGTCTGGCAATTAAATAAGCCGATGCATTTAAAAGTCCGTTATTGCACAACTACGCACTGGATGACAGATCGAACGGTTATGCGTTTTGAATTGGCGAGCGGTTCATTTGGTGTGGCAGTTGACGATGTTCTAAACGGCGCTGTATATGTTAAAGAATTCGGTTTGTTTGCCGCAAAAAAAACTCCCCAGACTATCGATGAATATAAGCAATCAATTGCAGATAAAAAAACAATTCTTCAACGTGTAGAAGAAATGCCTGACCAGACGTTCGCACAAGCAAATGAGAATGTTCACCGTGCTGGCGCTGATCTTGGCCCCACAATGCTTTCATTGGCGTGCGATAATCAAAAATACCTCGTCCAGCGCGATGGTACAATTAATTTTTATGATAGTATCGAAACTGCTGATTCAACTAATTCAAACACGCACAAATTGCAGAGATATTTAAGCCAGGTGCGACCAACTTTTGGTTCAGGCACGAGCACTGATATAAGCCGTCAATTGCAGGGCGGATGGCTGCCCATTGTAATCACAACTATTAATGATAATGGGGTGATATATCGGCAGCGTTCGTTTGTCGCCCCTTATGATTTTAATTCGGCTGATTACAAAGGACAACTTTTTGCAGAACGCAAGCCCGTTTTCGTTTCGCAATTTATTATTGAAAATCAGCAAGATAAAGATGCAAACGTTTCGCTTGTTATTAAAACGCTGTCTGATTACGAAAAGAATGAATTTGCGGAATTGAAACCGACACCAAACGGCGCAGTTGCATACAGGGATAATAAGCCTTTTGCGTCTTTGGTTGTTTCTAATGCGGCAGGCCTAAAATATGAAATTAAAGAAGGCAACTGGATGCTTAGCGGCAGACTGTCTGCGAATGGAAAAGCAGAATGTTCAGCTTGTATCCCCGGCTGGAATGCCGCAGAGGATGAAATCGCCGCGATGAATAATGTCGAAAAACTCGCCTCCGATACAGAAGCATATTGGAAGCAGATTATGATTCCGACGATGAGCGTTGAAATACCGGATGTGATGCTGCAAAACTTAATCACGGCATCGCAGGTTCATTGTACGCTTGCTGCACGCAATGAGGATTATAATAGTGTCGCCGCCTGGATTGCTTCGTCTGATTATGGCCCGCTGGAAAGTGAGGCGCAATCGGTAATTCGCGGAATGCAATTTACAGGCAATTATGAATTTGCACGCAAGGCTCACGAATTTTTCATCAAACGCTATAATAAAGAAGGTTTTGTAACGCCGACTTATACGGTTATGGGTACGGGCTGGCATTTATGGTGCGTTAGCGAGTATTACGAACTTACGAAAGACAAAAAATGGGTTAAAGAAAACGCCGACGAGATCGCCAGAGTCTGCAAATGGATTATGAACACCCGCGAAAAAACCAAACGAACTGACACGTTCGGCAATAAAGTGCCTGAATGGGGTCTTATGCCGCCAGGGACTATGGCTGACTGGGAAGTTTTCAATTTCTATTATTATATGAATGGTTTTTATTACGCAGGTTTGAATGCTGCCGGCCGTATGCTGAAAGATATTGGTTATCCCGGTGCGCAGACTATGATTGATAATGCCGCTGAACTGCGTGAATGTATCGTTAGAGCGTATCACTGGACTCAATCGCAATCGCCAGTGTATCCGTTGCAGGATGGAACCTGGGTTCCTGCGTATCCGACGCACGTTTATTGTCCATCGCCGATTGATAATTTTTATAAAGGCGAAGATGGCGGCAGAAGCTGGGCATATGATGTCGAAGTTGGCAGTCATCATCTTGTGCCGCTGGGCGTTATAGAACCTGACAGCAAAGATTCGCATTGGACTATGAATCACATGGAAGATGTGCAATTTATGGGCAGCGGATGGGGCTATGATGGGTACTCATCAGATAAGAATTACAAGGACTGGTTTAATCTCGGCGGCTTTGCTAAAGTTCAGCCTTTTTATGCACGAACGACCGAAGTGTATGCTCTTGAGGATAATGTAAAGGCGTTCATTCGCTCTTATTTTAATTCAACGATTACGCTGCTGAACAGAGAAGATTTATCTTTGTGGGAGCATTTCCACAACGGTGCATATAATAAAACTCACGAGACTGGCTATTTCCTCTATCAATCTAGATTGATGTTTGCGATGGAAAGAGGAGACGAACTCTGGCTTGCTCCTTTTGTTCCGGCTTACTGGATGCAAGATGGACAAAAAGTTGTAGCTAAAAATGTGCCGACTTATTTTGGCACGCTGAACTATAAGATCAAGTCGTTTGTTGGCGGGGGCTATATCGAAGTGATAATTAATCCGCCTGTTAACCCGCGAGTTAATAACAATTATAAATCAATGGTTCTAAGATTACGTCATCCTGAAGGTAAACCGATTAAGTCGGTAGTAGTGGATGGTAAAGAATATAAAGATTTCGACAGCTCAAAAGATATTATTCGGCTTTCTCCGACAACTGCTAAAGAAGTCGTTGTTAGAGCCTGTTATTAAAGAAAATTATAAAATGAATCGTTATGAAATTATTCTGATTTTACTAATTGCTGCCGTATCATTCGGCGGTGAATCCAACGGCAATACAGGCAAACAGTATGGCTTGATTTCTTGCGGTAGGCCGGAAATAACGGAGGCGTTGTCGAAAGCGGGCAACGGCATATTAAAATGCACGGTTAATGATAAAACACACAGCGCGGATGCAGGCCGCCTTTGGGGAAATGGAACGTGGCTCAACGATAATTTCTTTGGAACAAGAGGCGGACTTTATATCGCAGACCAGAATCAGCAGGATATTTTCAAGCGTGAAATGGAAAAAGTCTCCAAATTTTTCAATGCCACACCCGCCAATGAACAGATTGGCCCTTTTGGCGTGAGCTCTGACGGTACAGATTGTTCAAAAAATGTTATTGGTATGGATTATGACAGATTTTTGGAGTTTGTACTTACTTCTATCCGTGTTTACGAGTTCAGCGGAGATATGAAATTCGCAAATCAGATTTATCCGCACATGCTTAATGTGATTGACTGGATAAAAATGCAGGATACGGATGGTGATGTACTGCTTGAGGGACGCGTAATGAATGAGCCGGTTACTGGTGTCGGCTCCGGCGCAAGCGGCACATATATCGGCGATACCGTACGAAATAATTATAAGGATTTTGGCGCATCGCTGTTTTATTATGATGCGTTGATTAATCTGGCAAAGCTTGAGGATGTATTAGGCAAAAAATCAGCCGCATCAAGTCATCGAGAACTGGCTTCGCGTGTTAAAAATGCGTTATCAAAGATAATGTGGAACCAGTCGAACAGCGGGTATCTGGCATGGATTGAGCCGAATGGCGTAAAGCAGGATTACTGGGTAACGGGAAATAACCTGCACGCAGTTCAGTGCGGCCTGACAAACTCAAAACAAACGTCGATGATCATTAAAAAATTAAATGATAATCGCGATGTTTTGATCGATGTTGTGCCGTGCAGGACAGTGCTTGGAGTTTATGCTAAAGACTTATGCAGCAATCCGGAAAACTATTATTGGAACGGCGGAAGCTGGACACTTGTTTCGGCACCTGCGATGCTGGCTTACAGAAAGACAAACGACCTTAACGGCGCAATGCACATAATGGATGTTTTGGCCAATAAGGTAATAATGACTGAAAATGGATATTACGAAAGCTACTGGGGTTATACAGGCAAAGAAAATGTCTGTCCCGGTCTTTTGATGAATAACGGCGGAGTAATATGGGGCTTTTTCGCGGGCGTTCTTGGAGTTGACACTTCATGCGATAAGTTAATTATTTCAGATACTGTGCCGAAAGATATTTTGCCTGCTGAAGCAAGAATCAGATATCGCGGAAGCGATTTGGAAATCAAATGGTCGAGTGGTACAAAGGCGAAAGCCTCACTTGATGGCGTTTCCTGCAAAGCCCGCAACGGTCAATATGAATTCAAAATAAATCATGATGTTCGTATGCCGGTGCATTCAATAAATATAGTAGTGGCTGAAAAATAGCCGTTGAAAGAAAATATGTTAAAGTTGAAAGAAAATATGTTAAAAAAGTTTGTTTATAATTTATTTATTATTTATGCAGCTCTTTCGTCTGTCTCGCTGGGAGAACCCACTGCGCTGGATTTGCAGCGCCGCGGCTTTTTTAAAGATAGGGAATACTTTTTCCTTCGCAGCGGCAACTTGCAATATGTAATTCAGGCAGACCGTGTGGATGTCGGCCCTGCGATAATGGGTTATATCTTTGATGCTTCAAATGTAAAAGATACCGGTAAGGGTTCTGCGTTCAATCATAACGATAATGGCGTAAGAAGCAGTGCGCTGGAAGTCGTAATGAAGAACGATTTTGCATTTACAGCTTATGGCCAGCAGACACGCTTTGGCTGGATAATTAGCGAAGACGCTATCCCTTCGGTACAGGCAATCTGGTGGGCAGATGGAATACGAGTTGAGGAGACATTTTGCGGACTTGGAAACGATGGTGTAATTCGCAGAAATATCACTCTTTACGGCGGCAATATTTACGGCGAAGAAAAAATTAAATTAAGGCTTCGTCTGCCGGCAGGTAACGCTGCTCAACAGGGCAAAGCTATTTATGTCAAGTTTAAAGACTGTTCGCAAGCCATAGCGGTTGTTTCCGAACAGCAATGCAATTTCAACACTAACGATGGCTTTGTTGAGATTCCGCTGACGATTACACCGCAGCAGAAAATTAAAGTGGAAACTCTGATTATCGCAAGTGTCCCGCCGAAAGATGGTGAGGACTTTTCGCAGAGGCTTTCACAATTGACCGATTCAAACAATGTTAATAAGTTCAAGATTCAAAGCCAGGGCTATTGGTCTAATATTTCCACGATCCAAACCGAAGACAAACTGATTACCAAGCTATTTGATAATACCAGATACGCGTTAAACGGCGTACCATCAGCAAAAGGTTCTGTAAAAGTCGGGCCGTTCCAGTACGGCGGCGAATGGGTACGGGATTTATCAAACATTACACTTGGTCTGACGTCATCCGGACACTTTGAACTGGCACACGATGTTTTGGAACATCTGATACGTGATATGATAACAAACAATGGCGTTGCAATGATTGACGGCGGTTATGCAGACCCAAGCCGCGAACAGTTCGACCAAACAGGCGAATACCTTTACGCACTTCGTTATTATACTGACTTTACCGGTGATACTTCGTTAGTTACCGCTTATCGTGAAAAATTGCTGGCTTTAATTGAGCGGCCTCTTCGTCCCGAATTCCGGGACAAGACATTGATGGTGCATAACAGCCGTGAGTTTTGGGAGCAGACTTTAACCGATGGTTATGAATTGGCATATAATATGTATGTGTATGTTGGACTTCGTGAAGCTGTAAAGCTGGCGCCGCTTCTTGGCGCTGAAAATCAGATTCCCCGCTGGAATAAAACCGCTGATGAAATTCTCAACGCAATGGTTTCGCATCCAACACATTCTCTTGTTGACAATGGCCACTTTATAAAGCGTCGCAGTGTTACAGGAGAAGTTACTGCACGGCTTACTAATCCAAATGGGAACAGTGATGTGCCGACAATGGTAATGAATAATCATTGTATATATCCTGATGCAAGTCAGGCACTGCCGATTGCGATGCGAATTATTGACCCGAAATCTGAACTGGCAAAAAAAACTCTCGACGAAGTTGAAAAACTTCGCGATACACGCTGGTTCGATGGTGGATATGATCGTTATGACTCCAGCAGCTCTATAAATACACCGGGGCCTTGGCCGTTTGCTACTTGTTTCATACTGCGTGCGCAGCATGAGGCAGGAATGTTTGATCGCAGCCGGCGAACGCTTCAGTGGCTTGGCGATGTTGAGGGCGGTAACAGTGGTTCATATTATGAAGAGATACCTCTTATTCAGGGCAGTCAGCAGAACTGGATTGGTATTGTGCAGTGGACAACGGCCGAGATACCGTTTTTCTTTGTTCGGCATTATCTTGGCATAGAATTTGAAAATGGTGATGTCGTGATTCGTCCCGCTCTTTATCCCGAAAGTAAGCCGGTCAAGGCTGATATAAGATTTCGCGATGGACGTATGAAACTTGATATCAGCGGGGCAGGCACGATTAAAAAAGCTACCGTCAATGGCAAAGCTGTGAAGGTTCGACCTGATGGCAGTATAAAACTGCCGAAGGATTTCCAGTCCGGCGATATAGTTATCAGGACAAAGTAAAATTTGAAAATAGTAATTTATATGATGTTTAAAAGGTGGAATAATGTCGTTAGAGTATAATTTTATGTGTCCGTTAAAAAATGGCATTCACGCAAGGCCGGCGAATGCTCTGGAATTGATTGCGACGAAATATCGTTCTGATGTTTTACTGCAAAATGCCAGAAACTCACGAACTGCCAATGTAAAAAGCGTGCTTTCAATGATTAGCGCGGATTTTAAGCTGGACGATTCCTGCCGACTGATTGTCAGAGGCAATGATGAAAGAACGGCTTATGAAACAATGGTTACATATTTGAAAGATGGTTTTGCCCACACCGATGATGAACTGCCACACGTAGAACAAAATGCGGGCGAAGTTTTGATTCCGCCTTCATTGAAACTTGAAACAGGGACTTATTGCGCAGGTACTGTTGTTGTTAAAGGCCTTGCAAGGGCTAAAGCGGCCGTATTGAACAATGTATTCAATATAGATGTTCCATCCGACTATTTAGGCAAAGATAAAGAGCTTGACCAGTTTAAAAAGGCTGTTGATTCGCTTAGAAATAAAATCGCGGACAGAATAGAAAATAAAGCAAACATAACAGAAAGAAAAATATTCGAAACTCATCTTTCCATTGCCTCTGATCCTGAATTAATGGATAAAGTTTCAGAATTGATTGTTGGCGGATTAAACGCAGGCAAAGCAATTATAATTGCTTCAGATTTTTTTGCTAACACATTGAAAAGTGCGGAAAGTGAATTGATTCAGCAGAGAATCTTCGACATTCAGGATATTTGCGCCGGGTTAATTGAGGAAATTTATGGAATCGTACAAAAGAAAAATGTTTTAATTGAACCTTGCATTTGTGTTGCGCAAAATTTAACGCCGAGCCAGTTTCTCAATCTCGATAAAACGTTCATCAAGGGACTTGTCCTCGCTTATGGCGGCTCCACTTCCCATACAATAATTCTGGCGCGTTCATTTGGAATACCGACTATTGTTGGCGTTGAACAGGCGCATTCGGTAATTAGAAATGATCAGGAAATTATTGTAGACGCAAATCTTGGTGTTGTAATTTTAAAGCAAAGTGAGCAGGTTAATAAATATTATCAGCTTGAACAGAAAAAATTAAATAATCGCAAAAACAGGTTTGCCAGTTTCATAAAAGCGGAGGCCTTTACGTCTGATTACAAGAGAGTTGATATAGGCGCAAATATAGTTTCTGCGATTGAGGCCGAAAGGGTCTTTAATAATGGCGCTCAAGGTATCGGGCTTTTCCGAACCGAAATGCTTTATATGCAAGATGACAGCATTCCGTCGGAGAATGAACAATTTGAGATATATAAAAAGGTTGCTGTTGCCGCTGCTCAAAGGCCGGTCATAATTCGCACGCTTGATGTAGGCGGCGATAAAAACCTGGCTTGTTTGAACCTCGAATCCGAAGCCAATCCATTTTTAGGTTATAGAGCTGTCAGGATTTATCCTGAATTTGAAAAAATAATCATAGATCAATTCAGGGCGATTATCAGGGCTTCCGCTTTTGGCTGCGTTAAAATGCTCGTACCGATGGTTTGCTCAATCGATGAAATACGGTGGGTGAAGGAAAAAGTTAAGAACATCCAAAAGGAGCTTGCAGAACAAAATATTAATTTTGATTGCAAAATGCCCATCGGGATAATGATAGAAGTGCCGTCGATAGTTTTTATTCTTGACCAGTTGTGTGATGAGGCTGATTTCTTCAGCATAGGCACAAACGATCTTGCGCAATATATTTTCGCGGTCGACAGAGAAAATAAAAAACTTGGAAAACTTTGCGATACTTTGCAGCCGGCGTTTTTACGTGTTCTTAAAACTATTGTTCAGCAGATTCACGCCAAAGGCAAATGGGTTGGAATGTGCGGCGAAATGGCAGGACAGATTGAGACATTGCCGCTGCTTATCGGTTTGGGATTGGATGAAATGAGTCTGGGCTGCGAAAGTATACCAGCGATAAAGGCGGCCATTCATTCGCTCTCTTATGAGGAATGTACGCTTGTTCTTGATTCCGCGCTTAAATGCACTTCTGCCGATGACGTTCGTAATCTATTGGCGGCACATCAAAATTCGCACAATTTTGAAATTATCGACCGCGATATGATCATCACCACTTCCGAAAGTACCAATAAGGAAGAAGCTATAAAGGAAGCTGTCGATTTGCTATATGCCGTTGGAAGAACAGAAAAACCTGAACTTATCGAACGTGAAGTCTGGAACAGGGAAGCGGTTTATAGCACAGGTCTGGGCTATGGCTTTGCTATTCCGCACTGCAAAAGCGCGTATACGAAAGCAAATTCAATTTGCCTGATAAAATTTAAAGATAAAATCAAATGGAATCCTAACGAAGATGACGGAGGAGTTAAAATTTTAATCCTGCTGGTGGTTAAACAGGAAGACACAGCGGGCACACACATGCAGGTATTTTCAAGATTGGCACGTAAAATTATGCACAGTGATTTTAGGGATTTTCTGCTCTCAACTGATGATTCCGCTGGAATCTTAAAATTCTTAAAAGAGTCTCTTGAAATTAAATAGTTTAATTATTATTTAAAGGATGTAGCTATGAAAAAAACAGGGATTGCATTGTTGCTTATTATGTTTTTGGCAAAAACGTCGATGGCAAATATTTATACTGAAAAATCTAAATGGGATTTATCTAAAGATAAAGTGCTTTATACCGTAGGTTATGCTCATCTTGATACGCAATGGCGATGGGATTATCAAAAAACAATCAATGATTATATCAAGGCTACTCTCGATGATAATATTAAGCTGCTGGAAAAATACCCTGAATACACATTCAACTTCACAGGCGCAGTCCGCTATGAAATGATGAAAGAGTATTATCCAGAAAAATATCAACAAATGAAAAAATATATCGATCAGGGCAGATGGTTTGTTTCCGGTTCGAGTTTTGAAGAAGGCGACGCTTTAGCGCCGTCTGTTGAATCTCTCATAAGACAGATCCTGCTCGGCAACGAATATTTCCGCAAGGAATTCGGCAAAATGAGCAGTGATTATATTTTGCCTGACTGCTTTGGTTTCACAGCACAGACCCCGTCTATTTGGGCACATTGCGGGTTGATCGGTTTTTCAACACAGAAACTCACCTGGAACTGCGCCGTTGGCGTACCATTTAATATTGGTGTATGGGAAGGTGTTGACGGACAATCTATAATATGCGCATTCAATCCGGGCGCTTACGATAAAGGCATGGAAAAAAACACCGACCGGGATGAACACTGGACTAATAGAATCAATGAAAACGGCGAAAGATACGGCGTCTATGCTGATTATCATTATCAGGGAGTCGGTGATATGGGCGGTGGGCAAAAGGAAAATAAAGTTCAGGCCTATGTCGATGGTTCAAAAAAGACTGACGGCAACTATCATCTGATGCTTGCTTCATCCGATCAATTCTATAAAGATATAACTCCAGAGCAGAGAGCGAAATTACCAAGATATAAAGGTGATTTGCTACTTATTGAGCATTCAGCCGGCTCAATAACATCCCAGGCTTATATGAAGCGTTTGAATCGTAAAAATGAACAGCTTGCCGATTCTGCTGAACGTGCTGCAGTGGCGGCAGACATGCTGGGCGGTATTGAGTATCCGCAGGAAAAGTTTGACGCAGCCTGGAAACGAGTGCTTGCAAGCCAATTCCACGATATTATCCCAGGCACAAGTATTCCAAGAGCTTACGAGTTTTCATGGAACGATGATATTGTTGCATTGAATATGTTTGCCGCTTCACTGACTGATTCGGTCGGCGCTGTAGCAAGAACAATGGATACTAAAGTCGATGGCAAAGCGGTGATCGTCTATAATCCGCTCGCAATAGGCCGTGAAGATGTTGTACAGGCTGAACTTGAATACCCGGCAGGCTGCCCAAAGAATATTGAGGTAGTGGGGCCGGATGGAAAGACAGTCCCTTCTCAACTTCTTTCCAGCAAAGATAATAAATTGAAAATTCTTTTTAATGCAAACGTACCCAGTGTTGGTTTCGCGGTTTACAATATAAAGCCGGGCAAGTCTGAACACAAATATAATACCGGCTTAAATGTGGCAGGCAATACGCTTGAAAACAACTATTATAAAGTTGTTATAAATGAAGCGGGCGATATACAATCCATATTTGATAAACAAACAAACAAAGAATTGCTCGCTTCACCCGCAAGACTGGCATTTATGAATGCAAAGCCTAAAGATTGGCCGGCATGGAATATGGATTGGATAGACCAGCAGCATCCGGTTGGTTATGTCGATGGACCTGCGCAAATCAAAATCACAGAATCCGGCCCTGTCCGCGTATGTATAAGAGTAACACGCACTAGCAGAAATTCAACGTTCAAACAATACATTAGATTAAATAGTGGCGATGCAGGTAAGATTGTTGAAGTTGATAATAAAGTAGAATGGCAAACTAAAGGCTGTTCGGTCAAGGCCGAATTCCCGCTTACAGTATCAAATCCGAACGCGACATATAATCTCGGCCTCGGTACGATCGAGAGAAATAATAATCACGAGAAAAAATATGAAGTGCCTTCACATGAATGGTTTGATCTCACAGATAAAAGCGGAAACTATGGCGTAAGTATTCTTGAAGATTGCAAATATGGTTCAGATAAACCTGCTGATAATATCATTCGTCTTACATTATTATTCAGTCCGAATACAGATGACAGAAAAGACTATACAGAACAGTGTTGGCAGGATTGGGGTAAGCATGAGTTCAAATATGCAATCTACGGCCACAAAGGCAATTGGGTCGATGGCCAGACATCATGGCAGGCACGCAGAGTAAATCAGCCTATGGTTGCATTTGAAACCTCCAATCACAAAGGCAAAGCAGGCAAAACTTGTTCTTTCGCTTCGGTTAATACAAACCAGGTCGAAGTGCTTGCGATTAAAAAAGCTGAAAGAGAAAATGCTGTGATCGTTCGCGTTAAAGAGCTTACTGGCAAACCCGCAAAAAATGTTCAGCTTTCGATTGGTAACGGCATCAATTCCGCTTATGAAGTAAACGGTCAGGAATACAGAATTGCTGATGCTCCCGTGAAAGATTCAAAACTTGCTTTCGATATGATAGGCTATGGCATTCGCAGCTTCGCGGTAGAACTCAAATCGCCGAAGCAGAAAATTGAAAAGCCGAACTATGAATTTGTAAAACTTGAATATAACGCAGATGTGATGAGTTCAGACAATAACAAAACTGACGGCAAAATGGCACAGGATTATTCTTATGCAGCAGAGCTTGTTCCTGATATGATTGTCAGTGAAAGCGTTGAATTCACGACAGCCGCAAGAGCTGATGGCCAAAACAACGCGGTTGTTTGCAATGGGCAGGAAATCAAGCTGCCAAAGGGCAAATATAATCGTCTTTACGTTCTCGCCGCCGCGGACGAAGACACAGCAGGTATTTTCAAAATCGGTTCACAGGAAACATCTTTAGGTGTACAAAGTTGGACTGGTTTTGTCGGCCAGTGGTACAATCGCGTATTTGAAAAAGAAATTCCCGAAGTGAGCTATGATGGTCGGTTTGAATTAAAGGCTGTTAACGCGCCATTTATCAAACGCGATACGATTGCTTGGTTTGGCAAACATCGTCATTCACAAACCGCAAACGATGCTTATAGATTCACTTATATGTTCAAATATACTTTGGATATTCCGTCCGGTGCAAAAACAGTTGTTCTTCCGAACAATGCAAAAATTAAGATTTTCGCTATTACTGCCGCCGAAAATCAAAATGACGCGACTAAGCCCGCTTGTTTCCTGTATGATGATTTTACAGGCAGAAAGCAGTTAAACTTGCGGTAAGAATTTTTGTAATTGGCATAGGCTTTTAAAATGTATACATTTTGTGTCTGTAAATAGTGAAGTAGTTAAAAAAGTCGGAAATTGGTCAGGTTTTTATGAAAAGGCTAAATCAATTTAGCAAAATATGTACAGAAATATTTAAAGATTTACTTAGTACAAAGTACCTGATTTATATAAGTTTATAGAGATCAAAAGCTTATATTAGCAATAACAAAAGCAGTTTTGTAAAAAAAAAATTGACTTTTTAATTCAAAAGGCTATAATAGTCTAAAACGATTTAGGATGTTTAACAAATTTTAATTCTTTTTTCGGAGGAAGCTATGAGAAAATTAGTTGTATTGTTAATGTTGCTTGGAGCAACGAGTATGTCAATTGCAGTGCCTGTAACAAATGGTTTGCTTGTAAGTCTTGATAGTACTCAGGGTGTTACTACAAGTGGTACAGCAGTTACAGCATGGGCTGATTCAGTCGGCGGCAATACCTTTTTGCAGGCAACTGCATCTAGGCAGCCGGCTTTGATCACAGCCACATTGAATGGCGTATCACAGAATGTTATTAGTTTCACTGGTGGTACTGGGGGCGATGTATTGGCTCAGCAATCTACATCTTCAAATCTCAATTCCAATCCTGCTCCATCGGCTTTCACATGGTATGTTGTTTGGAATCCTACGGTTGTCAGCACAAGCCAGCGTATTTTTGCAGAAAATGCTACAATCAATGGCGGTACAACAACAACAAACTTTGGTATTGGTACCAATGGTACAGTTTTAGCACGAACTAATTCGGGAACAACTAGCGCAACAGCTGTTCTTAGTACGCCTCCTACGGTTGGTGTCTGGTATGTTTCTGTGGGATCGTGGGATATGACAACAGGCATTGCAAAGACGGTTCTTTATGATTTTGCTACAGGCAACCTGTTGGAACAGGCGACAATTACTGGTGCAAATGGCATATTGAACAACGGTGGATTTGCGAGCTTTCTTATTGGTGGTTCATCTACTTCAGCAGGAAGTAATTTTGGTTCTTTCATGATTGCTGATCTTCTTGTTTACAATAGAGTTCTTACTACTGCCGAAAATACACAAGTTGTAAGTTCGCTTATTCCAGAACCTGCAACTATCACTATTTTAGCTTTAGGCGCAGCAGCTCTTTTAAAACGCAGAAAATAATATTTATATTTTAAAACTTTTTAGTACCTCCGGGTTCATTGCCCGGGGGTACTTTTGCACAATCCTGTTTTGAGCGGGAACGAATTAATGGAATATATTCGTAAATTTGATGAGTTAATGTTCAGCCTGAAAGAGACGGACAATGAAAAAAGCAAAAAAGGGGTTTACTTTAGTTGAATTGCTGGTCGTAATTTCCATTATTGCGATGTTGTTGGCATTATTGATGCCGGCTATGTCAAAGGCCAGAGAGCAGGCTATTAAACTAATTTGCGGCACAAGAGTTAAACAATGGGGCATTGCCCAAATGAACTATTGCGCTTCCAACAACGATTCTTTTGAGCCCGGCTTTTATACAACTAACGACGGTGATAGCACTGAGAGTAAAGATAAAGGGTGGACGGAGGCCCTATATACATATTATAAGGGCAATCCTGAAATTCTAAATTGTCCAAAAGTTCAGGCAAAGAAATATCAAGATCAATTTAAAACTGATAAGCAAGATAATGCATGGTCCGATTTCATAAGATCGTATGAGACCGAACCAAAGGATAAAGACAGAACCTTTATTCCGTGGAGAGGGCTAAACAATAGGCCGTATACAAATAATACTATTGGTTCTTACGGCAAGAATGCAAAGTTGACCCACCCTCCTGGACATACTTTCGAGGGCAGGAGTGTCGCTAATTTAAATTATCGTAGTCTTGCTTCTTTGAAAAATTCTGCGCTAATTCCAATGTTTTTTGATTGTTATGATCACGAAGCATCTTTTATAATACTTAAGGATTGGGATGCTACTACTGGGCAAATTAAACATAGTTCTGGAAATGCATTGCCGGCGCCGCCTCTAACTAAGGGGTCAGAACATCCTGCGTTTAATGAGGCGGCTACCAAACTTGGCATGAAAGCGGCACTAAATAGGCATGGTACAAAAAATCAGGGTGTTACTGAAATTTGTTTTGCTGACGGTCATGTCAGCTCTGTGTACCTGAAACAATTGTGGGAATTGCAATGGAATCCGTCTTATGACTGGAATCGCCATTTACTTCCAAGAGCGCTAAACGCTCCGCCGGGAACGAGTTGGCCTTTGTGGATGAGCACATTCAAGACGTTTACTTTGAAATAATCCTAACCTCTAACTTTAATAGTATTTGGACTGTATATAAACTAAATTTTAAGGAGGACTGTTAATGAAAAAATATTTCTACTTTTTATTGTTGTCGCTGATTGCTAATGCTGTGTTTGCGGTTGATTACGCGTGGGATGGAGGTGCAGGCAGCACAGATTTTTGGGCACCAGGAAATTGGAATCCCGACAGGGCGACCATGTTGTGGGATGACATTCTGAAAATAGAATCTACAACCCTTACAGATGTGAATTGCACGCTTACGGGACAAAATATGGCTGGCGGTAGATGGCAGTTTGCTTCTGTCCAGGGCGCTAACTACAATATGGTCATTCGCGGCACAGGCTCATTAGCATTATCCAGATGCGATGGCCTTTCATTTGCAGATCCAATACCTGGCACCAGTTCAACAACCGTTGGCAATGTTGATTTTCGAAGCGGTACTATCTATGTAACAGGTGACGGAGGCAATCCAGCCGTTCCAGGTGCTAATGGCTCATTTAGAATTGCACCTAGAGGCGAAGCAAATATGAAAATTGGAGCAGATGCCAATCTTTGTATGCTTGGGGGCGCGGACATATTTGTTGCAGGAGTGTACAAACCTACAGAAATTAACAGAGGTACGTTGACTGTTGCTGGTACGATTAATTTGAATGGATCAGAATTTAATGTAGTTAGGCCTGGCGCCTACGGTCCTACGGTTAGCGATGGTGCGGTAGTAGGCAAGCTCATCCTTGAGCCTACAGGTGTTATTACCGGTTTAGGTAGTATTTATATTGCTCATGACACAAATATGATTGGTATTCTTGATGTAAATACTGGCACAACGCTGGATATCTCAAATTCTTCCAGGAAAATTAACTTAATAAATGTGGCCCATTTTGGTAAAGGCACTGTGAATGTGAAGTCTGGCGCAAGTCTGCTTGTTAAATCAGGCAATTTTATGACCACGATGCCCGGCTCCTTAAAAAGGCCAGTTGCAACTATTAACGTTGCCAACAACGGCTCTTTAAAATATTTGGATTCAACTATGGTTTTTTCGGATATTAATCCTGAAGACCACAACAACTATGCTTCGTCTTTTTTAAACATTGCAGCCGGCGGTAATGTTACAGGCAGAAGCACACTTGGGGCTGAAGGTCGTAATACTGTATTTAACTTGAATCTTGCTGGCAATATGACAATGTCTAATTACCTCTATCTGGCTGATTCTGGTACAGCAACTGCAAATTTTGACGCGGGCAGCGTTTTCACTGGCAGTAAGATTACTGGAGCACGCAAACCAAGCGCTATCGCAACTATTAATTCGCGCGGTAATGTTACACTTACTAGTACTTACATTGCGGCAACCGCAGGTACTGGTATTGTAAATGTGCTGGACGGTTCTATCGCTTCGGATGATATGCTGGCTGCCGACGGCAATACCGGTGCAAACGGAACTATCAATATATCTGGCGGTACTGTTTCGCCGCAGGATTTCGTTGCCGCCAATAATACACGCCAAAATGGAAGTGGTACTATTAATATTTCCGGCGGAACCGTTAATGTGCCCGCTTATGTACTTGGTGGCGCAGGCGAACCTAACACTACTGGTACTATTAACATCTCTGGTGGTACTCTTAACACTCATAACACTAGAATCTCGAACTATAAGACGTATGGGTACCTCAATATAACGGGAGGTGAATTCACGGGTGACAATTTTACAACCCTTGCTGAAAGAGGAAACGCACAAATGACCATGAGTGGTGGCCATATGGCAATCAATCGCCTGGTTATTGCTAACATAGGTATGACTGATTCGACTTCCAGGGCGGCTGTTGGTTCGGCTACTTTCAGTGGCGGAAGAGCAGATATATACAGCCGTATATGTATAGCACAGGAAGCAGGTTCAACAGGAACACTCACTGTAACTGGCACAGCTGATGTAAACATGTCTAATGAGGATTTTGAAAATACATCAGTTGGTATTATGGCAGGCTTGGTTCCAAACTTTAGCAATCCCGATTACGCTTCACCCTATGTTGCTTTTGGCGATGCAACATTCGTTATGGAAGGAAGCCAAGCAAAAGTCAGAACGCCTTACCTTACTATTGGTGGAGAAGTATTTGTTCCTTTCGATTACGTTTATAGAAGTTCTGGTCCTGCCCGTTTTGTTGTAAAACTTGATGGCGTTCATGGTGTTGGTAAAGGTATCCGCGCATACCAAACTGTATGGCTCAACGACGGTCCTGCCGCAAATACTGGTGTAGTTCCTTCATTTGTTGGTGCAAGTGTCGTTGGTATCTATAACATTATCAAATGTGATGGTGATATTATAATTGACGATTCTTATACCGGAAATCTCCTATTAAATTCGCCGGGCTGGAGTTATAAAGTTGTTGATGCGGGTGCTGAAAAAAGGTTTAAATTGCTCTATTGCGATAAAGGCGACAATACTTGTTTAGTTGATTTGAAATGTTTCGCAACTCTAGCAGCCCAATGGGTTGATGGCAACGCTGATGGTTATGATCTCGCTTATCTGGCAAACAACTGGCTCAAGAGATTCAATGAATTTTAATCGAATTTTCCCTGTGAAATGCAGGTCTGTTTATCAGGCCTGCATTTTACTACTTTCAGAAAAACTTAAACATTATTGTTGAACAAAAGGGTCGAATTATAGTATAATTGGTAAAATCGAATATTGTTTTATGAGAAAAGTGGCTTGGTAATTTATGCCTAATCAAAAAGACTGTAATAAAAAAATGACGATTAGCGAGTTCTCCCGAAGTATCGGGCTTTCTGCCGCTACAATTTCTTCTGTGTTGAATAATCAGCATAAGAAAAGAGGCATCGCGCCTGATACGGTCGAACGTGTTAAAACTCAAGCCAGAAAACTCGGCTATCGTCCCAATATGGCCGCTAAAAAATTAAGGACGCACTCCGATAAATTATGTTCGTTCGATATTGCGATAGTTACATGCATCGAGGTTCCGATCCAATTTACTTTGGGTCTTATTCACGCTGTTGAAAAAATAGCTTCGATGGAAAAATACAAAAATTATGAATTTTCCACGCAGATAGTTACTTACCACGCCAACAAGATGTCAGAGATGACAGGTATGCTTGATGAAAGCCGTTTTAACGGTGCTATCATGACAAATACAATGCCGCAAGATGATAAATATTTCATGGATAATGAAATTTCATATCCGGTAGTTTTCCTTGGAAGATACCTGCCAAAATATAATTGTGTTACTGTCGATGTTAATATGGCAGGTAAAATGGCAGCGGATGTATTGCTGGTAAATTGCCGATGCACAAATCCCGTCGTACTTGTGCCAAATATGCTGACACAGGCAACAAGCGGTCGTTTGGAGGGATTCCAGAAGGAATGTGAATGGCGAAACATTGAGTGCAAAATTATTGAAGCCAAAGGATTTTTGGAACAGGACGGCTATAACGCGGTTATGGAATACATTGCTAAGGGTGGAAAAATCGACGGCCTTTATTCTATATTTGAAACTTTAGCGGTGGGGGCATATCACGCAATTAAACAAAATGGGTTGATAATACCAAAAGATGTCGCCGTGATCGAAACAGGTGAAACTTCTATTTGCCAGTTTATGGATCCTCCGATGAGTTCGTTCGGCTTATCAGAAGTTAATATGTACGAAGTTGCTGTTGAGTTGCTTTTCGACCAATTACTTGGCAGTAATGAAAGAATTGTTAATAGAATTCTTCCTTCTATACCTGTATTGAGAGAAAGCACGAACAGAACTGGCGAAACGTTGAAAAAATAAGCCACCTAAGCAGAAATTTTCTAATATACGAACAACTTTTACTTTGCAATTATAGTGTCTGCGCACAAAAAGGATATGAAGAAGCTAAACTTACTAATTCTGATTTTCGTTTGTTCAAATTCTTTTGCACTGTCAATAAAAACTGTGATGAATGACGGGCAGGGCGATTTTGATCCCTGGAACATAACTCGCTGGGCAGACTGGTACGACAGCACTGGTAAATTGAAATATGTATTTACCATTGATTGCAGCATCACATTTGCTCCGGGTCATAACACGCTGGCAACTGCCTGGTGCCCGGCAATGGCTTCCACACATTACGATTACAAAAGATTATTTTACTTCGATGAAACCTGCTATGGTGTTGTTGTAAATGGCAATGGTACATATATTGATGCCAGACCTGCGGCATACAGGCCAGGCGGGATATATGCTAATCAAACTATAACCGATTTATATAGGAGCCCCAGCACATCGCGTATAGGTCCATTTTCTGGTTTTTGCATCGATCAAACATACAATCCTGCAATGCCTCCAGTTCAAATCTCAAATTTAAAAATGTATGGCTTTAATAAAGGTATTGCTACATGGTGGGATCCGCCTCACAAAGTTATTTTTACTAATTGCAGCTTTGTCAGGGGCAATTTCATTGGCCACATTCATTGCGGAAACATAACTCTAAGTAGTTGTGAAATGAAAGAAAACTATACAGGGTTATATTTATCCCAGGAATGCCAGAACTGCATTATAACCAACAATGTGTTTCGTGATAATGCTTACCAGCAGGAACATCGACGCTTATACGGCGATATCCAGGTTGATTCATCAAGCCGAAATACAATCATAGGAAATGAATTTCAGACTACCCAGGCAATCGAAGGCCCATATTACCGCTGCGGCATAAAATTTTATCGTAATAAAGGCGAAAGCGATGAAGTTAGGCCAAACCCAGCCGGTCTCAATATTATTCGCAACAATTCTTTTACCGGTTATACGATTGGGTGTGATGTCGCTTCAAGGCAGGGGGATAATGCCCATGATTTAGCGGCTGAAGCTCGAGATTTTGCTTATTATAATCTCTTTGAAAATAATAATTTTTCTGATTGTCTTTTCGGAATAAAAATCAATAATTCAGGCAACACTATCCGCGCCAATACGTTTACAAATGTCGATTATCCCATTTTGCTTCATAATGTGTTTTACAGCCTGACAGAAAATACAATTACTTCTCAGCCGGATACGCCCGTTTATTTCTGGCTTATGAATTCCGAATGGTATAATTATAATTTCGGCGATTTTTATGGCTGGGATATGTTTGAACGCCAGGCCTATGTCAATGGCAGCATTCTTGAATCGCAAAAATATATTCACATTCATACCGATGGCACGCCAAATATACAATCTTACAGCGGGCCGGCAAAAATTGTAATAGCTGATACGCAGCTTGTAGGTGCTGAAAACAGAGCTCATGATATTACAGGCGATCAAAGAGTTAATATGCTTGATATTAATAAGCTTTCTGAAAATTGGTTGATGGAGTGCAGCTCCGAAATTCATTTTTGCGATGGCATTTTCGATTTTGCGGAATTTGCTTTCATTGCCGATGGTTGGCAAAAAAGCAATAATATGAAAGATGTCTATGCCCCGGCAGCCAAAACTCCGATTGACATAGCTGTGGGTGATTTCTGGGTAGAAAATACTGGCGACGAAATTGCCGTTGTTTGGAATGAACCAATGTCAAATATCAGCGGTACGGATTACTATACTGTAAATATTTTTGATTCGAATGGTATTGAGAATAACAGGTGCGGCAGAGGTTCGATCAAATACACATCGATTGTCGCGGGCAATTTTTTTGATACGATCAGCTCCGTTTTCGATGAAGATGGCACGACTTCTATTATTACTTGTTTGGGTGATGAAATTGCCGCTATCTCGTCAGAGCCGAATAGTAATGGCTGTTATCCAATATATATACTAAGTTATAGCCGCAAAAAACCGATAGCAACTCTGCTTACGACAAACACAATCCCGATTAAAACACTCGCTGCCGGAAACTTTGTAACGAACGATAGTTTGGACGAGTTGGCAATAATATTTTCAAATGGTACGGCGATACGGATATATGAGCCGGATGGTACTTTTGTATCTCAAATTACTGCCGCTTCAAATATCAAAGAAATCGTCGGCGGAAATTTTGATACCGCTTACGCAGGCGATGAAATCGCAGGCATCGATACTTTATCCTCACGGATTTATTTCTATCGTAGAGGTTCGACTTCTGGTTATTATAAAACTGCCGGGGTAACAGGCGGCTCTGTCTGGTCGAATATTGGAGCAGGGAATTTTTACCTCGGCTCTACAACTCGCGATGAAGTCGCGGTCGCAAGTTCGACCGCTTCAAGCGGCATTTACAAAATATTTTGCTACGAGATTAGTGCCACAACGCCGGCTAAAGAAATCAATCAGGATGTTCTTAGTGTAAGTTCAAGAGCGTTGGATGGTGGTACATTCCCAATTGCCCAGACTCTCGGCTTGTACGAACGAGCTCTAGGATTTACTAGCAATAATTTCACAACCGCTATGAGCACTTGGGCAGAGCGTGTTGCAGTTTTGCCTTCAGCCCCGCAAACAACCGCGACTCCCGTATTCTGGCTTAATTCCGCACCTTTAGATAGTACGAAACAATACCTAAAGGTTACACCAATTGTGAGATAGATGCTTTTGTAAATCGGTGCAATCCGCTCTTAGAAATTAACTGAAAATCATCTTTACTTTTAGCTGGTTTTGTGACTTTCGACGAAAGTCTCAATTAATTCTACTGTTTTTTGGGCTTTTTAAAAATTTCCGCAAATAAATACCAGCAACTAGCACCCAAAACCTGTTTTCAATAGCATATTGAAAACGTATGTAGCATTTTAATTCTAAATGTAGCATTTTAAAAATATTAGTATCTTTTTTTTATTTGCGCAAACTCGACTTGCACAATTTTAAGCCAGAAAACATATATTTCTCACCTTTTAAGACTGAACGTGCATCATTTTACATAAAAGTTTATGAAGAAACCTCATATTAGGCCATTTTTCCACAAATAATTACTTTCGGCGCCTTATTTTCCTTGTGCAAATGTAAGACACTGTATTTTCTTGCAAAAAACGAAATCTTCGTTATTGTATGACCATAAAATTTTGAACGATTTATTGTTATATTTTAGATTTGAGAAGAAAGAAAAGACTATGGAAAAAGAAATGGCTTCGGAAATGAGAAAATCAAGCTGGCAGGAACGCTACCTTGCTTCACAGATATATACTTTACGCTGCAAAATAGAGGATAATGTTGGAATGCTTGGCAAAATCTTTACCGCCATCGGGCAAACCAACACGAACCTTGGCGATGTTACCACTATCGGCATCGAAGGCAAAAGCAAGATTAGAGATATACAGGTATATTGCTCAAGCAAACAGCAGCTTGATAAGGTTATCGAGAGCGTAAAACAAGTTGCCGGCCTTGAAATCCTAAATGTTCAAGATGATGTTATGGAAATCCACCGCAGGGGCGCTATCGATATCAAAAGCAGAATTCCGATTCGCACACTAACAGACCTGCGAATGATATATACTCCCGGTGTTGCATCCGTTTGCCAGAAAATCGTCGCCGAGCCTGATTCCGCGTGGGAATATACCGGCCTTTGCGATAGAGTGGCTGTCGTAACAAATGGCACTGCGGTTTTAGGTTTGGGAAATATCGGCGTTGTCCCTTCTCTGCCTGTAATGGAAGGCAAAGCCGCGATATTTTCTGAATTCGCGAATATCAGCGCAGTTCCAATGCTCGTGGATTCAAAGAATCCTGACGAAGTTGTTGAAACAGTTTGCAAAATAGCGAAAAGTTTTGGTGCTATTCAACTCGAAGATATTTCCGCACCAACCTGTTTTGAAATTGAAAAGAAATTACAGGATAGACTTGATATTCCCGTTATGCACGATGATCAGCACGGCACAGCGACAGTATTGCTGGCCGCATTGATGAATGCTTTGAAGAAAACCAAAAAAGACCCGAAGAAATGCAGCGTACTCATTCTTGGCGCTGGTGCTGCCGGTGTTGCGATTACAAAAATCCTTCTAAAATTCGGCGTAAAAGATATTGTTGTTTACGATTCCTGCGGCGCGATTTATAGAGGCCGAACCGAAAAGATGAACATCTACAAACAGCAGTTGGCCGAGATTACAAATAAAGAAAACCAGCAGTGCAGCCTGCTGGAAGGTTTCAAAGGCAAGGATATTTTCATTGGCGTAGCACAGCCGAATGCTGTTTCAAAGGAAATGATTGCCGCGATGGCCAAAGACGCTCTTGTTTTCCCATTGAGCAATCCTGTCGGCGAAATTACAGTTAAAGAAGCGCTTGAAGCCGGCGCAGCGGTTGCCGCCGACGGCAGAACAATCAACAATGCTCTGGCTTATCCGGGTTTGTTCAGAGGCGCACTCAATATTAAAGCGAAAGATATAACAGTTGATATGCAGTTGGCCGCGGCCCAAACGCTTGCGCAAATATCGCCCGAAGGAAAACTGCTTCCCGATATTCTTGAAAAAGCAACACACGAAGCTGTTACAAAAGCTGTCGAACAGGCCTATAAGGAATAAGATTTTTTAGCGATGTAATCTGACAAAAAACTATCACTGCATTTGAATTTTTTGCCGGTGATAGTCATTGTTTCTTTGAGCCGAATATCAGTTGATGAAG